>JGI24159J19872_10004843_pt1 | contig 17258 bp, 15 predicted proteins | sample Ectturendosymbi4_FD_19872 | JGI IMG/M metagenome (IMG submission 19872) | reverse complement strand
GAAGCAAGCTACAAAAACTGTCATACTGACATATACTTCAAAACAAAAACCGTAGTTGAACATGCAGCGAAATGTTGAACCCAGTGCCATATTTTTCCAAGCATTCAATTCAGTCATACGCAGCTTTACTGGTAGCAGTAGTCAATGCTTCGAAGCCCCAACTGTTTTAAGTTTGTCGCTGATGCTGAGTTTTTACCAAACTAACGCGGAACCTAGGTCAAAAGCAACCTTAGCTAAATCTTTCCTAATGCTACTAGCTTACCGCAAACAAACCATCCAAAATCGGTGCAGAACAGTGAGAAGAGCAGTTAGTATCAACGTGTGCTGACGGAAGAGCTCTTGCTAACTTTTTCCTTTGGCCACCACTCACGCCACAGTAGCGAATAGCGGTAAAATGGTGATAGCTCGCTACCACATCCGTTATTTTTTCAAAAAGAGCGGCGCTACCGCATCGCTACTGGAAAATTAGCTCGCTACAGTAGCTCGCTATTTTAGTAGCTCGCTACTGCCCAGCTCTGAGTAGAACGTACATGAAAACTTGAAAATGAAGGTGCTGAACAACACCTATCACATGTGGTGGCATGAACAGCAATTTTGGGAGGGATTTTATTGTAATTGGCTAACCTTTTTCAACCAATAAATATTACCATTGTTCACATATGGCTATGCAGAATATTGATTGCTATAGTTGAGGACGTACGGCTATGAACCCCGATAATTGGTAATTAGGCATCCAGACACCTTGATTTGTTTACAATGGTACGTTTTAGCCTTGCTGTTTGTACGTTATTTGGAAAAAACAAGATCAAATTTGGGCAAATATTTTTTGCATCCCCAAAAATATGCACTCCAGTACACCTATGATTTTGAGTATTTAGGAAGCTGTTGGAAGCTGTAAAAAAAGTTGCAAAAGTTCCAAAAACGTGCCCTAATGATTACAGATGCAGCGGCTGTGATGTCAGAGTACGCAGAGAAAATGAAAGAAAAACACAGCACTAAAAATCAATCGACATATTATAAGTTCATCGAAACGTACGTTTAACGGTTATGTCACCCCAAAGCGAAATGCTCGGACATGGAGATTAAAACTACTGCTAATATTTCGGACAATGCGACAAGTGAAACGTATAACACAGAAAAAAGTCAGAAGAGTCAGAATGATCCAGAAAAAGTAAAAGAGAGAAAGTTGAGGACCGGGTTTCACAGGAGGAGGTGTAGAAAGCTATTTGAACGAATTTTTATTAGTGNCGGTGTCGAAGTTGATTGACATGGAGGTGTTAAAAGGCTGTCCTCTTCATTCACAAAGAGTCAGAGTTTATGTTGCAGACGAGAATCCTCTACTAGTGGTTCGAAGACAGAAAACTAGTTCTACTGACTTCCAGAGTAGAAAACTGTGCTGCCAATGTAGGTAAAACAGTGATTCAACAAGTTGTTCACGGGTAATGGCGCTGCAAGTGATAGCACAAGTTTCGAACTGTGTTGCAGCGGAAAGATTGCTGACATGGAAAGCTTAGATGATGATATTATAAACTTTATGCTTTTAGCTCCCCCGTGAGAAATTGGGCCAAGAAAAACGATGTTCTCAACATACAGCTGAACGAAGAATCGCCTGCGAGTGTCCTCGTAGTAAGGGAAAAAAGGTCAGAAACTGAGCTTCGAGGTCAGAAACTGAAACTGCAGAGAATAAAAGTTTTTCTCCTTTCAGACCGACTAGGTGAGAAGGCTACTTTTAAGTAAAGAGCCTGCTCGCGGATGAGAACCTACAGTAATGGATTCAGCAACAACATGTAGAATATATTAAAGGTAACATTCCAACCGGCATGCACAACAGTGCTGGCGCATTTGTGTCTTCGACTGGGGTAAGAATCAGATTCAAAACGTCGCAGAAAAGGGCTGTCAGAGGAGATGCCATACAGAGCAGTTGACTAGGAAATAGCGCACTGAGAGATAGATTGTTGCTGAAATGCAGAAGAAACGATCATCAAAGCATTAATTGCCTTTGGTGAACAGACATGGAAAAGGAAAGATGAAAACCCGGAAGGAAAATGTTGCTTTCAGAAAAAAGGAAATCACAGAGTGGTAAGGGAAATATACTTTTAGACGGGAGCAGTAGAATCAACATGAATTCGACGAAACTTAGCAGGATAGAGATGGCAAAATGTGATGATTTGAAATTGCATAGAGGTGGATTAACAATGCAATGTTTATACGGAGAAAAAAGAGATCACAAAAGCATTGTATAATGTGTACGGAGAGGAAGCCAGGACGCTCACGGGGTGTAGCGGTCTGGTCTGCGCACAGCGTGCGAGCAACTATTAGGTTTATTTTAACAGCTGAAAGTTATGAGGACCTTTTAGTGATCTTACCTTACTCTACCTGGTTTTTAAATGTTGACGTTTTGGCTGACGTCACACAACACTTGAGTAGCTTATGCTTGAAGTTGAAAGCACGTATACAAATCTTTCTGGAATTATCCAACGCGGTGAAAGCGTTGCAACGTACATTGAGTCTGTTTCAGATGCGATTCTCAGCTGGCAACATGAAACAAAATTTAATTCCTGACGCAAAACAAATTTGGGAAGATCTTTTTGAAAATTTTGTGAAACGCTTTCAAGATGTAAATCGGCAAAAACGCTGCTTTCATTCTTTTTAGATGAATAATTGGTGTTAAAGTTTAATTGATGATAGCTTTACAGACGCAAGCTGCAGGTTAAGTTTAAATATTTGAATCCAAACGAAATGATGAAAAATGTTTGAGGGCCAGGATATATCAAAACTTGATTTTTACTCTCTGTTGGAAGAAGATATGCAAGGAATGCTTTTTTTCGATTTTTCAGTTTGAAATTACTTAACCTTGTGTACAGGGATTCACAGTCATGATACTAAAAACCTAGATTGCCAAATTAAACTGACACAACTACGTTTAGACGCAATGGTTTGTATTGTCATTACTACATTAAAGGCAGCTTTTCGAGTTTACTTCAACATAAACTTTGCTAAGCAACCGAGTTGATATATTGTGTATAATTCGCTTGATAAGAAAAAGTTTTTCAAATGTTATTGTTTTGGTTCTTTGTACAAATGTTGTTTTAATCATAGAAAGAATTAAATATTACCAAGTTTGTTGGACACTAGCACGTGAATAAAAAGTTGGCTAGCTAACGTGTTACAGTCGGACACCCCCTTCCATAGGAGGACTAGTCATACAATCCAAACAGGCGATTTTGTTGAAGTGGATTAGTCGCATGAAAAGGTTTTTGCTTGCACCACTTTTTGGGAACCATATGCTTTCAGACCCACCACAGTGCGTATAGAAATAGCAATATTGTCTGTCATGTAATTTAGCCAATGCTCTGCAAAATGGAGTGTCTAAGTTGCGCACAATTTTCTTGCATTTACGAATGTAGAGAAAACATGCGTTTTGTGTTTCAGTGATGAGATGAAAAGCTCTATTCACAGAATTAATAATTCAGCATTACCAACACCTTGAAATAAGAAGTCAGGTGCCGGCGTAAGGTCTATACTGACTGTTCAATGTGACACGGAAAGGCATAGTGGTTTAGTTGGAGGTAGGTGCTCCTCAATCACAATTACACGTTGGCAACAGTAGAACCAATCAATTGATTAAACCCCATGAAAAAGACTTTTGTCGTAATGCATCTGATCTCGAAAAAATCAATGAAGGCTCTCAGCGAATCGATAACTCATTACCAGCCTTGCACTGCAAGAGGCGCACATCACGGGTTGGCCCTGGTTGGTGCAAGTACTTTCCTTCTTCGCTCCACCTAACCGTCGAAGTCAAATCACAGCTTGCTTTTCAAAAGTACGGTTTTGGTCTTTCTTTCGTAGAAGTTGATGTGCATGTACATTACTGTACTTTGCTGTAGAAGAGCCTTAACCACTCGAATAAAAAACGTAACGTCAGTTGGAAAAGGTTTGCAGTGAATGTGTGCTGTACGTCAGTTGAACACAGAGAAGACAAACAATGAGATTGCTTAAAGCCAGGAACAGTAATAGGAAAGTGCTCTTTCATGGAGATATTTGGCGAATTGCACGTCATAAATCAGTGACGCTGTGAAGTGCTCTGGTTGGCGAAGTTTACTGCTTGTATGCTACTAATACTACTACGAAGTTCGCGAAGCGAAGTTTACTGCTTGTTCAAACAAATACGATGGCGGAAGATGTTGAGCTTATTCGGTTTGCTATTTTTTAATCTATAGAATGCCTTTAAACAACTTTTATTATGACAATAGTTGCATGCCACCCTTTACAGTTTTTTTGTAAACATGCAAACGATAGTAGTAGTGCGGCAGAAACTCTACGAGAGAGCATGAGCCCTTTAAAAGAAACGGCGGAAGTCAATCTACAGGCAACCTTGGCGTAGTAGAGTACATAAGACGATGACGAGATTTTGAGTTGCTGCAGATATCTTTTTGCACCATCTCAGAAACAAAAGAAAGGCCGGCCAACACTTCGAGTACCAGGGCTTAATTCACCAAACGGCAATATACAGCTTTTTTATCATTCACAAACAAATTTTCTTGCTCATGTTTTCATAACTACGAAGCAGGTAATGACTACCTTGTAAAACACACGTCACAGAATAACGAAAGAATAATTGTAAGTGTTTTGCATAAAACTCCCTCCATAGTGTTACATTTCGCTGCTTGAAAATAAAAGCCTGCAACTGATTTGTTAACATCGCAATTAGTAGAAAAGAGCATCGGTGACATGTAAACTTGGCTACGAGTCCATTTTGTTATAAACATCGGTTGATGACCGCTGGATTGTTCTGTTGTCAATAATGAAGCTAATTTGTAAAATTGCCAGTAGGTTTGTTGTTGACTCATCACAACACTTTTCCTGCTTGGTCTTTTTTGATTCCTAGATTCACCGCAGATTCTTCCAAATTTCATAACGCGACTGGCTTTGAATTAATTGAAAATAAATCGATATATTATAATAATTAGAATACTGTCTATGGAAAGAGATCCTTTCTCAGTAAAGAATCAGAAACTTTAAGATCTTACAGAGTATATGTTTTTCGCCTACGATGTAGGCATCATGAGCTCTGCGAAGTGCATTTGTTACCACTTGGCAGTTATGATTTTATATAACATTTTGTTTTTTNCNTTTTGGGGAGAATCTGATAGATAGGACACCACCTCAGAAAAAATAAAAAATTAATTAAATAAAACTCATGAAATAAAATTCTTTTCCGTTTATTATACATGGAATTACTATGATCAAACTTGTAAAAACTGTTTTATCTTCATATTGGCATCAGTTCAGGGGTAGTGTTGGAAAATACACTACAACCAAGGATGTATTTCTAAGAAAAGAGGTGTGGGAACGCACCCAAAAAACTAGCCTTGTTTACGAGCAAAGTCATTTTAAAGCAGTATTTTAATGAAAGCATGAAAAGGTGTGGAAACGCCGTTCCCACGTGTTCCCGCCCCACTACACCCCTGACTACAACCATTTTCTGGGTGTATTCTCTATAATTTAGAGGATTTTGTTTATACTTGTGTATATAGTGGATTCAAACAGCTTGTGCAACTTAATCAGTTTAGTGGAGTCGAGTTTGGTTTACGCAAATAATTGCTTGAAGTGAAGTACTTCTTATTTTTACACACAAGAATCGCTTTTTGCCTTTTCTACGCTGCATCTTAGATCGTGAAAAGCGCTTGTGACAAAATGATCAATGAAGAGATGGTTTACTGAAACCTTTTTGGTCATTGACAAGGTATGTTTTTTTGGTGTTTTGCAGACATCAGATTTTTCACATTTTTGCACCTCTCAAAAATTGTGCAATTCCGAGCTACTGGCAAACGACTGTAACTGTTTTTGATAGTCCTTTCTGCTGCATTTAAAAATCGGAAACAAATGCTTTTTCGTCTTTATCAAACTTTCCTCTTCAGCAGGCATAGAAAAGTTTTTTTAAAGAATATATTTACTGTCATTTGAGATCATTCTGCAAGGATAAAAAATGCTCAAAAATCGAGATGTCCCACCCAACCCTTACAGAGTCCCTCCACAACCAACCCCGCTCTGGGTCAAGATGTCAATCACCTGTCTTTTCCTGAATGTGATTGCTCTTATGGGTGCAGTCGCTGCCGCATTCTTAGGTATGCGAGCATTATTGATTTCATGCTGTGAAGGCCAACGCTGATGAAGCTACATGCATTGAGCATACGTGCAAGTTTCAGAACTATGTTCTGTTAAGCAGATTTGCTTTTTTCACCAATACCGCATTTAATTTTTACGGTGCAAATGTTGCTTCGCAAACGGATTTATAGCAGAATTTTGAAATTTGTGTTTAAACTTTGTTTATAAGTTTAATTTTCATAATTGTTTTTACTTGATTTTCAGTCGGTAATTTTTGAAAACTAGACTTGCTTATGAGAGAACAACTCGCAAATCCCCGCAGTGGATTTGCTAAAGTGAGGCATTGTTTCATCTGAATGAAAAGTGTCTGACAGATAGCTGATATACCTTATATATCAGTGTGACACTTGCTCTGTCTTTTCATGCTTTTTTGGAACTTTGTAAATTGCTTTGATTGGCTTTGTAGGACAAGCTTGTCTTTAAAAAACTTGGAAGTATGACAAAATATCAACTGTTATGTATTCAAAAATACAAATGGGAACTATTTATACCTGTGCCACGCGTTTATTCACTCACGTTTATGATTAACCCATTAAATCGCGTGTTTGTAGTCGTTGCTTTTTGCATATAAATCATTACAAAAAGATTAACTGAAAAAGACGTAGGCACCAAATATCCCAAAAAATGGCCACCCAAGCATGTGTAACGACTGTGCACTACTGTTTAGCTCTTCCAGTGCCTGAAAAAGCATATGGTGTTCAAGAAAACACCAACATGCATTTCAAATAAATAAAGGAGGCGGTTGAGCAAGCAGTAACTTTAGGCATGAAATATTCAGTACACTGTCATGAATAATTGACATGCCTTAGGCGCTGTGCAGCGTAGACCCAAGTACATTACTTTATCGGTCGTCTTTGTTCCGTGCGCTGCCTGTGCCTTGCTGTAGAGCGAAGCTGCTATGTCGTGATATTTAATGTCCATCACATCTGTTCCAAGCCGCACCAGAGCTTTGCCGCCGACACGTGACCGATAACAAACTGCGTCCGAGTACAAGCGCTGGCAGCGCACAAAAATTACCACAAGGACATTGAAAAACCTAAACCCGATCCACGCACCAACTGTCTCAATCGTCGAGCCACGGGTCAAGTACAAATTGAGCAGAGGAATGATAGACGTTCATGTGCACCCAGCGGCCTGTTGTTATGTTCGAACTCCTTTCATGTAGACTAAAATTTCACACTTTTCAAGGCATATCTAATTTAGCTATACCCTGAAATGGTTCAACGAAGCCTGGTGAAATTTAATCCCAGGAAACTTGGATGACATGTTCATTACAACAAAGACATTTGCTGTTTTTTGCAAAAACTTGTCAATATTTGGCGCTAATTCAAAAGTCTGTCTTTAGTGATTGAAAACACGACGCTAAACAAAGCGATGCTGATCAAAACATTATCTGATTCATCATCAAAACGGCATTTTATTTGATTCTAGGCATGTTTCTTGCGGTTTTTCTGTAATTTAGACCAATATGTAACATGTTAGCCACCAATCTTTTCACCAGATCTTACTATTTTTTTACAGAACGATGTTCTTACTCATCAATTGTGTAAAACAAACGACAGAAATTGTTTGCTGATATGACATGCAGCATCTGCCAACTGGTAAACTGCCGATATGAATAGACGCTCTTCTAAACTATTTGAGACTTTGACCCTTGAATCAGCTCCTGATTGGACAAACGTGAACCCCTGGCAGACCCCTACGACCCAGTACCGTCGCCACGAGGGGTTTTGATGAGCTCAGCCACCTCAAACAAAGCTTCAAGCCCCCCAAATTGAAACGTGAAACACTATAGACCAGTGGAGGTTTGGTCAATTTTTAGAATGTCATGCCCCCCCGCACAAACGCAAAGCCCCCCTGTTGAAAACTTTCTGGCGACGGTTCTGCTACGACCTGATGATAAAGCACATTCCAAGAAAACTGTGTGGTCCTTGTATGCTGATTTACAATCATGGCAGCAACATGTTGAGGTATTTTACAGTGAAACTCTTTCAAATTTTGATTAAAAATTAAGCAACTTGTCAGAGGAAACATACACAGCAAAATATGAAGTACTTTTGTGTGCAACTAAACACTTGCACGATAATGTAACTTCTTCGTTCAGTTCATTTCCGCAATCGCCTTAAGGGTAGTGTAAGAAGCTTATGTCTGATTCATTTTTTCTTCTGGATCTAGCGACATTAACAATTGAAGCACAAACAACAGATAAACAATGTTTTGTTTATAAGATATTTCACGCTAACCCAGTCCACTTTAAAGACAATTTTAAGTCAGTAGACTCCTATTTAATGTTTTCAAATTTATATGAAAAAGACGTCTCCGTCACAAACGCGGCAGTTACGTAAAACAAACGGTTTCAAAACAAATTTATGGAATTTGTACGTGACAAAGAGGTTAAAAATTAATAAAAATGCCAGGAAGTGTGAAAATAAATTTAACCTTATAATCCATGAATGCTACCAAACATAATCCTTCAAACATTGGAAAACCTTTCTACATATTCTGAAGCTATCTGTGAACGACTGGTTGGAAACAAATGAACAAACCAATGAATTAATCGTTAAGTCATCGCAACGACAGAGTTCAAGTCAATTTTCTCGCTGGAGCATGTTACTGTTTTTGCGTTTTGCTTTTTCAAATCAAAATCAAATCAAATCTGGTGAACCAAATTTCCGACTGCCAGCAATAGAACCCCTACCTCGGTGTTTTTTCTCCACCCAGGCCAGCGTTGCATTGACTGTGTAATTGGCTTGCACTCGTAAGTTCACATTATGAATCATTGTGTTGGAGTCGTTCTTTTGAAACTAGGCACGGGCACAAGTGGATTTAAGTCTTACTCTGTGTCTTTTGAATTGAACACTGTGATCGCGACCACCATCTTGTAATGATCCAAGTAATGATCCACTTGCAAGATACAGCATCTCGGCTTCTCACTTTTACTCTGTTGCTTAACACGCTTTGATGGATGCGAGGTTTGAGGAAAAGTGTAAGAATCCATATGGTTTGTTGTTTAATAAAGTTTTTAATCACAAGATTCGGAAAGCATTTTAGAAACCTTTTGAATTGGCAAAACAAGTTTAGTGAAAGTTTTAAACATGAAATACTTTATTCAGCATGATTTGAATAGCAAGAAGGCATGTCTAAAGTTTGACGTTGATTGGTGTTAGATCAGTTTGAAAAAGTTACATTTTTGCTTTGGTTGAATTGGAAGTCTTGGTACCAGTAATGCAATGAGCGCCGCGATGGCTAGTTAACATAAAAATCACATTTCAGTGATATTTTTTTATTGCTAGAGTTTTAAATAACTTGCTATCTAAAGGCGTCAATCCATTTCGAGAGATGTAAGCACACCAGTTTATTTGAGCAATTTAAAGTAGGTGTATCTTGTGCAGTATAAAAAGTGTCCATCAAAACTGCGTTTAATCCGTTTTCAGTATTGACTTGAACGTATATTGATTGTTTTACTTTCAGTCATCACTCCCAGATGTGAGCAGACCTGCACAACACAAGCGTTGAGCAACGAGCGATCAACGAATGCAAAACCTTCATTGTCAGAAATGGCCGATCAGGGCGTGGCTGAAAACAGCGCCCAGCAACAAAGTAATCAACATCTGAGCAAACGAATGGGAGACCTCGACAATGTTATGCTTGGATTGCAATCGAGGATCGTTCATTTAGAGGACAGGTGCGTTGTACAAAAATCTTGCAATCGCCTTTTGTTTAATGCCTGAAAATAGCATCGGCACGTTAACTGCGTTCACATGTCCTTCTCTTTGCAATGGTTTTAACACTTTTAACACAGAACAGGCAGCCACATCATGACCTCAAGAAGATTTCTAGCCAAAAGCATTACCGCATTTCGACAATATTCATGCAGAAAAACACAGAAAATTCTCAAATCTTAGTTCACGTGAAATAAAATGCAACAAAATAGTTCTTTCAAACAGCTGTGGCAAAACCGAGAACCTTTCGTACTGGGTTAAAGGTGAGCCAACCTAAAACATTGAAATCAATGCCTAATTCCAACACAGAAATCTGATGCGAACCTACGTCCATGAATTAACAGGTTTGAATTTTAAATCAAAATCTAAAGATCACATATCGAAGCTGTGGCTACATCGAGTTCCTACGCGACGAATAAGACTGGGTACTTCACCAAGTGACGTGACAAATACCACTTAAGCGAGTATAATATTGAACATAAAAAGCTTATTCCCGCTTGTTATAGTAGCGCTATTCAGTCTTTAACCGGGTTAGCTTTGCGCTGGTAGAGCACTTGAGTATAATGTGTGTATGTGATGCCTGATATGCCATGGCACTGTCGATTTCTTGCGAGCTGTGGGGGGTTAGAACTCACAAGGTTGTTATGCGCATGCTTGACAATCTCTCGCCTATTTTGAACCTTACGAGTTCAGCGCATATGCAATTCTGTAGCATATACAATTTTGTTCTGTATAGCCTGTAATTCCTACAGCAATTGTTTGCGGACAACCGCATAGAGGACGCATAAAGTCATTGTGAGTCAATCAAAGACACTGTTCTAGTGTGGCCCTAATTGAGTCATTGACTCAAGCCACAACATCTCTATAGGATGCTCTGTCAATTTTGAAACGCAGTTCTCCACACCGGAACCAACGCGTTTTGTTACCCCTACTTATTTTTGAGCCGTAGCAAATCGTATTTTGCTCAAAGGTTTCAACAATTTCTTCACAGCAGCACTTTAAGCGTAAACTTACAAAATGTAAACTAAACATATAAATGGTATTTGTGTGCAGTTTTCTGGCTGAATATATCTTCATATGAATCAGCAAGAACGTATCCAGTTGCGAGTCGATTTACCGACTCTAGTTTGCAATTGTTGCTCCCATTTGCTGTTTGTTTGGTAGTGTAACATTGCGTTTAGTGTGATGTCGGCATTTATTGCTGATTTCTTTGAAATTTCCTGAAGTTTGACGTAATTTGGCCATTGGATCTAAAGATGACGATTTTTGGTCATTCGCTGAAAATTTGAAAGGGGTTTAGGCAAATGGGGAAAATTTACTTCCATTGTTTTGTTTGTCTACAAACTTTTTTCACTACTGTGGTTTGGATTGAGTTTGTGAAATTGGCCTCACTACTTTTTTTACTGAAACTATCAAACCTGGAGACGTGCCATAAACCTCAATCATTAATTGCCTATATTCGGTCAGTTAAGGTTAAGCATCGTCGCAATTCAAAGTATTGATTTGGTTATGGTTTCAGCCAAGTTAGACAACTGCCATAGCTAGCGATCACTATTTAACATTGTGTTGACTAAGGGTAAAAATTGAAAAGGTCAGTACACTGCAAGAAGTTTCGCACAACAAGTGCTATAGCGAATAAATCTTGGATGTTGATGCGGTTAGTCATCTGTCTCTTTTCCGCCCAGGGAAATGCAAGTCTGATTTTTGTCGTCTTCCGACAAAGCACTTTACCAGCTCATATCGTGGATATCGATCTACTGCAAAATTACAAGAGCTTGTGTCGCACCCACGCACAAGAAATCACCTCAAGAAAAAAGAAATTTTAAGTAAATCGATGTTATCTGGATAAGGACGCTTTCGCTGGTTTGTTTGCTTGCTTTTTCTTTCAGCACAATGAACTTCAATAGGCAACCGCATAGCACTGGCATACACAGTTTATACAGTCAAACTGTAAAAGGCCTCAAACTGTACTTATTTTTTCATCATCACAGCTATGATCACGATGAAAAACATGAAGAAATTGAGGTTGACGACCATTGAAACTGTATTCAAGTCATTGTTTGCATTCTCATGCCAATCATTTGCGAACTTTACCTCGCTTTGATAAGCTTACATCCACAACAGCATATTGAGTTCTTGCTTTATATCCCCGATAACCTGACATTCCCTTAAAATCATTACTTTTTAGAGGTAATTTTTTCTAGTCCGCTGCCCTACATCAGAATGTTTTATCCTTGATGGTTGATATTTTACAATCGTTGTATTTATTGATTTCGGACCTTCGAGGGAAGTTGCATCGACTGAAAAACGCTAATATTGTACTTTGCCACCGATATCAAGTTGCTGTGGATAAACCTGTTGATGAAGTTTTGCAACTTCAGGCAAGCACTCCCTGTTACCGATGTGGTGTTGCTAAAAAATACTTGTGTCATAGAATACCCTTACTAAGCAACTCATTTCAGTCTATGGCATGCGGACGCACATTTGAATTAAACTATTTCATAGTTTCTCCCAACCTATTGCAAATATCATTTTTTGTTCTTGTTGAAAAATGTCTGTGGAATTGTACTCCTTGAATTCGGTTTCAAGAACGTCATTTATTTTTCATTCTTTTTTGCATAAGTTGAACTACATAATAGACTGTATTTTAATCACGAGATTTTCTCTCAAATACCGTTGTCTCCATTACTATGTTCAAACTATGTCTTTTCTTTTTTTGTAAAAAATCTTCAATGAAATTTCCCGAAGTTGTTTGCCATCACAAATGATCTTTAAGGCATTTCCAATGGTTCTACGTAAGCAGTTTACTTTTTGTTGTAGATGCCTAGTATGAATTGTGCAAGTACATCTGTTGTGTTTTTTTTTGTGGTTTACAAACGAGTGGCTGCAAATGCTATTCGTATTCATTTTTTTTGTTGAATGGTTGACGACTCGTTGCACCTCGGTAGGTCGCGAGTTCGAAACTCGGTAAAGACAAACGTCTCGGCCTCACCAACTTGTTGAGCCAGGTTTTGAGGTGGATGTTTGCTCCGCGCAAGGAAAGTTTAGATTTACCTTTTCTCCTTTAGTTCGATGTACATGGCAACAAAGAGAATAATATAAAGTGCAGTAACACTTCGGTAATGCAGGGTGATATGAAAAGGTGAACGTTTGGTTAAGTCATCTATTTCCAACCGAAATGCATTGCTGGTCCGAAAGTTAAAACACTCTCTTAATGAGGGTCGTACATTGAACGATTTGCGTTGTTCTCAGCAAACTAAAATTTAGCTCAAGCTACTGAAAGCGTTAGGATCCTGTCAGCAATGATAGGATTAAAATTTAGCTTAGCACCTCTAATCACACCATAACTGTAATGTCATAGGCGAGTTAAAGTGCCAATGGAATCATAAAATAGAACTCTGTTTGTTGCAAATGGAACATAAGGTATAGAAATCAGAAAACTACAAATGCGTTTTACCCCTCAATGAGTCAGTGGACACATAGAAATCTACCTGTGCGCAATCCAGACGTGATAGAGTGGCACTGAGGAACAATGCATCAAAAACGTCAAATTTAAAATGATCAAAATAAGGATAGGTTGTCATTAATTTCGTACATAGGCTACATACACAGCAACGAACCCTTCAACTGGGTCGCACAAAACCTTCGACTGGGTCGTGGGTTGGACGTAGCTGATTTAAGTAAACCATGTTTGGTGTATTATCAACCATTTCTTTCACAAGCATTTTTATCGCGCTCGCTCAGAAAATATTGGAGAGAATCAACAGAAGAGGATTTTTTACTTAAACGACTCTTTTTGAAAAGACTCATCATGATCAATTTTATATTTTTCAAGTGTTCGCTTTTTCCTGAAAACCCTCTGGTAATATGTGCAACTGTTTCAGCATAAATAGAGTCCGAGACACAGAAGCATCTTCAAGTTCTTCAACTACCAGCTTATCGCGACCTCAGCTTGCTGTTCTAAGCAAAGTTCCCAAGATTGAAGAAACAACAAAGGGTAAGCCTAAGTCCTGCACAGCATAATTGACACAGACTTGTATGTGTCATCTTTTGCAATCACAGTGGCATTCACAGCAATGTTTTACTCAAAAGATTGTCTGCTAGACATCATTTTTTATTTTTCGCATCGTAAAGATAACAACTGATATTGCATCAAAATGATCACAATCAGGGGCGCAACCAGCTCTTCATTTCGGGGGGGGGCAATTTTCATTCGATGACGTCATCGCGCTTATTCAACCGTAGCAAACGGTCACAGATAAAGTTCCCTTGGCAACACTTCCGAAAATTACAACTCTTCAGTTTTAATCAAGATTCAGACCGAATAATCAGGACAGAGAAAAAATGATTAGACTCATACAACACCTGGTTCCGTATTCAACTAGTGCAATCATGGCTTTAGTGTGGCAGATGTGTAGGCTACTACTACACCCGCCTAACGTTTCGTCTTGTTTTATCAAATTCTTCAAATTATTTATCTACATTTTTGAAACTTCAGGTGAATATATTCACTGTGAGATAATTTCTGCAGACGATATTGCAAGTGGTGAAGTTGTCAGATACAAGAGACTGGTATGAATGTTAGGATATGTTTAATCACTGATGCTATTGTTTCAACCGTAGATACGAGACTTCGTTTGCCAATTGAAACACTCTTGAAGGGAATGCAGCAGGAATACAATCTTAACTTTATTGCGAATGGTTGGGCCAGGCTCGCCACCAGATGTGGATGGGCCTCGCCACTTTTGCCAGGACTACCTAAACAACACCTAATAACTTTGAGGCTCTTGTGAAATTTGAATTTCCCTTGCAACGTTAGAGCTTGTCTGTGAAACCCAGCAACCATGCGCGTCTGCAGGGGGGGGGCAAAACGGACATTTGCCCTCCTGGAAATTGGGACTAAGAAGCATAAATATCTGGAAAACGTGAAATCAGCAGTTTAATTCTGAATAATTGGGTTAATTCTTGCAATGACAGTTTGTTTGCCGATATGACGTTCACACTGCACAGGAGTCAGGTTCACTGTTTTGGTAACATGCATTTATGACTGAGCTTTGCAGTTCACTAAATCCGCTTCTTTGCCTGCAGAGGCAGGTTGCGAAACTCGGGAGCGAATTGTTCTACTATTGGCTTTAGTTGCGTAACAGTATTGGCTTTAGTTGCGTAACATGGCAACAAATCTCCGAAGATGCACTTCAAGTCACGGTGGAAGACGTTTTGCTCAGTGTTGCCACTTCTGATGTTTCAACATCAGATCTGTTGTTTTCAGATAAATTTCTGATGTCTGATGTTTCGGCATGAAATCTGATGTTGACTAGGCTGTTGTTTTTGTTTTCCATATTTTACTCTCTTACTCTCTTGGGGCAAATGCCCCAAATGCTCCCCCTGGTTGCGCGCCTGATCACGATCCTTGAGCAGCTTGTTTTGAAAGGCGTTTGTGAACAAGAGAGTGTGTTTGGGAACAACAAGTAAATTTGCGACGATGCGTCACAAAATTGTTTTTGTCAGAAAAGTATAAAATGGTGTGCTTATCTTTCGTGGAGACGAAAATATGTGAATGCAGTGGTCATAAAAGTTTATTGCAGTTTGACTCATTTTATCGGTGGAGCGGACACGTATGTTGTTACTTTTGCACTTTATGAGCTTACCTACAGTAACTGATGTAGCTGTTTGAATGTCACTTCATTCATGAACGGACCCCAAGTCCAAGACGGAAACTGATTTGACCGGTAAGATTGATGATAAGTGTGTAAACAGTAGAATTAATACCTTTGAAATTTAATATTTTTTAAAGACAGAGCTGACTTATTCATAAAACATTTAGAATTTTATGGTTGCCATCTTTCTGTACTTCCAGCACTTCAGTCAAAAGTCAACCAACTTATGGACGCTGCTCAGACTGGTAAGCTTGCTTCTTTAATCTGATGAAAAGTCTTGCAACCTTTCTTGTGTTGGTGGCTCTGTCTGCATAAAACTATTGATGCTTGTTTATTGACATGGTTCACAAACTATCACGCTCTCTTATCATGGGAAGCATAGTATGCATAGCAATTTTTCAAGTAATGCAAAACTTGCAACCAGGGCTTCAGCCTATGAATTGAGCTATTTTCTAAAAGTGTTAGTAAAATATTAATGAGCTAAAATGCTTTTTAAGAAGACGAAACTGCATAGTAAATTCTTTGATTCTTTTCATGGTCAAGTTGCTCATTTTCTTTAAAGTATTCACCATTGAGCAAAACAGCATTTGCTATGACGAATTTCCAAGCTCGCACATCCAGTGGTGTAAAGTCAGAACCAGAATTGGGGTAACGCTGCATGGTAAACGACATGCTATGATCAGTGGTATAACTAGAGATTTGAGCCAGGGGGAAAAAATTAGCTGAAGAGGGCCCACTGGCCACCGTAGAGGGCCACTAGCCAACACTCAGAAAAACGTTAATAAATGATAGTGAATCCGGATGGGATGTGGATGTCAATAATAGCTAAAAAAAACGAAAACATCCTGAAAAACGCAAAAAATAGCAACCTAGTGAAAACCAAAAGAATAAAATTAAGGTTGAAGGGGGCTCGATTTTTACATTTAGCTTTTCATGAGACGGCTCGCCCCTCTGCCCCCCTCCCCGTCAGTTACGTCACTGGCTATGATAACCCAATAGCTGAGAAGTTTTGTTGAAACTTTACACAGAAAGTAACAAATCATCTCCATTAATTTCGTGGCACAATATAATTGTACGCAAATGTTATTCTCTTACAACAACTGTGAAGAATGACGTTCCCCGTGTCTATCCATGCAGTCCCGTCGCCACGGGGGGGTTTTGGTGGGATAAGTCCCCCACAAACACAGCTCCAAGTCCCCTCAAATTGAAATATGAAACACTATAATTAGTGGAGTTTTTTTCAAATTTGAATGTCAAGCCCCCCCTGCACTAACGCAAAGCTTTCCCGGCACAAACGTAAAGGCCCCCTACTGACGACTGTCTAGCGACGGTTCTGTATCCATGAGTACATCAGTTTTCGCACCCACTTTTTTCAAAACGCGGTAAACCTTTCTTGCCAAACATCTTGCGTAAAAGTCAACCCTGCTGTAGCTGAGCGCTTTGTGCTTCGATTATATTTGCTGATAATACTGGAAAGAAATAGATATGATTTTGCCAAAATCACAAACGACTAGTGGGATTGTTTCAAATGTATACGCTACAGTGAAGAACATCAAAAGCAATTTGATTTGTTTTGATAACGCACCAATATAATGCATCCATTTTTATACATAGGGGAAGGTGGGGTACAGTCGACACTTTTTTGCATTTTCAACCACTGCTACTTTATTTCAAGTCCAAACAACCTCAAAATTTGTCACACAATAAAGCA
>JGI24159J19872_10004842_pt1 | contig 17261 bp, 12 predicted proteins | sample Ectturendosymbi4_FD_19872 | JGI IMG/M metagenome (IMG submission 19872) | reverse complement strand
ATTTGTTGCCAATTTTATAATGTCAAGACCCCCACACAAAAGTAAAGCTCCCCTATCGACTACTTTCTGGAGGCCGTTCTGCTCTCAACCTAAAACTCTCATCCTTCAAGCCTAAACCTGAAACCCCACCATAAAACCTTCAACCTTTAGCCTAAACCTAAATTCCTAAACATAAAACTCTAAACGTAAAACCCCGCAACCTTACTTACAAAACGATTGAGATTTGGTGCATATATCAAAAACACCTACAGCACGCCATCATAATGTTGCACAACACGTTTCATCCAAGAAGCAACTCAGCACCAAAACCGTTGACCGCCACGCTCATGCAAGAAGTTATCACCATGCATGCACGAAATTTTTCTTAAAGTGTATCTGCCAGTCGCGCCTGATGGTGTGCTCACATATGGGAAAAGCAAATTTGCCTTAAAATGCAGCAACGGCAAAGCAATGTCAAGTGATTTCAGTCACTTTCATTGCCACCGAGCTGTTCTTTCAACTCAAAAAAAATTTAAAGTTTTTTTCAACATCAGCGGGCGGCTCGGTGAAGTCCAACCGCTAAAAATATCGTTAGCGGCCCGCTCGTTCAACCTCAGCGCCCCGCCCAAAATCCGCACCATTAGCGGCCCGTGCCATCTCTACCACTGAGTACTCGGACGCGCCACGTCGCACAGCAACCTTTGTTCGAAAATAGAGGCATCTCCTCACGGCGTTCCTACAGGCACATTTGCGTAGGAGAGGCAATATGCAAGTGATCTGCATGTTGGAGCACCAGAGGAGGCCCCGCAGCGATCAATACACCTGGAAAGGACAGGCTTTAGAAGACGCTTACACTTTTCTAAAGATAAGCAAGCTCATCTGCAGTATTGTGCTGCAGACCTGAATGGCTCACCATATCTTTTATCATGCGTTTCTCTTCGGTTGCGCTATTTAGTCAAAACATACTGGAAGAGCGTATCTGATTATCATTCCAAAACATTCGTATATGCTACACATTATAAAAAAAACTCTATGTAAAAAATTGAACATTTTCATATAGAGCAACCTTTCACAATTCTCACGTTCAAGAGGGTTTTAGAGTTCAGTTTAGCCTGGCTGTTTAACTTTTGACTAAAGGGGATCTCCTTTTCATTTGTTGCAGCACCCCTTGTCTAGGCCACTCTTTCTTCCTCAGACTCAAGTTGTAGTTTTTTCACAATGCTAGTCAACCCCTTATGCTGATTACGTTTTCTCAGACTAAGACAAAACAGTAATATAAAAAATTACCTCTTGTTCCAGTGGGACAGCAGTTGTATGCGGAAGCGGAGTGGCGCTAATACAAGATCTTGCATGAGAATGATCCACCGTGGAGTTTGGAAGAGGGGGGAAAGCGGACTATGAATCTACATTCGGGACAGGTGGACTTCTGGCAGTTCGATGCGCTTTACAGGCATCGGCATAGGACAGTCTGGCCTCTGTTTTTAGTTTGAGTATTGCAGTTTCCCGTTTGTACCTCGGGCAGATTTTTTCATTCGCGGAGTGACTGCCTCCGCAGTTGGGACATTTCGGAGCAGCAGCGCGGCACTCACTATACTAATGTTCGCCGCTGCAGATTGAGCAACGTAGTTTACGTCGGGAATGGCTGGGTACATGTCCATAGCGGTTACATTTATAACACCGCAACGGCCTTGGAATATACTGCTTAACGTGGAAAAACAAGTAACCAAGTTTTACCTCACCAGGGAGGTCAGCAGTGTTAAACTGCAGAAATACTGATTTGGAGTCTTGCAACTCCGGTGAATCTCTGCTCTTGATCTCTGCTCTTTTGACTGAAGTATACTTTATATATCAAAAAATAAAGTATACTTCAGTCAAAAAATAAAGTATACTTTACAAAAAAATACTTTATTTTTTGACTGAAGATGGATTAAGAATAATCCGAAACGTCTCAAAATAAAAATGTATAGTTTTTTGAAGGCTTTTTTAGTGTAGATGAAACTGTTAAGTCTATCCCAATTTTATGTTCCAAAAAAAATTGATAAGTATGGAAAAAATAGGTGCCGCAAAAAAGCATATCGGAAAGTCAATATTGCTAATAACATCGCTACTTCTCAAACATTTTTGCCAAGAATTTGCTATAAACTGAACAAGCACTTGCCACAGGGCCGGATTAAGAAGGGGCAACGGGGGCAATTGCCCCACGCCCCCCGCTCCAAGGAGGTTCCCCGTGATGAACATTATTTGTTTTTAATGAAATACTTGTTTGAAAAATTGTCATTCAGAAACGATGCAAGAAGACAAATCTATATTCCGATGTGGCATTAAGTATATCTATTGATTTCTCTGCAAGTTTGACTTTCTGCCAGTTTTAGCACTCACTACTGAATGTAAATATTTTCGGTTTTGTTGAATGCAAATATATTTGAAGTTTGCATGAAACTTTTTTTCATAATCGTTCTTTTGGCATGGGCGTGATTATCTACTCGTGCATCAGGCCTACTGCACAAAGTCGCCAACACGATACTATTTGCGTGCTAAAACTTGTCCTGTGGTTGCTGTTTAGTGTAGAGGAGTGGTTCTTAAGTAATTGGCCTTTGTTTCAAGCCCCCCTGACTTTAAATAAGCTGCAAAACTGGTGTATTTGTTTGTAAACCTACCGATCAAACTTTCCATGTTGTAGAGCGCGTAAGGGCTCCCGCCCCCCTGGAAATTTATTGACGCATCCCTGGGGTGGTGCGCCCTCCGGTTAAGAACCACTGGTGTGTTGTATCAATGATCCTTAACTTCTTGTGCCGTCTAGTGTTAGCCCAGCCGAACTGCAGCTCTTTGTATCGTCATAAAAGATCTTTTGGTAAACTAGCAGTGGCAACCCTGTTCTGGTTGCAGGCGATAGCCCAGTGTAGGTATTCGTAATTGAGCAAAATTTATGTACACACTAATTCGGTTATTTCAAATCAACCAACACAATTATCAAAAATCATGATAATTCAGTTTACATAGTAAATTTGTACGCTGTGTCTACAGTTATTCCAGTGATAATGTTTGTTTTTCTTATTTATTACCTGGCTTTATGCTGGGGTTTTCCAACAGTAATGTAACCATGAAACGTGGACTACATTGTTTTTATCACAAAATGTTGAGGGGTCAAAAGATATTGCGACTCCCATGTCCAAAAGTTGTGGGGACATGTCGTCCCTTGAACTCGGTCCCTGCAAAGGACGTTCATAAAACGCTTACTCCTTCTAAACCGCAAACAAAATTCCTCCATGGAAATTTTGTCGCTTTTTTGTTATGAACTGATGTGGGAGGCTTTAGGCTAACTTAAAAACACCGAAACGGGGGTAACACGTGGTAGAGTCGTTCAATTCGTCTGACTGACTCTGTTTCGTTTCCGGATTAAAAACCCCTATTCGTAGCAACTGCGACTCTGGCTTTGGAGTAAAAACACACAATGGTATAGCTGTTAGTTCTCGAATAAAGTGACCTTACCTCTCGGATTTTTGTCCCCTCAATATGTTGTCATAAAAACAATGTAGTCCACGTTTCATGGTTACATTACTGTTGGAAAACCCCAGCATAAAGCCAGGTAACAAATAAGAAAAACAAACATTATCACTGGAGTAACTGTAGACACAGCGTACAAATTTACTATGTAAACTGAATTATCATGATTTTTGATAATTGTGTTGGTTAATTTGAATTAACCGAATTAGCGTGTATAAAAACTTTGCTCAATTACGAATACCTGCGCTGGGCTATCGCCTGCAACCAGAACAGGGTTGCCACTGCTAGTTTACCAAAAGATCTTGCGGTTTGTTTTTGATTTAATTTATGTGGTTTAGTGTTTCTAGTGAGAATCTTGTGGTTATTAGTAGCAGTATATTTTATCTCGGAACTGACCAAATTTCAATTGATTATTACAAGGTTTGAGCATACATCTGTCTATTTAAGCCAGTTTTTTTTTAAGGAAAATGTTAGGCACCCGGTGTGGACCTGTCTGGACCCGAAAAATTTCCGACTAAATTGTAGATATTTCCTTTGATAATTTTCTTTGATTCTAGGAACCCGATTTTCCATTTTAGGGACCCGAATCGGGTCCCTAAAACACCTTAAGAAAACCTGATTTAAGCCCAACTCTAAGAATTAATGTGCTTTGATATTTAACGCAGTGCTAGATACAGCACCATTGCACAGTGCCAATTGCTGTACCATCATCATGGGCGTAGTCAGCGGGGCACTTGGCCAATGGGCCCCAGAATATGTCATTTCAATAATTTGGCCCCTATTTTGCCAATTTAACAAAAACAACGTACTACGTTTGAATGAACATGGTTTTCGAAGCGCAAACAATAAAGTTTTGTTCCCCACGTTTTAGCAAACTCGGTCCCTGTCCATTTGCATTTCATCCTCAGCAACCTGAAAAGGATAAGCAAAATGTTGACGTTTCCTCCCTGGAAAAATTCTGCGGACGCCCATGCAACTGCAGTAATGGACTAGATGATGTGACCACAGCAACACCACACCCTCGTCCACAAACAAGATCAACACTGTTGATCATCAGATCACATACCCACGATCACGTGATCTCAAGGCTTGATCTATTCTTAAAGAATTATTAGGCAGTATATAAAATCAAATTGACAACTGTCCTCTTTCTTAGTTTGACGAATTGAAGTTGCATTTTCAAATTCCAAAAGATAAAGAAAACAGGATTCTTTTTCTCTTTAGTCATCAAAGCACATGCTTGACATGGTATGCACCAGGGTTTGCTATTGTTGACATTTTATTTAGACTGCAATGTGTAAAATTAATAATAGTTTGATTGTCATTACGATGTTACTACCTGTTGTTATTTTGTATGTTTCAGGTTACTTTGTAAGAAAAATCAGTTGCGTGTTGCACAAAACTGCAACTGCAATAAGACAATGGTGGTTACTTTCACTGCAAGCTGTTAGTTCTATCGCAAATTTTGGGCTTTAATTTGGGTTAGTTTGGAGTTTTTTGGCCTTATTTCATTTCATGAGGACATTGAGCTGTATTTGTAACCAGCATCTAGCAACACTGCCCAGCTTTTTGACTGCGACAATTTGGTAAGACTGATGTCGGATTCAGAGCCTACATTCAATTGCAATCTATTGTGAGCTTCAAAGTATTTGGGCAAGTTTTTTAATAGTATCAGGAAAACCAGCCTAACGTTTAAATTTATCATTGAATCTTACTGGAAAAACTTTATAAAAATTGACATGAATCTCAGTTGTGATAGATTGATCACTGGTTTGTTTTTGTCGGTATGTGCAATAATTCCTTGCTAGGATTGTCATTTGTCATGGTAGCCGGTATATTGTTCTGAATAGTATCATGTCACAGTCAAATATATTCGTGCGCGTAGCTGGAGACAGGTAGCTTCTCGAACTGATCAACAATTATGGTAATCCTCAATTCAATAGTTTATCTTCATTGATACTTATTGCTAATCTAAGCTTTGCTTGTGATAAACTTGACCAGGGAATTTGCTCTGCCCGTCACTGTGCTTTACTTTGCAATAACAAGTGTCAGTTATAAAATACAGTACACATCAATGATGAAGCCACTGAGGTCCTGTGTTCCTCGTATGCTTGCGATTACAGTAACTCATACAGTAGATGCAGATCAAGCAACAACTGCTTGCTATTTCCCACAGTGTGCTTTACCCTTTGCAAGTGGAAAGTTTCGTAGGTAGAATATTGCAGTGGGTGGCGAAAGGAAGCGCTGTCAACATAAAAATGTGGGCAGCTGGTAGTGATAGCCTCGAGTCACTACTGTGCTTGGTACGAATTCTTTGATAAATTTTGCCAGTAAAAGCTACTCTCATCCTGCAATGCATGGCTGATGGTGGTAAGCTGCCAGTTGGTTTGTAGTGGCAAATAGTTCAGATAGAGCATAATTCAGGATTTGCTTGATGAGGTAAACTTGAGAAACCCATCGCGCATTGCAAAGTGTTCAAAAGACGTGAATCAACCGCAGCTAGTTGAAGTTTTTTCAATAAACTGGGATGCTGACCCTTTGAGGAGAATTTTGGCATATGTTTATCAGATCCATGCTATGCAAACGTGGTGAATACTATCACAAGAAAAATGATCCTGTTGTTTCAGTAGGTATAGACAAGAAGATCGCTCCAGACGGATACTTGACGATTGCACAGAACGTGTTTCGTTGTTTTGGAAAGATTCGACGCGGACTATGTGCTTAAGCTCCCTTAGTTGTTGTAATAGTTAAAATTACGATGCAGCTTACAATGGTTGTGCTTTGATTGCTCGACTTTTATCTTTGAAACCAACTTTCTCAAAGATTAACTAAAATAACACTTGGGAATATGCGTAACATTTGAGCATGATGAAACATTTTGGGAAAATTTGCGGGTATTTTTCATAACATGCTTCCTTCGCCAAATGCTAAACTTAACTGGGCTCGTGTTACAACAAAATTACTATTAAATACCTTCAAACTATGTACTGTAAAATGAAGCGAAAGAAAAATTTGATCACCTGGTGTTCACTAGCCAACGCCACGTGGCATTTCCCGGGGATGACAAAACGCGACATGTAAAAAATATTACAAAAGCATTGCTCGCAACGGCACAAACAGAAACAACGAGCAATTGATTAATGCTTCAGGCTCCTGAGCAGTTGTTATCTATCTAGATCTTCACAGTTGAGCAGAAGAATGCTGCAGGCAGTCATTCCGCACATCACCGTCCTGTGCAACAATCAATAAATATCATATCAATCGTGCGTTTCCTTTGGTATGAACTGAGGTTGATTGCTGAGGACACAATATGTGACTTTGAATGCTTTTAAAACTTTCTGATGGCGTTCGACAAAACACTTGAGCAAAATTTTGCAAGTTTTTAGATGATCTCTAACTCTAGACGTTTTGTGTTATGCTGTGAAAATTTAAAGAACACGTTTGCAAGTGAATACTAGTATAATTGAACCTAGTTTAGTTTGTTTTTTGACAACGCAGAGGGTCATTGGGCAAATCGGGAAAATGCCCGGGGCCTCGCGCTTGAATATCAAAACACTCCTGTACTGTTTTTTCATGTTTTTAGGCTGTTCACCTCACGTCAAAATTGAAGAGCTTTTTGATTGCTGCATTTAGTATATAGTTTAAGGAAACTGACAACCTTGACATTTGTCGTTGTGCAATGTGCAGCCCTCTTCAATACCATTTTGGACAAGCAAAAAGCTAATCTTGATCACAGTGACGGAAAATGTATAGAATTGCGAATGTATTCTGTTTATTGTGAAACACGAGCTGCACTCTGCTATTCCAAATATTGCCCTTCGCATCTACCTGTGCCTCATGGTTTCCAACTGTACTGCAGAGCGGTCTTTTTCTATGTTGCGAAGTTACGAATTATCTTCGAAGTTCAACTGGGCAAGAAAAACTAAGCATGTGGTCTCTAATGAGCATAAAGCATGAGATTCTTGGAGATGCGGGCCTGGAGACAATCATCAACGATTTCGCGTGCAAAAAATACGGCGTCATGAAACTTTTCGTTGCTGACTTTTTTTCAAAAGCACACATTGACAGAGGCGAGGGAGACTTCAATAAGTTCGTTACTAGGAATTCTTCGCAATATAACGCCTTTGCAATTAACGTTATAATGCGCTGACGTAACAGTTAGTTGCGAAGTGCTTGTGGTGATCGCGAGGGTATCAGTCCTAGATCAAACAAAGCGCTGTTGTCCACTAGATCACGGAACAGTTAATATTGGTGTAACTATTGCAAAGCTCCCATCGCAAAACTTCAGTCAAGTAATACGGTTCAAGTTGCTTTTGCATTATATTTCGTTGAGAACATCTTTTCTAAAGGGTGTACGATTTGGTCTGCGAGAGAATGTAGAGTAGACATATCTTTCCTCGATACATACGTGAATGGACGATGTGTGCAGCTGTGAAGATGGTCAGGCAGCCTATGACAAAAAAGGTTGTTGTGTAGTGTCATGGTAACAAAATATCGCTTTTTGTGATACAACTTTCTGTTTGCACAAATTAACCTCATACGAACCGCCGTACATGGTCACACCTAATTGTCTCTGAAGTATAGGCCGCCAAATCGTATCAGTTTTGACGTTTTTGACCGGTGCTTCTGCAGACTTGAAACGAGGGCATGTGAAATTCCATGCAGGTGCAATAAGCGTTTAGGGGGCCTCGCGGTCACGACTTTGCCTAGGGGCTCGCGTTCATTTGATACGGTCCTGACTATACAAAAAACACTTTGACATTCAATCTATGTCGGTTTTGTCAAATTTTTCCAAAATCTTTTGGGCAGCATTTGAGTAGTTCAAGTGCTTCAAAAGCTTTTTTTCCAATTAGGCACTTTTTCGCAAGATGGGCCGTGTTCAAATCTATGTAAAAATTGATAGTTATTCACTCTTATCCCATACAGCCCTCACAATTGACAAATCCATAATTAATTAAGAAGCACCGGGCTTGTGATCAGTAAGAACTATGAAGCCAAATGTGTAAACGAGATGTGACAGGTTACATAGGTTTATATAACAAAGTATTCTGCATTTGTTGACGCACATTTTAACACAAAAGTTAGCAGCCCATTATGGCTTTGGAAATTTGCAGACATATTCCAAAGACTACATAAGCACCCCCATAAGTATGCTGTGTTCCGGAATTTACGTAACATCGTCCCCAGCAGCTGTTCCAAATTGAGTGTGGTGTAGCTTCGGTAGCGTTGAAGACGCGTTGACATAACAAAACCCGTTGTAGGGTTGTGAAGCAGAGATAAGAAAATTAGCAGACGGTGTAGTTTTGCTGCAAATCGGCTTTTCTAGGAACATGATAGCTTGAAACTTTTCAGCTTTCTTGACAGATGATGACTTGGAAAACCTGCTTACCTACGTAATTGAGGGCTTGAAAGCAGGAGCGTAACGTGGGGGGCAAGGGGAGCGCAATTCCCGTACGACGAGTCACTATGGAGGCGCCAAATCACTGCGGGAAGCGCCGAAAAGTACCAACAATATCACAAGTACTTCCTTCAGTACAGTACATTTGCTTCCGAAAGACAGTTTCGAACATGCGGGCGACAAACTTGCTTCGTGCCCCGAGTGCCACCTAACCTCATTACGCCCCTGCTTGAAAGTGAATATTTTCATGTTGTTGATGGTCTGGAGCGATAGAACAGCGTCAAGAGCATTTAACAGATGATAGTTTGTTTCTGAACCAACTTTTCTAGGTAAATTAGCTTTATTACGCTTCATAATTCTTAATCATGACAGATACATAATTTCCTCATGTGCTTGTGTTTTTCGGAAACCCACTGAGCTTGAGACAGCGAGAAATACTTAACGTGAGGCCGTCACCCGTTGACCGCGACTGTCCAACCGGTCGATATGGTGGTTTTTTCAAAATTTGGAATAACATTAAGCAATCTACGAAACTTATAAGTAAATACTTCTTTATTTAATCTTCACTTTTTAATTTTTGGGTCAGGTACGCTGATAATACTGTGAAGTAGAATACACTGCTTTGTATACATCCTAATTACTCCACTGCAAGTATATTGCGAACCATAACAAGGCAAAATGTTTGAGGTGGTACAAATTTTTTTTTAACTTACCGAGACCTAAAATTGAAAATTAATAGCCCTGAAAGAATTTTTTGTATTTTTGCAAGGCAAATTCTTCTCTTTCCTCTCTGCAGCAGCACTTCATGCCGTAAAAAAATCAGTTGCAGTAGATTAATACTAGGTGGCTCATGTTCATCAGCCACTACTGGGCCAATTGCGAATGGAAATGTGTTTATTATTCTTTAATATTTCATTTACAAAGCTGGCATTTATAGAATCGCTGAACACTTTACATTTTTTGTCTTTGCACATGAGAGAATAAGATTGAAAAATTTGAAGCAGTAGAAACCAATTAAAACGATCTAGCGCAATGCAGAAAAAATGCGCACGTTACTGAAATTATCAAAGAAGGATCTCACTGGTGCCACTAACAACTTGTACCAATATAAGACACAATGAAGTGGTTTCTACCAACTTGCTGCACACATAAGCTCATCTTGAAGATATTGTTTGGAATCAATGCAGTCTTTGCAGTGGGAATTTTATTTTTTTGGATACACCTTCATTCCACCACCTGCCTAACGCCATACACTTGTTCGAAAAATACGAGGAAAACATTGCATGAAAGTGATGGCGTTAAATCATTTTCAACCACCAAATTCACTCTCACGAAAAGTTCGCTGAGAACAGAACAATTTTTAAAAGTGGCTGATGTCACCCATCCCCTGAAAATATCTGCTAACGATGGGTGGAATATCGCAGAAAACGTAAGATATCCAAACCGTGGTGACATGAAAGTGGAGTTACTGAAATTAGAAGAAAAATCTATTTCGACTGCTCTGACCAACGACAGCACTTCAACTAAGCAATGTGCATGGAGCTGCAAGAGAACGAATTGGACAGAACAAGTAAAACCGCTTCTGCGATTAGATCCAACCCGCTTTTTGTATCCTGGCTTAGTCGGAGGCCCCAACAACCAACTTTGCGGATTGATGGATTCCATTTACCTAGCAATACGTCTAAACAGGTATGAGTGAAAGAGTGGACATAACGTGAAAGATTTTTAACTTCGAGCTTAAACAGAGACACTAATAAAGTAGTAAACCGCATTTAACAAAACATTGTCACAAACACAACAACGGTTAAGCTTGTGTGATAAGTGTGCTAAAAAATAATTTTGTCCTAATTTAGTGTTTTCTTCTAAACATAAAAATTAATTTTACTCATGGAAAAATTAATTTTGCAATTAATTTTACTCAGTGTTGTCATGGCGAAATTTTAATATTTATAAGATTTTTTCAATTAAGTTAGAAAACCTACAGCAATTATCACACTGGAATCGCAGCATGTTGTTTTGAATAAAAACTAAAGTTTGATTGCGGCATGTAATGCAATTTTTATATAAACGTAATACGGCCAATTAGCACTTTCTAAATGAATGTTGTGTGTTTTCGACTAACAATTTGCAAGAGTCAGATCAACAAGTTGAAGATCACTGTCCTTTCTGGATCTGCCACTCAAGTTTTTAGTTGCAGGTGAACCAGGCTTTATTTCAAAACGAAGGCCACTCTTCAGGCGATTGCTTTTAGTTCGTTTATTTGCAGACGGTTCCTCATCTGTTCAGGTCTGGATTTGAAACTGCGATTCAATTCATTGGCACCACTTTGGCCTTCATTTGAACGTTATGATCGAAAAACTTGCCCCAGTCCTTTACTCCAAAGCCAATTTTCTGCCGTTAAGTCAACCAGCAGCATTTATACAGTTCGATACACCCATGTTTAAATTTGAGGTATCCATTGACCAGCTAGATTACAAATTCTTCCCAAGATCAGCAAGTTTCAAAACATTTGAAAACTTTCAATATGCAGTTTTGCTTGTAAAAAACGCAGATTTTTGCAGTTTTTTTAATTTGGTGATTGTTCTTTGTTCAGTTATCGTTTTGCATTTGTTGTTGCTATAGAATGTTATCAGACGAATCCATGTTTGATTCACCGACGGCTGCTAACTTGCGGAGCGACGTTGAAAAATGATCGTGTGCTGTGCACATATCTTCACTAGACTTTCAATGACACCAGTGCACACGTTACAGCAATCAGTAGCTGGAAGCCTATATGCTTTCCTAAAATTCATCTGCTTGCTGTTGTGGAGCATCGCATTTGAATCTCATGAGCATGCCAGCAATCTGTCTAATCAAGCCACTGATGAACTCAAACTGTTAACTGGAATAGACAAGACTGTTAACCTAACCCAGATCATTTACATGGGATTTTACCCATTCCTAAACCTTCAAACAGTGGTAATGTTTTTCAAGGCTCAACACTACACATTGTTCTTTATTTTTATCTCGCGACCAAAAATTGAACGGCTACACCTGGAAATTTTAGGGCATTCGTTTGTTTTTAATTTAACTTCTGTGAAGCGACAAACACCAGATTAATTGTGAATGTGGGATGGTAACTTGGAGCCATAGAAAGTGCTCACCCCATAAAGTTGCCATTGTTTTTGCTGAATGAGAAGTTCGGCCTATCACTCTGATATGTTAGTGCGATCAACCTTGCAGCCTATCTGTTGCACTGGTTGATCAACTCTCAAGCGAAAAATGCTGCATTAAAAACTAGTCGTTTAAATAAGTACGCCAATTTGCAGATATCAGGAAAAACTCAATCCGCACATTTCACATTCAGCACCAACCGCACTCTTTGATATTCCGTATTCAAAGTCGCACTTACTGTATATTCTTGCCATGGTTTACCTTTTAATTGTATCAACGTCTTTGTGGCACATTTTTAAAATTATATTACGCATAAGTTAAGTATTCCACTACAATGCAAAAGTCTAATACAGCACCACCAACCAAAATCTGTTCGACCTCTGTTAAATTGCCAGCTATGGTTGGCGACGCAGAATGCCATTCAAAATTGTAGTGATCCTATTTGGCGTTCAAACATCATTCAACCTCTGACATCTATTTTATTTTCACCCAGCCGCACACCCTCATATTTGAGAACCGTAACATTAGTTATTTCGATAACGACCGTTCCGTTACTCTTCGGTTACAGGAAATTATCCGAGGAGAGAATCCTCTGCCCTCATGTCTGTAATAACGGCATTCATGTTCGTTTGTGTGATCGCTGTTATCAGTGACATGCGTGCAGAGTATTTCAAACACTCACTTTTAGAACGCTGGACGCCAAGGTGTAACAGCTCACCGCAGCGTCAGCTTAGAAAATTCAGTTTTACTCCAAGCTTCTTTGTAAAACTGCTTTGCATCACATACTACGGTATGTGAAAATTGTGCTGTTTTTTAGTTCATTTGTGGTTACAGCCTTATCACAAGTAAACTAAAATAAGAATGAATAAATCCATGGTTGACAGAATTAATACACGCAGGAATGAATGAATGAATTCATGATTGGACGAATAATTGAGTGATTGAAGTAAATTTGCGTCACGTAAATTTACACTTTTGTTTTAAATTAGTTCTGTGTTGCTCATGCAAGCATACCTTAGGCTTGTAAAAATCAAGTAAATGGAGCGGTGCCATCAGGTATTATAAAGCAATCTTTGCCATTTAGTTCTTAGCATCAGCTGAAGTATTTTCTGAAATGAAGCTATATCCTAAAACAAAACCACATTCTTGCAAAACGTTTGCGAACAAGCTCCTCAAAAATTGATAAATTGAGTGAAAGCTTTGCTCTGAAATGCGACCATTTTAGAGACATGCGTACGTGTTGTATTCACACGTTTATTGGAATAAACCAGGGGTCGGGAACCTATGGCTCGCGAGTCAGATGTGGCTATTTTGATGACGGCATCTGGCTCGCTTGATATTTTCTCAACACGATTGTAACGAATGAAACGTTTTCTGTAATTTTCCATCCACCAGACTACAAAGCCATCAGCAACACCATGCAGTACCAGAAGTCGCATTAACAGTAAGAAGCATGTTATTAAAGAGAAAATTCAGACATTTACCATTATTTAAAATTGGTGATTTTGTTTAAAAATGCACACGTTAGTTAATAAGTTAGTTGCATTAAATGTTGAAAAATATTATATGGCTCTCACGGAAATACAATTAAAAATATATAGGTTTCATGGCTCCCTTAGCCAAAAAGGTTCCCGACCCCTGGAATAAACTGTTAATTTGCAATACACTTTTAAACTTCATAAATTTTCCCCAGAACTCTTGTTCTCCCTTACTTCTATGCACATCATTCTTGGAATGCTGTTTTAAATCCGAGCAAAAGGATTGATACCGACAATCTTCGAAACTTTCTCTCAGTCATTTCTGTGGAGCAGCTTCGTGAAGAGTGTCACAATAGTTTTGATGTTGTTTTCACGGTAGGTTGCTTACTCATAGAGCCTGCGCTGTTGATATTCGCTGGAACGACCATGACATCCGCTGTTTTGAATTGCATGAAATCAAGCGTTTACGACACTAGTTGTTAGAGAAAACACGCAATTATATTTAACAAGCAAATATCTCCAACCATCCTTCGCTCTTTGTCTGCAGGCACAGCAGCCATCTGTTGCACTTTTTCGACGATTCCAGGCACATACGAAAATGAAAATTTTACTGAAAGACCCGTCGAACTCGAACCAGAAAGGAGCGTCTTATATCAACAGCCTTCCTGCAGCAAAGCACAAACCGCGATATGGAACCTGGGTACCCTCAGATGAACAAAGCATAAAAGAGTTGTTTGACACAACCGCGCGTTGCGCTATTTTCACCTCGCCTTTCAAAACCGTCAAGGTCCAGCCTCAGAAAGGTCGAGTTACATCTTTAGATTTACCACGCAATTCTGCCGCAAATATTTCAAAAATATCAGACGAGGCGATGTTTTCTGCAGTTTTGGATGCCGTTCGAAGACCTTCTTGCATTGTAACAGCTGCTGCCCGTTACGTCAAATCCGTTTTTAAAGGAAAACCGTTCGTTGCTTTGCACTGGCGGTACGATAAAAACGATTGGTTCAAGTGGCACTGCATTGCCAACAATCAAGCAAAGTATGCAACTGCCTGCAAGCACCTGCCTTACATCACACCACTAGATATCACTAGATATAACTAGAGCCATACACAAAAAGCTTTTCCATTGGAACGTTCGTGAACCGCTCAGACAGGTTTTATATGCAGCTTCTCCTCCGTCGTTGCTAAACTTCACGTCGCAGGTCTATCAATTGTTTAGGAAAGATAAATTGCTCGACAAGAGAGTGACTTTGGAAGCCTTTTTTGAACGTCACTACAACGGCTGCTGGAAACAAAGCGATGAAAATATAAATTTTGGTGAAATTATTTCCATGACAGAAATGGAAATTTTGACCAAAAGTACATGGTTTTTTTATTCTTCTGGATCAACCTGGTCCGCCAACATAAGACCTTTTAGAATGAAAGGCAGAATGGGGGAAAGTACTAACGTTTATCAGGAAGCTGATATTTTTCCATTAGCTTGCGAAGAGATGCTTGAACGCAGAAGAACAGAAGTTGCAACGGAATTTGTATGAAAAGTTTGAATATAACGTCACTCAATACGAAACCAGCGAAGTCACTTTCTAGCCGATATAACTCAACACACCGCAGTTGAAGTTTCTCAATAAAAATGCGTCTGACTGAAAAAAACTGTGGGGAAACATAGGAAATTGTAATTGTGCGTAAACGCATACGCCGTCTTTGGGCTGGCTTATTTGAGATGTGTGATATGTTTTCTAACTAAAAACAATACCTAGTATATGAAGAATTTTGAAATGCGAGGAATACAGACGTACATTTTTGCGCTTTGGCCATTATTATAGATTCATACTCCTTTTCGTTTACAAAAGTGTGTGGCAAGTTAGATGCCATTTAGTTTTCATCCCACTTATAAAGCTAAACCAACTGCTGCAAACCTCCGTAATCAAGCATCAAATTTGCCCGCTAATATGAGTGTCAGTTTGTTTAGCTATCGTGTGCATATTAAAAGGAACTTCATTAAAACGTTCAACTGGCTCAAAGAAAAACAAAAACTCTTAAGAAGTAGTGTGGCTCCATTAGCTAAAGGCGATGTTAAATCTCAAACGATCAAGAAGAGACAAGATCGCAAACGTTACAAGAGAAGGAAAGCTAAAGCAGCCCAAGAAAGTATGGCTCAAAGAGCAAACACTATGATTTTGAACAAATCTGACATTGTGTTAAATGACAAACAATATATCGAGAAAAACAACATAAATGGTAAGACTAGACAAAGCTTGGACAAACTCAAAAAATTAGTCAGCAACAAAGTAATCGTTATATGTAAAGGCGATAAAGACGGTAAATTGCTAATTTTGAATATGTCCGTTTGAAAATATACCTCGGAATTCAAAAGCTATAAATACACACCTGGACAATATTCGACATTCTTGTGAAAAGTATGTGGTAGAATTACATCGACATGGAGCTACGAGTGACAAACTTTTGTTACACAGCATTGGTATGAATGAAAACAATGGTATTTTCCAACATATACAGTATCTGGAGTCAAAGCTAAATACTTCAACTGTAATGAAACTGCATATACGTATCTTCTGTTTAAAACGCATAAAATTAAACCTGTAGAATTCGCTACAACCAACATTTTCAATAAACCTGTGAGACTATTGCAATATGCGGGCAAAATAACCACCTCACGTGTTACAACTATGATTGAAAGCATACTACAACCTATATCTGCCAAATTTTGCCAATCGTACGCAAATGAATGCTGTAAAGACAGTAACATTACTGACTTAATAAACTGGCAGAATCGTGAAGGACCTCACGTACAAGCAAAACTTTTTAACTCTGAACTTCACATTGTGGCAGCAGATGTAAAAGGACTTTACCCAATCTTAAACGATCACTGGTGAAGCAGCCGCTGATCTGTGCCCTTATACCACATTCATAATTTGAACAACGCACAGTAGGCACGTTGGTACAGCTTATATTTTTCTGTTTGAATAATGTCATCACCCAACATGGACAGAACTACTACACTCAGACTAATGGTATTGTGACTGGTGATAACCACTCAGTGGTTGGGGAGGATAACAGGTGCCTTCACGTGGCCCTCCCTGTATGACATTTGCCACAAAATGTCAACCAAACCTGTCAATACGAGAACAACCACTGTACCCACGCTGGATATGTTCGGCATGGGGTGGGTCATAAAACGCCCTTCTCAGGGCGCGGCAGCAGAAATGCTGCCGAAGACCCACGACGTAACATACTCCAGCTGAACACCGAGGGGCTCACTACAGGACATCGAGGATAGCTTTTCGGCTAAGAAGGCCGGAGCTGTGTTTGTCAACCTCACAGCAGCCTATGGCACCGCGCCTCACCTGCAAGCTGCTGCGATTGCTGCCTGATAGACACATGGTCCACATGATCATGGAGATGGTTGGCAATCGCAGCTTGACGCTTACCACCGGAAACGGCGAAAGGAGCAGGTTGCGACGCATCAAGAACGGCGTCTCCCAGGGATCTGCCCTGGCGCCCCTTCTCAACATCTACATCTCTGACCTGCCGACCACCGTCTCCAGAAAGTATGCATACACTGACGATCTAGCAATCATGCATGCTGATGGAGATTGGTAGGCAGTGGAAGAAGTGCTGAGCAAAGACATGGCAACCATAGGTAAATACCTCCAGACTTGGAAGCTAAAGCTCAGCACTACAAAAACGGTGTCGGCAGCCTTCCACCTTAACAACAAGGAAGCTAAACG
>JGI24159J19872_10004841_pt1 | contig 17262 bp, 9 predicted proteins | sample Ectturendosymbi4_FD_19872 | JGI IMG/M metagenome (IMG submission 19872) | reverse complement strand
CCCTGCTGAGACACTATCAAATGCTTGAATGCTTCTATGTTAAAAACTGCTGTTTTGAGCTCGTGCAACGGTTGTATCATGCTGTAGCCAGTGCGGTCAGCGCTTGCGCTGATCAGCCTCAGCAGACAAAATAAAGACAATTGTTACGGACAAAGTGAACTATCGCGGAACACAATCTTGAACGTGCGTAGTGGACGAAAGGTTGAGATGGTTTCTGGATGCAGACGATAGCCCAGACTCCCACAAAAAAACCTAATTATTACTTTTTAGCCCATTTACAAAGTTCCTTGAAATTTGCATGCACATTTATTTAGTGGTATTTGCTTTTTGAGCTCGTGCCACCCCCAAATTTTTAGAACGTTCCCCCCCAAATTTTTTAGTCATTTTGTGCCTCGAGAGACAGTATCCCAAACAAAATAGTGTTATTCGCCTAAAATTAAACATTTTGACCCCCCCAAATTTTTTTGTCCCCCAAAATTTTTGGCCTGGCTACGCTAGTGCAGTCCAGGCGCACTTGTTTATGCTTGACTGCACGTATTCGACAAGACATCAGCGCAGCCTCATTTTGCAGTTGTAAATTGCTCTGACGCATTGATGAGTGTGTTTTACTCCCCTGTTTTAGGCGCAGCCTGTTTTTTTGCAGTCATGAACTGCTGTGTCCTAGTGTTGAGTGTATTTTCCTCCGATAGCCTAACTTGGAGCGATAATAGTTTATATTCAGTGCAATGACACATAAAATAAGGGTGTAGAAAAATATGCATATTATATCAACAAACTTCGCCAAAACATTGGTTTGGAAACATGACTATGGCGTCAAATTGTGATGTCAGAAGCAGCACACCAAATAGATATGACCACCATCTGCCACTGAATGAAACCCCCACCATGAAAATTTTCTGCGTAGGCTACTGGCCTCGCATCAGTTAAATCTGTCCTTGGCTGGCTACTTTCGGTAAGCAACGGTTTTGGATGATGAGATAATTGAATGGCTGCTCAGCACTTGTCCCGAGATCTAGTGCTGCCAAGCAGTGGACTAAAAGAAGTCGCTCAAATGACGAAGAAGGTACACAATTGTGCAAAAATGTTGATTGACGAGGATGACGTTAGCATAAAGCGAATACTTCCTTTTAGATGCTGTACGAGGGGGCGCTCAAAATGGATCTTGCCTAGTGCGCTGAAGCGTCTTGCTCCGGCTCTGCTCTGACTGCGATTTAATAGACATTGGTTTTGAAAAAAGCATTTTTGGTGAAATTCTTCGAGTTGGCCCTTTAATTACTGAGGCGTAGCCTTTTTCGAAGACGGCTATGTTGCTTTTGCCAAAAGTGGACTTTTGATTGCAATGCGAAGGGTGGGGTGGACTCAGTAGCTCGTAATGAACCGAAAGTGACCTCTTGGTTCGCCGACAAGCTCAGAAATTGGTCAATTTGCAGCCAGGCAGTTTTGCGACTGCTACAATAAGAGTAAGCTTTGCTTTATTGTCAATTATCCCATTTGCGCGGAATTCTGTTTAACCGCTGGTAACTTGTTTCTGCTGAGGTCAAAATCGCAAAGCGGGTGCAAGGTGCGTTATGACGTCATAAACGTTCGCTATAAAATGTGCCCGAAAATAGCGTTGGGGTGGTTAAAACCTTTCACGACCCGGTATGCGTTTTTTGAAAGACAGGGCACTTCATGCAATGTATACTCGTCGACAGATAGAAGAAACACTGACACATCAAGCCAGCCTTCTAAAACAGAACTTTGCGGGAGCAGGTTTTGCCATTGGGCACAACGCGAGCAATTGAAAGTGTTGTTTGGTCACGCCAGATAGGGTGCATCCGTTTATTCAAAAACTTTTTTCTCTGTGACATGACAGCGAAACAGTTAAAAAACCTTGAACGCGCCATCACACGGCAAACAGCTCGAAATCGATACAGCGAGTAGTGTTCTTTTTTGCTGTTAATGCACGGTATCCGGTTGAATGGTTGTCAAGAGACCTCTTGGCAGTCGTTTCCTACCTGCTGGGCCGTTGAGTTATCACTGAGACCCTCAGCTGTTTTCAAAGGAAGGTGAAAGCAAATCCTGTCTACCTTCGCCAGATGTTCACTGTAGTGCCTCCAGATGCAGTTTTATTGCTGCAAGATGAAAAAAGGGTTGTGTGAATATCGCTACGTCGCTGTGAGCAGTTTTTTTAAGGCATTTTATGGGTCCAAAACGGACCCATAAATTTCCTGTGCGGACCCATAAAATTATTACTTTCACATTAAATCTGGACAACCACGAAAAGTTTTAGCTGAATTGAATTGTTGCTTCAATTAATGTCCAAAACAGATTCGCCTCACAAGAAATAAGTGCAGCACAGACAGTAGCCTCGCTTGTTCATCATAATCATCTTTGAAAGCCCATGCCATGTAACAATTAATAGTTTGAGAGCATTTATGAGATAACAATTATGTTCTGTACCAATTAACGCTCTGAATAACACTGAGTCCGGCGTTTTTGGCAAGTCTTTTCCACGGTGTCACTGTCAAACGTTTTTAGCAAGCCAAGCCTTTTCCAGATTTTATACATTTACTTTCTTGTGTGGGTATTTTCAGAAGATAATGTCACAGGAAAAACGTCAAGCTAGCCATTCAAGAATAAAGCAGTATTTTGTAGTAAGCCCAAACAAAAATTTCTTGGTGTAAGCCAGCCAGAAAGTGCAAACACCAGCAGGAGTTACTGCAAAGGTTCTTTCGATTCTGTTGTTTATTTTAGGGTCAAATTAGAAGGTACGGTCCTCCCTATCCCTCCGCTGGGGTACCTGTATGGATAACCTCTGTGTTTTTTAGGTGCTTCAGCGTTCGTTGTCTTGAATAGTACACCTGGCGCAATAATCTCAGTACCGCCAAATAAATCCGTCTATCTATCCGCTAAACGCGGCCTTCTCAAAGTGCCCCCCAGCCAAATTAATTGCCCTTTCCTGAAAACTGTAGAAAGCTTCTGGAAATTAGTCATCAAAGATAGATTTCCCAAACTGCAAGATTTCGCGCTAAAAATGCACTCGATTTTTGGAAGCACACATGCGCGTGAGAACACATTTTNTATGCTATCAAGCAAGTAAAATCTAAAATAGAATGGCACACAGAACACTGGACGATAGTCTCCGACTGCTACCACTAACACTGGTATTAATAAAGGATTGATATGTCAGAGAAGTCTCGACCACAAGCATCCCGCTAATAGAGATTTGTAAGAAATTGCTATTTGCTATTGTGTAGCAATTTCAATGGCGCACTCACTTATCTTCCCTTTCTAGTTTTAAATGTTGAGAACATGTTGTTTTTAGATCATTTTATTGGAAGTGGCCCTCAAGTTGTCACGTTTTTGTAAAATGGCCCAAAGCTCAAAAGTAGTTGGACCAAGCTGCTCTAAGCATCCAGCAGTTGCCACCGGCCGACGAAGGAATGGTAATATTTACACTACGAGCCTACCAGGCCTCCACGCCCAAATCGCCTGGATAATCATCTCAGCTCTGATCAACAACAGAAAGCCAATGGCATGGAAATAACTCAATGCATTTCACTACTGTCTTTCATGCTATTCATCAGGATCGCATTTCAGATCAAGTTAGACGGTAGCTGAGCGCGCACATCTGATTTGCTGGTTTTTGAAAGAGATAGCGAATCGAAAAATAACTTTCTTGCAAACCTTGTTGGACCGCACTGACCATATTGATCGGCTTCGCCAACTCCGCCATGCCACTTCTGTGGCAGTAACCGAGTTTATTTTGCTCATCTCGGAACATTTGAGTGACCGCAATGTGTCCGATGTCAAGCAGAGCCTAGTGTGGTCGACGAGACAGCCGATTTGGCTGCATTGTGCTGTTCATTCCACTTGCCACAGCCTGGCCAGAGCGAGGATTTTCAACTCTGTGCCGTGTTAAAACCAAGCTGCGAAACCGGCTGCTTGATGTAACTCTGAATGCGATGATAAACGTTTTAATGAACGGTCCAGACAGAACTGTTGCCAGAAAGTCGTCAATAGATGGGCTTTACGTTTGTGCAGGGAGGCTGGACATTTTAAAAATTGACAAAAACTCCACTGATTTACAGCGTTTCCTATTTCAATTCGGGGTCCTTGGAGCTTTTGGGGGGCTAAGCCCCCCGTGGCGACGAGACTGGGTCTAGATCTGCAATGGTAGCGCTTATGATTGCTCATGGGATTTGTGATTGAAATGGATAAAAGCAAAGTATAAACAGAGAGTGACAGAGTGAGCACTAAGCGCCGTAGTATCTGCAGATGACGAGTAAGAAACCGATGCTGTTACTGATGAACAAGAGTTGTTTAATGAAGTTGAAATTGAAAAAAATTTGTTGTCATTTTTGTAAATACATTAGTACAGTACTAATTGTGCACTGTGACCGCCAATACTGTAATACGTTTAGGAATTACTTTAAACGTTTTGCTAAAAAATGCGGCCTCATAAAATTTTTTGGTGTTCCCCTAAACCAAACCTTAAAAAAAACCTGGCTGTGAGTGTTAAAATCGCTTGCATATTTACGAAAAGGCGCAGTACAGTTTTATCTGGCAGGACTAACAGATCTGCCGGTATAGCGACCTCTGGTTGCTGACGGCTGGTCTGGCTTCATGGCTTCATAAGCAAAGATACGTTGCCAAATATGCTCAGCGAAGAAAAAATGGCATTTTAAAAATCAAAAAGAAAAATATAACAGTATACACTACGCTTCGGGAAAATCGGGAAATAACTCTTCTCCAGATACATGCAGTCTGTAGGTAGGATTAATAAGGCATCTTACTTCAATTAAAGGTAGCGTTACAACACTTTACTGTCTAAACTCTAAAATAACGAAGATGTCTAAGCATCATGAAAAACATGGTGCTCCGAGGATGAATAACACAGCAAATGAAACTTGTCTGAAAGCCATGTACAAGTTTAGGAAGGAACATGTAGGATTTTTGCAAAAACAGGTGGTCAGGAAAGTTGCTCGGTTATTGCTAAAAAAAACTTCTGTTTGTCGCTTTGAAGAATTTTTCTTGAAGGAGTTGGTTTTTATCAAAAAAGGTTTGACAAATTCAGCGATTACAAAAAATGTTTTGTTCAAACAGTTGCATGGCCTGCAAAAGACAACAACAACCAGCAGATAACAAGCTTGTTTAATGTAGAATTGCGCTATTTTAACGGTAAATGAAACCAGCCACTGNATTACGCAATTATGTCCCGCTTCTGAAGAGTGGTTTTTAAACATGAGTTAAAAATNTCTTGGAAAGACAAATGCTACTTCACAGCTTTCGAAGCTCTTACTGAATGGCATCAACANNTTNTCTGTGCTAAAATAAATGTAGCCTAAGCCAAACGATTCTTGCTGAACATTTTCGTTTTTCTGCCATCTTTTTATGCATGGCTACCATGNAAAATAGCTTCTGTCAGATTTGCTTACCATATACCGTATGCTTTATTTTTCATTGTGCTAAATTTTAACACTTACCTAGCAATTTGTTTTCAAGTAACAGTTTAAAGGTTGTTCTTATGCTTTGCTTATTCCTACTGCATTCAGCATACAACAAAATGGAACCTGCCCAGCGTGTTTCACGTCTTTCAGTCTATTTTTCCGTTTTGTTTGTTCTTGGCTTTCTAACAAAATCCGCTACTGCTTGCAGTGAGTATTCAGAGTTTTCCCATTAAAATAGTTCTCACCCGGAGAACTTTCTGTTTACTAACATACATCTCGTTTCTGTTTTACATACGAATGCCATTGCTAATGGCAACCAAATGGCGTTTCAAAATACCGTTTAAAGCTCGTGCCGGCCACTATGATGACCGGTACATTTTTTGCCATAACTCATCTGCCGCTAGAGCTAGAGATCTGTTCAAAACCTCTATGGATTAGGGAAGGCTTGTAGTTTCGATTAAAAACAAATTTACAGTTTTGAGTTTTGGATTCTCTGTGGGTGACGTCACAAGTGGGGTAGTTTTCGCATTTTTGGCCGATTTTACCTGGCCCTGGGCGCCAACCCAACGAGCCATTTTTTGGCTCATGTTTTTTTAGAAACTAGGCTAAAATCCGCGTCTTTAGAGTCCTTGATGGACTTTTTAGAAAATCTGGAGCCAACATTATGGTTCAAAAACCCAATTTTCGACAAAAAAAGTTCCTCGAAAGGTATGATTTGCCCTCTCAGGACAAATTTTGGCCAGCCATAACTCGCCAGGCGATTGAGCTAGAGAGCTGTTCAAGCCCTCTAAAGACTCGGAAAGTCTTGTAGTTTAGAATAAAAAGGATTTTAAGTTTTGGGTTTGGAGTTTTTCTTCGATGACGTCATGATTGGGGTAGGTTTTGCGGTTCTTTTTATGATGTCATCGGCCGATCCAATGAGCTGATTTAGTGGCTCAAAGTTGTATTGCCATGTACGCTATAATACGAGTCTTTAGAGCCCTTGATCGACTTTCTAGCGTTTCTGGTTCAAAAGATATGCCAAAAAATCCAAATATTTAAGGAATTCCTTAGTGTATTAGAGGGGATTTACCTGATTAATTTTCGGTATTTTGGCCATAATTTTGGAAACAGAAATGTTAAATGTCAACCAAACCCTCTAAAGACCTATATTATAGCTTAGTTTCCAATAAAAACTTGAGTCAAAATAATGGCCCTTGGCGTTGGCCTCCACTGCCTGATGATGTCATCGGAATCTAAAAAAATGTGCATAAACATACTCCCATCATGTCAACATCAACAAAAAACCCGACATCCAAAACTAAAATATTATTTTTCATTGCTAACTAAAAGACTTCTCCTTCAGAGGGTTTGAGCAGCTCTCTAGCTCAATCAGCTGGCGAGGTATGGCCATGGGTCAAAAATAGCCATGATTGCCTTTTCAGGGAGTTGAATTTTTCCCAATTTTTGTTTTTTGAGCCACAATTTTAGATCCAGATATGCTAGATAGCCAGTCAAGGGCTCTAAAGGCTGATAGTCTAGATTCCACAAAAAACTTGAGCCAAAAAATGGCTCGTTGGGTTGGCACCTAGGGACAGGTAACCTCAGCCAAAAAACGCAAATACACCCCCACTTATCCACTTATGACGTCACCCACAGAGAACCCCAAACCCAAATATTAATTTTTTGCAATCGAAACTACAAGCCTTCCCGAATCCGTAGATGGTTTGAACAGCTCTCTAACTCTAGCGGCGGGCGAGTTTTGGTCAAAAATGTACTGGCCATCATAGTGGCCGGCGCGGGCGTTGTTTTAAATACTTCGGTTTTCCAACAAAAGCAATCTAGTTTTGGGAAGCAGTTGCAGTGTGTAGCGGTTCCCCAGCATTGACAGAACATGCATTATTGCAATGAGTGTGTTGACGTCACGTGCTATGCGTTCAAGTTTAAAGCAAATTACAAGATATTTTGACTGCATGGGAGACGTGTTTGGCTTTCTGAATGTTTTTCTGTTTTTCTTTTTGTGCATATGCAGTACACTTTCACCTGTTGAAATTTTGTCTCACCGATTTTTTGTGCAGGCCCATCGTGCGTCGATTTTGTTCCAGCCTGGTGTGCCTTGACGGATATTGACTGCAGCGGAAAAAGTTTTGACATGGCTTACTGCCCGGCAAAATGCGGCATATGTACGCCGTGTCCGAGCCCCTTCTCGTGTGAAGTCGGTAAGGATGCTTGAGAGAGACTGGGTGTTCGTTGGGTGGCGCAATCGCTCGAAATGTTTCGCCAAAACGCTCCCCATTCCTGGTTGGCAAAACTTTTGACTTGTGCTAGAGATTTTCAGCGTTTGAAAGGTGTTAAAAACACTTTGTGCCGGTTGGCCCCAACCCTGAGCTGCGGATCAGTTGGTACCGGGCCACGAAATTAGAAAATGTACACGGTTGGTGGCACCACTCTCTTTCTGGACATGTGATTGTTCGATTGTTCCCATGGAAGCACTGTTGCTTGCACAGCAGAGTAATTCAAATTGGGAACTTCATTTCAGCTGTTGAAAAATAACAACCATCATAGAGAACTAAAATTGTGAAACGTTGACCCGTCCTCGGTTACAAAATTGTTTGAGATCCCTGCTTTACGAGGCTGCATTAAATATAACAGTCGTGTTTTGCAAATGATATTGGCGAATCGTTGCTCTGTGTGACATGTCCAGATTTGAATTTGTTAGTGACGGCTGCATGGGATGGAATATGATTAAACATTTTTACGTGAAACAGTACCCGACAGGAATTGCCTGCTAGAATGATAATGCATAAGTTTAGCAAAAGTCAATAACAAGTATCTTTCGAGCGTTGATTTCGTTGAAAAAATGAGTACTATCTTTCAGTTTTCTAAATATCTGTTACTGATGCAAATCGTTGCATAAATATTTTTTTTCATGGTTCAATGCAACCAATGTGCTTCCGCAAACTTTCCTACACTTGGTCATTAGGGTCAGGGCTTGAATTTAGTTAGTGACCTATAGGTTTCGCGCGCACATTAACGAAAACTGGAAAGAACTCTAAAATCAAATCCTTACTCTGACTAACACGTGTCAGTCAATTATTCCCTTTGAAACGTCATTAGCCAGTTGGCAATTTTATTTGAACCTTTTTTGAGCATATAAATTGTCGAAAGCTTCTTTTGTGATATCGAAGTCATGGGTGCTGTTTCAGCTTTTAACCTTGAGACCTCAAGGAAATAGTTTACTGAAGAACAAAGTTATTCGCTGAGATGCATATAAAAAGTTTGAAAGAGTATGTTTACGACCTATCTAGTATGGTAAGCTCAGAGGAGAAAAGATAGCTTTTATATGAGCTAGAATTGAAACTACATGTGTAAGTTCTCTAAATAATCTGAAACTATCAGCAAAACTTTTTGCCTACTTTGAGACATTTGTAATACTTTTGCATTGTTTTGAAGACGTTTGTTAAAAATTAAGTATTGGCGAATCCACCGCAGAAGGTTTTCATTGATCCGTTGATTTTTACATGCTTAGCAAAAAATTTTATTATTTGTGATTTTACTAAAAGACCATGCACGTGAACGTGAAACGTTGCTAAAATTAATTTTTTGTGCTTGCAGGCACATGCGTCGATCGGTCACCGTTTGCTTGCATGATCTTGAAGTTTAAAAATAAGTGCCACTACGTCCAAGGACTTTGCAGAAAGACATGCGGTTTGTGCACACCATGCGTTTTTCCTCCTGATCCACCAAGCGAGTGCTCAGCAGGTATGTACAGCATCATGGGCGTCGGAAGGGGGGGGCAAGTGGGGGCCATGACCCCCCTGGATTTTGAAAAGTTCAGCAAAAAAAGGTTGTTTTCTTAGTTTCGAGTGGGAAAAAATATTTCACCACTTTTGGTCCCCCCCTGGAAAAATTTTGGAAAAATCCCCTGCTGCCCCCCACTAGAAAAAATCCTTCCGACGCCCATGTACAGCATAGAAAAAATGCCTTAACACAGCCGCGCGAAAAAAAACCCGAAATTTTGCACCGCCAAGTGGTAATGGGTATTGGATGGGAGCTATAAGCCACATGAAATACATGTTCAAACCTTTCAATTGAAAAGATAGTAAGGTTGATGGTTGCTATAAGGTTTAAAAATTTTATTAACTTTGTTACGACTATCAAGCCCGTCCCGCCCAAACCCAAAAGCCCCCTTAACAAACATGCACTGGCAAAGGATTTGCTTGGTAGAGTAGTGTACTGATTTCAAATACTTGCAGCAGCCGCAATATCCAGACAGATGGATCCCTATGACGTATGTTAAGCTTTTGGAAGCTATACCCACTCAGTGAAGTGATGACACTGATGCTTCGCGTAATCACTGCCAATACAGGTCATCATGTGTTGCTACCGATTTTCTTGATGCGTTTCAGAAAAATAGAAAAATACTTTAATCTATTATCGCCCTGGTACTTCACGGTGTCTTTTTGTGTTTAGTCTTGTTGGGTGTTCAACCAGTGGCGTAAAATGACGGGGGTAGGGGGTGATCCTCTTCCTAGCAAGCTAAATGTAAAAACCGGGCCCCCCTTAGCTTGCATTTTGATATTTAGTATTCTTTTGGTTTTCAATAGGTTGTTGTGTTTTGCGTTTTTCGGAGTATTGTTGTGTTTTTTTAGCTCGTAAGCTATAGACATCCACATCCGGATTCACTATCATTTCTAAACTTTTTGAGTGTTGACTAGTGGCCCCCCTGCGGTAGCCAGTGAGCCCCCTTCAGCTAAGTTTTGTCCCCCTGGATCAAACCTCTAGTTACGTTACTGTTTAGAATCTACAAGCGCCAAAAAAGATACTACTGATAACAAATAGCACTTGGGTAATTCCATTTGGTCTAATTCAGTTGGCATCATCCACCATGAATAACATCTTTTCATCAACCACATTTGTTTATGGAACAAAATAGATTTAATCGAGTAACAAAGCGCCGAAGCTAGAACACTAAAATCTTTTTTAATTTAAATTGATGAGAAAACGCTTTGTTTTTTTCTATCACATTTTCCATTTGAGACATTTAAACTGGTCAAGGACTGTGTAATTTAAATATAGGCAGTGAAGGAATTTTTAATGGTCATTTGGCAAAGAAAAATCAATGATTCGCACAGGAGAATGCTGTGTGCATGGCAAGGTTTTTTAATTCTTTCATTTTGGTCATGAAGCAAAAAACTTATGTTTTTTCAACTTTCATTTATGTCGAAAATGTCAAAACAAAGTATTTGGCAAATGGATTAAAATCAGGGGTGTAGTGGGGCGGGAGCGCGTGGAAACGGTTCACGTTTTGCTTTAAAATGAGTGGGGAGCTGTTTCAAAATGTCTATTTTTTGGATGCGTTCCCACATCTTTTTTGTTAGCACTTCAACGCAGATTAAAATTAAGCACTAAACCTCAAAGTGGGTAAAGAATGCATCTGATTTGATTTGATTACTTGAACAACTGTTTTTTACTTTGCAAAATTGCTGAACGCCTTAGGTGTGTTCATGCTTCTCTTGTCACCTCGAAACATGTCATTCACACAGAAAGCATGATTATATTGCATGTGTTTCCAACTTGTAGAAATAATTTTTGTAAAATTTCAGATTAGGAAGTTTCGTAGATGGACGTCAGCTGTCTCTTAATTTGCTCCAGCTTAACTGCAGCAATAGATTTGCAAAATTTCAGCTGCTAAACTCCCATGATAAGAAAATCTTCGAGTAAGTTTGCGATTATTTTGCTAAACCGCTAACACTGACTTCATTTGTTTCGCCTGCAGACTGTGAAGACAAGCATCCAGAATGCCAGCAATGGGCGGACAGCGGACATTGCCACTATTCCTCTCCATTTAAAGCTGATGTCAACTACCTCTGCAAAAAGAGCTGCGATCTGTGTTTCCCGTGCGCTTAACCGTCTTCATGGAACTTATCGCTATCTGCTCATATTTCGTGTTAGTTTCACAATGCTATTGTTTAAAGCACGCGTGCACTAGCAAAAAATCATTAAAATTATAGGTTTATTCAACTTGAGGGCTTTGTATGTTTTGGATGAAACAGAAAATAACTTATCTTCGGTTTCATAAAATTATTGGATGAAACAGAAAAATAACTCATCCTCGATTTTAGACATCAAGACAGGCACCATTGTGTGGCAAAATATAACTTTGAAATGCTGACGTCAGCAAGTTTAGTGGTAATAAGGTACTCAGAAACTACAGCCGAAGAAAGGAATCTGAAATGTGTGAGAGTCTTCAACACACTTGTTACACACACAACCACGTGTGTTCTGCAGATTCCGTCGTGTTTTGCACTCTGCATGAATGATGAGTCATAAAATTTGCAGATGAACTCATGGTAATTGACGACTAGTGATCTTTTCATGACTAATTTCAACTTTCTTTTTCATTGCTTTGAAATAATGAAATTTTGTATTTTATCAAACGCTATACGATCTGAAAAACGTGAGCTTATACTTGTAAACATATTTTTTTCGTATTTTGTCGCTTGCCACAATTAAACATTGTATCAAACGTACTTTCTTACTTATAAATAAAATTAAAATCTTTACAAACAGTGTGTATCCAGCAGGGACGCCGGAACGGGGGTGCATTACTGGACAGTGCCCCCCTGCCCTCTGAAAGGGGGGGGCAACGTGGGCACAGGCGCCCTTACATAACAGTATAATAAGTAATTTCATGATTTATCAAGATCGACTTAAAACAAATTTATTGCAGCTATTAGCGCCCGCATGAAATTCAAAATGGTTTTCTATAATTTCTGTTATTATTTTTGAGGTCAACATTGTTGCTGAACATGTAAATCCGATAAGAATGGTTATTAATGGTGCGCTTTTACACTGAACTGAAGCAAACAGTATTGAACTCCTGGTGGGTCAAAACCATGGGCATTTGCCCCTCCCTGGAAATTGCGACTAAGAACCAAATTTTTTAGAAAACCTGACCCAAATTTTCTGGAAAACCCTGACCGAGACCTCTTAAACTTGTTTGTTCAAACTTGGGTTTGTGAGTAAAGAACGCTTCATGTTTTGATGGTGACCATGGGCGTCCGCAGAAGAAAACAAAACAGGCATTTAGGGCTAAACCAGAATTTTCTAGAAAATTTGAAATTAGCAGCTCAATTCCGGTTAATTGATTTATTTCTTCCAATGAAGGTTTATTAGCCGGTATGACACTCACACAGCACAAGAGCCAGGTTTACTGTTCTGGTATCATACAGTAGTGAGCTTGCAGTTCACTCATGTCTGCTCCTTTACGTGCAGGGGTAGGTCAGAGTTGCCAGATTGGACTTTCTTAGGCCAAATTTCAGAAATCTAGCTTCGCTTCAAGTTGGTTGGCCTATAAATTGCATTTGGTCTTTTTCTGGCCTCTTTTAGCACTGTTTGTTTTTTTATTGAAATTTTCATCTGGCAAGTTGCCAAACTTTTCAGCGGATTGTTTTACTGTTGGTCTGTATTTTGTAACAATAACATGAAAACAAATCTTCTAACATTCGCTTCAAGTTACAATATTAGGTGTTTTGCCGCATTAGACTGTTGAACGCAGACTACTGGTACCACGCCCAATAATTTTTCACCAGATCTAATGATTTTTGGGCTGATCTAGTGATTTTTTACTGTAACCTAGCGACTTTTTGCAAGGCATATGTTGGAAGTTCGGATGTCTTGCTTCTTACTTTTCAGCCAGTTTTTTTAAAAAAGCAGTTGATTACATGGTTCGTTGTGTGAAGGTTTTCACCTACAGAGAAAAACAAATTTTCTAATCTCAGTTTCTTATTGGTTTCACTCCTGTGCTGTTAATTGCTGCAATGCTGGGTACGACCATATCTTCATTTCTTTGCAGGATCAGTACAGCAAAAATATACTGATTATAATGTTAGGTTATTTGATCTAAAATACTTGGTTAATATTGTCGCTTTAAGCTCTTGAAAAAACCTGACGGTTTCCGAGCTAAGATTTTCCACGCTTCAGCACGATCTGTTTTAACAAACTTGCAAATGGTCTTGAAGCTTTTAGGCGATGAAATACACAATTATATGATTTCAAGCAAAACTGTTAACTTCAAGAGTTAACTTCAAGTGTTAACTGCAAAAATTTTGAGTCTAGTGATTTTTTTCAGATGTAGTGAATTTTTTTGTGAATCTAGTGATTTTTGCAAAAACGCTGTGGTGGCAGTAACAACACTGACGCAGACATTTTGGCAGGAGGTAATGCAGCGAGACAGTGACTGCTGATTGCGGTAAGCAGGAACGCCGGAGAGCGGTGGCCTTCCCCACGACCTTTCGAAAGAGGGACAACGTGGCGATGATGATTTTTCATAACAGGATCATATGTAATTTTAAAGTTTATAAAGATGGAATTGAAACAATTTTTCTATAGCTTCTTTTATTAATTTTGAGGTCAACATTGTTGTTGAACAGTCGCAGGCATAATTGGTAACGATTTGGTTTGGTTTTTCATAAGTTTCCGTTGCCCTCAAGATTTTACTGCCCCCCTGGCCCTAGCGATGTTCCGACGTCCCTGGTTTCCAGAAAATTTTGCGTCTGTTCAACATTGCCGTAGGGGAACAAAATGTTTGGAGATGCGAAACATTTTTGCCCGAAATTTCGGATATTTCTCGAAAAAATAAAGAAGTGCTAAATTACTGCCAATGAGCAAAGAACAAAAAATTTGTCGTCCAACACGATAAACGAGGGTAAGGTTCAAGCCTTGAGGGAACACACAACCAGTGTTTAAGGAGACCAAAACGGTCTCCCAAATTTTTCCAACGGTCGCTCAGAATACAACAGAACCTCGCTTCACGACCATCTCGGTATATAGATAAAATAGTTGCGGTCTCTTAAAATGTCTTAGCGGTCACCAAGATCAAACTTAAAAAGAAACANGCACACAACTATCATACCACCTTTTCAAGGATANACGTAAGATCAGTTAGAACATTTGTTCAGTCGCCAGCAGCAAAATACTGAATCCCAAAAATATCATCACTGGATTCTTTGTTATGAAAATTGTCACATATATGTTAATCTTCCACATTTATAAGATAACCTTTTTGATTCTTCAAAAATTTTTCCCAATTTTTGCCAACTTTTACCCGATTTTTCGCAAACTTGTAAAAAGGTGTGGCGATGCAACCTCAGCCCCACCTTATACGATTATTCTGTTCAATTCGAGGTTTATTTTTCTGTAAACCTAAGAGGTAGAACGAACCAAGTGAAGCAAATAAAAAGTTTAATTAATGATCATCCAGCTCGACAATGCTTTGTTTTCTTGATGTCTTCTTCTTGTTCAGCTGTTGATCTCAGTAGACTACTTTCAACCGCTCGGATCAAGCACTGTTAGAATGAACCCACAGATAGATAAATAAATACATCCCGGAGCATTTGAGTCGGTTTGAGTCGCCCCCTCCATTTCTGAATAGTGCTATTATTTGATGACTGGTGTGGTAGTGTAAAACTTCATTTTTTAGTTAAGTCGAGGCTTTAGTGCTGAATGATTTCCAATCTTCTCAAATTTGGCGTAATTTGGCAATCCGAGCTAGTGATGACGTTTTTTAGTCATTCGCTGAAAATTCGAAACAGTTTTGAGCAAACAGTCGGAAACGCATAAACGCAATTTCGGTTTCTTCAACTTGCTTCTGCTGCAGTTCACAAGCTTTTCAAAGCAACGGTTTATATTACATGTATGTTTATATTACATAAAATTTGATTCATTTTTTTCTGTTTGATTCACTGGGCAAACAAAGCCTGGTGACACGTTCCTGCAAGCTATTGCAAACCAACCATAGGGAACTTTGGGCAAGTTTTGCAGCATTTGCAGGAAGAGAGTTAACCACAATGTCGTCGAAGACAATCTACAGCGCTGGAAATAGTAGTAATCTGAAGAACCTAATACCTTTGCGGGCGTTCATTTAGTGTTTCATGTGGCGGTATGATTGCATTTGACGTGTAAATTCAATAGCTGTTTACACTAGCATGTGTCTTCTGCTTTGTGAACCTTATTTTTTTGAATGGTATCGAGCCACCCATTTCATCGCAACAAATTGGCGATAATATTTCAGCTGCAAATGCCACGTGTGTTAAATCACAAAACAGTGCTGAGCAAAGCAGTGGTAATTATAGGCAAAACAAGTAATGATGTGGCCAGGAGCGCAACGATGGGGATCAACGGGGACGCAATTCCCCGGGCGCCAAGTAACTATGGAGACGCCAAATCACTGTGGGGGCGCCGAATGGCTGCGCGGGACGCCGAAAAGTCCCAACGATGTCACAAGCACTTTCGTCAACACAGTACATTTGCTTCCAAAAGACCTCAGTTTCGAACATGGGGGCACCAAACCTGCTTCTTGCCCCGGGCGCCATCCAACCTCGTTACGCCCCTGGGTGTGGGCAAACTAATATCGGACTAAGCGATGAGGTTTATGGGCAAAGAATCTTAATGGGCGTAACGCATAAACGCAAATTTTTTGTGTTTCTCCTCCGTTGTAATAGAAAAACCTAAGCCAGTATCAAATTACACAAGTGTAATTTGCAGTGAAATTTGTAAAGCATCGACCGACATGACCTCTTCACACAATCTCATTTTTCAGAGATTAAATAAAGATCAGCGGCTAGATTGAGACTGGTTGTATGCTGTTAAGGTAGATAGACACAAATATTTTTCTGTTAGTCACAGCAGAAAATTGCCTAGTCTACGAGAACACCTTGCTTTTCTGACACCTCTGTTAAAGAAAAAATGCTTGGATCAAACCATGAATATTTTGTCTATCTGCATTGTTCAGACCTTGCAATATTTTTCCCCTGCAAAAATGGCCAACAACGCAGTAGCACAAAGAAGAATCTTCTTTGGCTATTAGCAAAAAAACATGCTAATGGAGACTGGCAGGTAGTGGAAGGGGTGCTGAGTAGGGACATGGCAACCGTAAATGAATATCTCCAGATCTGTAAGCTAAACCTCATCACTACAAAAAAGGTGTCGGCAGTCTTCCATCTCAACAACAAGGAAGCTGAACGTGAGCTAAAAGTCAACCACAACAACGAAATCCTGCCCTTCCGCTCCGAACGCAAATACCTCGGAGCAACGTTGGAAAGGTCGCTCACGTATCTCCGACACCTCGAGTCACTTCGCAAAAGTTGGCATCACGCGTCGCACTCTTGAAGCGGCTTGCTGGTTCTGACTGGGGGGCTGGAGCAACAACGCTGCGAATAGCCACCTTAGCCATGGTCCATTCAACCGCAGAGTACTGCGCTCCGGTCTGGTGCCGCAGTGTTCATACCCGCCTCACTGACCCTGCCATCAACGACGCCGTGCGAATTGTGACTGGATGCTTGCATCTTACACCAGCGGACAATCTTGCCATCCTCACGGGCAACCAACCGGCTGAACTTCGTCGCAATGGAGCCACATTGTCTCCAGCACGTCGTACCAAGCAGCCTGGACACCTGCCACACTCAACGCTCACCTGTCCACCGAGTACGAATGCATGGCGCCAAAAATCGAGACACCCATTTGAACCCGCCGCCGCACAACAACTCATCAGTTCATCTGACAACAGCAACATACGGGCGGCGCACTGGGCGGATCACCGATGGAAGTCAGAGAGGTTGGTCAACCCTACGAGACTTCGTACTTTCATCCTCAACACTGGCACCCACTGTCCTGGAATGACCATCCCAAGAACAGCGTGAGTTCGGCTTAACCGCCTCCGCACCGGTGTCGGACATTTCCGCTCCTGCTTGCACAAATGGAGTATGGCCCCTTCTGCGGCCTGTGAGTGTGGCGCAGAAGAACAAACCGTCGACCATGTTGTCCTCCAATGTCCAATCCATTAACCTCC
>JGI24159J19872_10004840_pt1 | contig 17262 bp, 14 predicted proteins | sample Ectturendosymbi4_FD_19872 | JGI IMG/M metagenome (IMG submission 19872) | reverse complement strand
AGTATACGCTTGATGGCGCTAATGCATTTACTGTACTTTGATGAAATACAAGCTTTTAAGACACACGCATGAATGTCGCCATCATAATTATTGTAATGAAGAACTGCAATGACTTCCAAGTACATCGATGTATAGAATGCATGAGGGAGTTGGAGGCTGCGAAGGATCAAGGGTCATCTAGGCTGCGGACCTCCCAAGGACGAAGTTGCTTATAGTGTAAAGGGAACAGTGTATAATAGTCAGTAAAAGTCTTTTGCTCTGGGTATAAAATGTAATATGTGCAAAGCGATTATATGGTAAATTGAAGTAAAATGTATTGCAGGCAAGGACAAGCCACCGGAAGAAAACGGTTTAAATTTGTCACATTAAACATTCACTGTTTTTATACATTAAAAACATTCGTGAATGCCAAAGAAGAAATGCGTCACAAGCAATAGACCGCTGCAGCACCGCATTAGTGTCACGAGATTTAAGCAGGTTGAGAACCAGTCGCGCAATCATGCTTTGCGGAAAAGAACTCGACAATGCATTGCATGAGAACGGAAATGCATTTGTTTTGTTTCTATAGATTATATAGGCATCCCACAACTTCATACACAGGTTTGATGCGACCAGTTTCTGTGAACGCAACAAAAGCCTAACGATGTAATACATAACAGAGATATTTCATGATTTAACACTTTCCACTGTAAAGCGATACGTAATTAAATCAATCCACTTGGTTTATGTACAACATAAGTAAGAACACAAAATATGGTTCTAGTAGCTGAGTAGTACATATTTCTTATACTCATGGTCAGCTGACTTTGATGACCTCCGGGTCTTTTCGTTGGCCATGCAAAATAAACAAGCATTGTCTGTCTGTCTGCCAGAAAAAGTGCCAAACACGTTTTATTTTTTGTATCTCCGGAGGAATTTTTGACCAGATTTCTATTGCACTATAGTTTATCATTTTAGCACCTGAGTTTGAACATGCTTTTGGTAAAGCAAATTGTCGAGTTTTGATTTGTTTTGTATTACTGTATATGAATGAACATCAGTAATGAGTTTAAAATAATTGTTAAACGTAGCAGGTAACTGAGAGGTAGTGTATTTGTACATGAATTTGCTCACTTCAAGGTTGTATATATCTTTTAGTTGGAGAATTTTTTGCATTTTATAAATGGTAGTAATTTTGTTTGTCAAAAGTTTATCTGTGTTTAAGCATCTCATGACGCGGTTTGAAACAATCAATATTGGCTGTAAATGACATGAAGCTGCTCTTCCCCAGGCAATAATCCCATACTGTACTCGTGAGGTTGTTAAGCTGTGTTACAACATACGTAATGCTTGGTTATTCACATAATGTATAACTTTATACATTACACCGACATATTTGGGTATAGTACAACACAACTGTTTACAGTGCTCTTTCCAAGTCAGTTTTTCATCTACAATTACACCAAGGTACTTGTAAGTCAAGTTTTTTCAATACGATTACTGTTTACATTTGTTACAAAGGATTCAGTGCTTACATGTTTGTTTGTGATCAACGTGTATTTTGTTTTGGAAATATTTAGTCAGAGTTTGTTTGTGGTTAGCCAATCCATCACATTGTCATTTCATGATTAGCCGAGTTTTGTAATTTTCCCAGATTGTTGTCGCTTTGAACTAAAACTGTATCATTAGCAAAAAGTATACTTTTCATAGAATTTGACTCGGGTAAGTCGTTAATAAATATTAAAAAAAACAATGGGCCTAGAATTGAGCCCTGGGGGACCCCAGAAATAATTGAATTTAAAGATGATTTAATATTTCCCCTTTGAACGTACTGTTTTCTGTTGGAGAGATAAGACTGTATTAGTTTGGGCGCATTTGCTCTTCCGCCGTAATGCTCAAGTTTTGTTAGTAAAATGGAGTGATTCACTGAGTCAAATGCTTTTCTTAGATCTAAGAAAACCGCACATGATATAAGTTTTTCATCGAGGTTTTGAAGAAGGTTCCGTACAAGTCTGTAATAGCCAGGGAGGTGGAATGATTGTTGCAAAAACCGTATTGTTGCTGACTCAACAAGTTGCTTTTGGTAAAATAATCGTTAAGTCTTACGTACAGTACCTTTTCAAAGATTTTTGAGAAGTATGCTAGAACTGATATCAGTCTGTAATTAGAAGGAATTTCGCTCTCTCCCGACTTAAAAATTGGTACTACTTTAGCGATTTTTAGATTGTCCGGAAAGACCCCGTCACGTATGCTTTCATTTATAACATTTGATAGAAGCGGTGCCAGTAAGTATTTTGACGATTTCAAAGTGCGCACCGGAATATCATCGTGCCCACATGTTTTTTTAGAGTCTAATCCGTCAATTAGTGTAAGTATTTCTTCAGTTTAAGAAACCGCACTGTGCTACAATTGTGCTGTATTTCATATTGTGGGTTTTCGCTATCAACTGTGAAAATCAGGAGTTTAATTTGATTCAAATTTCACAAATGCCCATGTTTTAGTAACATTACAAACAGCAATGGAATTGTTGGTAGAAAATAAGTACGGCCCACCATACCCCCCTATTTGTTTTTGGCCCGCGACGAGGGAAAGGTTGCCGACCCCTGGAATAGACAGTTACAGCCGAGTCGATGAGGGTGTTACAGTTAGGAGCTGCAAGATCAACCGTTTATTTTTTTGCAAACGATTTGGTACTGCTAGCAGTAGCGTCTATTCAACAAGGCTTTCAACATACACTTGATCAATTTTTTGCTGCGTCCGACCGAGCCGGAATGAAAATCATCACTAAAAATCCCGGTAATGATGTCTCTCTAGAAACCCAGGGCAGTGTATGATGCAAGTGAACGGCAGTACACTGCAGCAGGTCAAAGTTAAGCACCTAGGGGTGGTACTTATGTCACGAGTGACGGAATGTGGAGCGAGGAGATTGATACACGGATTAGTAAAGCAAACGCAGTTCTGCGTGAGCTTTATCACTCTGTGGTCACGAAACGGGAGCTTTAAAACACCGCAAAGCTGTCAGTTTTTAAATCGGTCTGTGTTCCGATCCTTACCTATGGTCATGAATCGTGGTTAATGACCGATAGAATATTATCTCAGGTGCAAGCAGCAAAATGGGATTTTTTGCGTAGAGTGCGAAGTTACACAAGTGCGTACCGAGGTTAGATGGCGCCCGGAGCACAAAAGTTTGGCGCCTCATGTTCGAACCTAAGGTCTTTTGGGAGTAAATGTAGTGGGTGTATTGAAGAAAAAATGTGGGACATTGTTTCGACTTTTCAGCGTCCTCAGTGATTCGGAACCCCAACCATTGTTCCCCCCTGCCCCATTACGCCACTGGTGTGACACTTCGCGATAAAGTGCGCAGCTGTGAAATTCTCAGAGCCCTGGATGTTGAACCACTTCTCCGAACTGACAGGTCACAACTATGTTGCTTTGGTCATGTACCCAGAATGTCCCACAAAAGACTGGCGGGGCAAGTTCTGCTGGGTAAACACACGGGAAAGCGGCCCAGAGATCGTCCAAGGCCTAGTTGGAGTGACTACATCTCCGACCTTGCTTGGCCCGGGCGTCTTGTTGTGGAGCCAGCAGAAATTTCTGAAATTGCTGTTGACCGTGAGGTATTCCAAGTCCTCCTAGGGCTGCCGCCCAGCGACCCTCCGTAGAGAAAAAGCGGGTATGAAAATGAATGAAATGAAAAACATTTTCCTTATTTAATTTATTCATCGGTGTTTAAAAGTGCTCAGCTAGCGAGTGAACAAGTTCCTTAGAGGCTAGGATTGATGATGCCAACGTAGAGAGGCTAGAAATGATTTGTCTGCAATTCATGATACTTTTCACAGGAAATAAGATGTAAAAGCTGTTTCTGGTAAGTTCAGGTACCGCCACAGTTGCTGTACTACAATTTGCAAAGGGGCTGCGGGCCGGGTGATTTTGTTTGGCGGGCTGAATCCGACTCGCGCCCCGTAGGTTTGCCGTGGTCTAGACTATGAAAAGGAGTGGCGACACCACACACCGTTGTCGGAGGCCAACACCAACGTGATTTAACTCTCCCGACACGTACACAAACTTCTGACCAGGAATGCAGTGACTTGACCCATAACGTGGAAAGCTTTGGAGACCCCAAAGCTTCACGAGGAACCCGATCGCATGCTTTCTCGGGGAGCTCGATAGAGCGTGAGTAGACGTCTTTGCCACACTACCAAGATTTCACAAAAATTTGCTGGAGAGTGTAAATTTGGTCTGTAGTGCCACGACTGGAAATCAAACCGCACTGGGAATCAATCAGTTTGATCCAGTTATTTCGTTGCACCTTTTTTCAAAGCACTTGGCAACGTAAATGTTAATTATTTTGAAATTCTCAAAAAGCATCCCGGGCCGCACAAAATGCCCTGGCGGGCCGTGTGTTTGAGACCCCTGCATTAAAGACTGATGTCAATGAGTTATCGAAATATAAAACGTGATGTGACAATTTTCATGAAAAGTAGCGCGTTTATTGGCAGGATACCGAACGTTAGCTAAGATCTGATGTCAAAGTGTTATACAGTTATCGCAACGTTTGAAGTACAACGTGCATATTCCTCAGTGGTCTCGCATCTGAACACCGCCTCCTGCAGATGTAAAATCAAATTTATTCCGGTAACGCACCAGGTAGTTTTACGAACACACGAAAGAGTATGCTTAACATTCATGTATTTTGAAAAATAGCTAATAATAACTATAAGCCGAGTAAATAATTTCTGCGACATAGGAAATGTTTTTCCGCCATGTGTTACCGAAGTCGCATCTAGAAGCGTCTGCAACATAAGGGTCAAAGTGGTTTCGTGTGACTGTGTGGGGAGGTGTAACCACGCTGTCACGTTTCCTGATGTTTGGTCCATTTGCATTGTACGATCGCTGTCACGTTTCCTGATGTTTGGTCCATTGCATCGGTCATGTCTTTAAATAATATTTTCTGTAGATATTTTTGACCATCCGCAGACTTCACCAATTTTTTCTGGAACGCTGCCCATACTCTCAACTACGGACTGGGGTGGATGCACACGAAGTGTTTGGGCTAAAATTCTAGGACATGCTCGATACCCCAAATAAGGATGAGGCAGCCGAATGGTTCTACCTTTCGCCGAATATTATGATGTATTGCCTTATCAAGACTGGCTGCCTGCAAGGTATCTAGAAGGCGAGCTATTCCATGCATAAGAAAACAATTTGACCCAAGCTCTGCGCGTCGTAGGGACTCGATTCACGCCAAGCGCAAGATTTTTTGTAAGTTGCTTAAACTAGTGGTCCCCGACCTTTTTGCAACCGTGGACCGGTCAATGCTTGACAGTTCTACCGCAGCCCGGGAGTACTCTGATGGTTGCTATTTTTGAACAACTGAAATGAAGTTACCAGTTTGATGTGCACGCAACAGTGCATCCATGGGAAGAATCGACCAATCACATCCTCAGAAAGCCAGAGGTGTCACCACTAGTGTACATTTTGTCATTTCACGGCCTGGTACCAACTTATCTGGGGTTTGGGGACCACTGGTTTAAATCATTCTAAAATAGATTTTTAGTGTTACTGTTAAAGTTCCTGTCTGCAAGGTAAATCTCCCGTTATTGTCAGTCCTAGATTGAACATTTTTTCTGGGCCTGGGGTGTCTTTATTTTTCACACTGCTGATGCTGAAGCTTTGTGCAACGGTTTCCAAACGATTTCGTGGCATGAGGCAAGGTGAACGGACCAAACCCTCAGCTCAGTGTATATCTTTTATGGAAACCAGCTTTTACATTATCGAATTCGGTTGCGAGAAAACATGCGGCAACGTTTTTCATTTCATCACCATGAGACTAGAACTTAGGAAAAGCGATTTCAAGTGAGAAGAAAGGTCCAGTTTATTTTGGTTTGCAAAACTACAACTTACAGTCTTCTTAAATGGGATAAAGGTGTATGTAAATCATGCACAATGCAGAGATAAAGACATATTTGAAATTGTGCAAAGAGAATTTTTTATAAAAGTATTGCATTTATTGGACCCAATCGTCTGGTTTTTCAGTATTTTCTGCTCATTACTTTTTCTCGCAGAATTGGCTTCAAGAGTTCGGGTTACCCGAGCCGGCTAGGGTTTAAAAGAGGCTCGAAAACCGTGGTATATAAATAAGAAAGCACACGTGATCGGGGTTTTGATGATAGTTATGCCGCTTTTATTGGTCCGTTTTTGTTGAATAATGATCATAATGATGATTACATTGCATAAGCCATAGATACGTTGTAAAATATAATTCAATATATTGCTATTCATCATGAGATGAGGTTGATAAAAAAAACGCTTCAAAGAAAAAGTGAAGCTAAACCTCTACGCACAAGCAGCGCTTTACGATTTGCGGAACGGTTGATTTGGATTACGATAATGTTCTACTTCCGTGTGACGTATTCTATGCTTAAGCTCGATCACGCCAAAGATGTGAGCATAAAAACCGAGGATGTTGACCTGTTGAGGTATGTTATAACCTCAGATCTCATCATTTTGCAGGAGGGATTGACGTGTGCATAATGCATATACCTCCTAAACGAAAAATAGTGTGGACATTTTTATTTTTAATCTTGTCAGGTTCTTAGATTCTGTTTGTGTTCTTTTTGCTTATGTTTTATTATTGACGTTAGGTTTTCCCCCAGAGGCATGGTGCTTGTACTCAATAGGTTTCAGTTCGTGTTGCTCGATTGCCTGTTGCTTCAGAACTTCTGTGTGTGATCGGTGCCTGGTTACTCACCTGCCTGTATTACAGTATTCTTCGCCCTCATTAAGGCAGGTCGCTGAATGCTGCCGAAATCTTGACCAAGAATAAAATTTCGTTTAATTCGCCAGAAAAGCTCTTTTTTATATTTTGTGGAGTCTGTGACATAGCATGAGGATATCATGTTGGACGCATGCGTCAAGTCAAGTCTGTTTCGATCTCAGAATACGACTGAGTGTGAACTTAGCTGTGAGTTGCAGACAAGCTGTGAATTTGTAAACCCGGAAACAAAAAGGAAGTTGCGTTCCTGATTACTTGCTATGTCGTAACACTTAAATACACTCTCGCCGGTTTTAATTACAGAGCGCTAAGATTGCTCTGTTAATTACAACAGTTTCGTTTCTTCATAATAAATGTTATTGGCTAAAACGGAAATATTTACTGCACTCAGCTGGTTTCGAAAAAACGACACATCACTTGTCGAAGTTGTTTAGTCCAAAATGTGTGGGAAAGCTTCAGCTAAAAAGAGCCGTGTGCCCAGAACAACACAGTTTTCGAGAGACCACAATCAACTAATTAGAAAACTATTGTTTCTCATTCAACGGCATAAGTTATGCGCAGGGTAAAGATATTGTGAAGTTGATCGACTATTGTTTATTAGCTTCTTTGCAGGAGCGTACATAGTTATTTATTCAAGAGATGTAACACTGGTTTACACCGAGTGTAACCAAGCGATAAATACAAATCTCGAAAGCACTATTGGAAGTTGTGAGGCTGTGAACTCATTGTCGGTAGTGTGGTATGTAGAGTGCCATAAAAACATAACGAAACTACGCCTTTCCATAAAACAGGTTGCACTAACTAAAGCAGTGGTTCTCGATTTTACTATCACTGCGTATCACCTGTTCCCGAAGAACTTCTGCTTAGATGTACTTGTGACAAATAAATAACAAAAAGGCAATTTAATGTGAAGCCTGCATTTGTGTTTTTCTCCACAAACTGGTGTCTTCAGGTCAGAAGTCGCTCATAGCGCATCGGAAATAATGTCCAGACGCAGCAAGACGATTCCAGTTCTTGTACTTGGTGGCCATAGTATGGACAGTGGCGGTCAACTTTACTATTGCATTTGTTCAAAACGCCAGCGTCTGGACATTCTTTTAATCGTGGATGACGTTTCATTATTGGCCAATTTAGTATTGCAAAGAAACTTGTAGTTTGCGTCAGTTGCAATAATAGACTCCATAAATTCACCTGACATCAGGCCTCGCATATTACCGGGGAGTTGCTCGCGTACTACAGATTGAAAACCACTGAACTAAAACTCGAATATGTGGACGAGAGTTTCTTACCGAACTGTGCGTGTTGAAATCCGCCTTGTTTATATGCAGCCTTAAAACCTGTTCGTGTATTAGATAAGCCAGTCATAATTCAACGAAAAGATTAAGAGATTTTCAATCAAGATTACATGTTTTGATCCTTGGTGAAGTTACACTTGTGAGCATGCCCCCACTTCGGTTCGTAAATGCATTCAATACGTTGTTCTGTTAATGGAAAACTTTGTTCGGCTTTACCTTGCGAAATTCTTTTAACCTAAACCACGATATGCTATCTCACACATGTCTAATTGCAGTAAAAAATTACCTAGTTTTTTCTTAAAATGGTCCAACAAGAACCAGGTTCACTGCACGTGGTTTTCGACTGTAATGATTGCAGAAATACCGACTCGCATGACCGAGGCTTGTAGAATCGTGTTTGTTTTTTCGAGTAGTTTTAAAGTCACCTTCAGTGACCGCGTTGTGGTTGTCACGGTTCACTGTCTGCAGATCGTAGACATTTTGTAAAACTTTAGTTATTTTTATCAGGCGCTGTGGAGTAAGAATTACTAATGGCTATTCGTGTTCTATGGCGTAGCAGTTAAAGGGATTTTTGTTGTGCAAGTAGGAAATGTAGCGTATTTAATTCCTTTGAAGGTTCCATCAGCTCTGAGAAGAACAAAAGAAACTCTGTTTGTTATTTTGTAGATGTGTCAAAGCTGAAGTTCTGTTCAATCACCGATTGGGGTGTTGCGGTGTATCCTTTACGAGCACTGAGAGTATTATTGAAAAGCGACATTTTATTGTGCCGTGAAAGTTTCGCTTTGCATTGAGTATATCTGGATAGGCATTGCGCCTATTGTAGTATGTGAGAGAATATCTGGTTATATTTAACATTTCCTTAACCTACACAACACAGAGCAAAGCTAATGCGAAAGATTGCTGAGCAGAAGAATGCCCAGAAAGAGCGAGCAAGTTTGAAAGAGGAAATTGCACGACTTTCAGCTCAGAAAAAAGAGATCGAAATGGTGGTTAGCAGTGCTAAGCGTCTTTAGCTAAAAATGTTGTGCTGCAGAGAGAGAGAGAGAGATGTGAACAAGTATAAGCAGAAAGGAAATGTTAGTTAACGAAATTGCCAATGCAACAATTGTCGCTGTAAACGAAAGATGCTTACTGTTGTACAAAACGTGCAGATTTAGTGTGTAAATAGCAGTCTTGTGTTTGCTGCATTTAGAAAATTACTGAAAAGCAAACTGCGTTAGTCATATACGCAAAGTAGTCACTAGCGATTAACGTGTACCAAAACAATCACATTTAAATGTATTAGAAGGTTGGCTTTTTAACATATTTCAGTCTTTAACCATTTCATTCCAGAGAAAAGTGAATAAAGCCAAGTCTACCCAACGACAACTCTCCGAAAAACAAGCAGTAAGCTGACTTCGTTATAAGGATTGTGCATTGCCGGATGCTTGTTTACCACGAAACGTAGTAAAAGTTCTACTGGAGTACAGTGGAAAAAAAGTCTGGCAGTTTGCTCGATCGTGCTCAAATTCCATAAGTTAGTTGTTGCTGTCTTTGTAAAATGTGCTTCATCCGGCCAATTGAAAAAGTATATTTTTTTACTTTGAAAAGAAACTCGGTTCTTGTACCACATTATTTACGCCTTCCATAGGATGCGCTTTATTGCCATTCGTTTTGTTTTATTTATTTATTTTTATGTACAGAAGAGTCAACCTGTCGTTTCAAAGCTAGTCGCAGAGCTCTCGAATGTGTCTTCAGGGAACATCTTCAATTCACAGTTTAATAATTAAATGCTGGAGTTTTAAAATTCACAGTTTAAAAATGCTGCGCAAGAAGTATGGCAATTACTTTAAATTTGTGATAATGCGTACGCTTTTACTGCTGACTCGTCCACCATCTTTCGTATCAACATGAATTGAATTTTTACAGTTACTTAGCAAGGTTGTCTTTAATTTGCAGTTTTTTCCTTTATGTAAAGAAACCTCGCCTTCGCGGTACTGTACTCAGCTTTTTTACGTTTGTCTGACTTTATGTTGCAGGATGGACAGAATGTGGTTGGTCATCCTAAGTCGCGCGGCTTCCAGCTACCAAGCTTCGACCACTTTTTTAAACTCAAACCAAATGTGGTGCATAAATTTGGTACAAGTGGTAGTAGCCTGAGAAAAAGTGTGCTGAGCAGTAGCTTGCCCAGTATACCTGCAACGCTGTCATCACCAAAAACACCAAATGAACCAAAGGTATAGAAAAGTTTGCGCTACACTGGTTACTACTTGTTCAGAGTGAAAGTTGGCTTTTGCTGTCTGACTAGATTGGTGGTTTTTTATTATGGCAGACAGCGTTTTGTTTATTACTTAAAGACCGATGAGTGCAACTTTCAAAGATTTTAACATATGTAGTCATACCATTTTGTAGATAAACGACATAAGCTTTTGCCAGACTTTCGTTAAAACTGATCATTCAATAACCGTGGAATACCCTCCCAGTCTTTCAATTGAGCGAAAATTTCGAACACCTATTGACTCCTTCAATTTTATGTGTACGTAAAATGTTAGTTCTGTTTTCCGTCTAATTATTTTAAGTCCTGCTCTGCTATATGTCGCAGAAGCAAGACTCTCATACAATCAAAACTCCACCGATTTCTTCGGTTCCCGACGTGGGGTCAAAATCGCCTGCTACCTCCTTCTGTCCTAGCTTTCATCGGAGTAAATCTCTGTCGTTTCTTGTTCCACACGTAAAGCCTTTTAAGGTATATACGACTGACAAACAGGAAATTTGTTTGCTGCCTTTGCAATGCATTGGTCTGTACGATTTAGCGACTGCAGCAGTTAGGAATTTTTTTTTTTTTTTTTAGAAATTATTAAGCTGCTTACACGTTACCGAAGACCTTTCCAGAGTATGATAGCCGTATTCTGTAAGTGACTTTCTTACTTCTATTTGAATAAGGCTTTAGGACTGAGGATGCGTGATGTNACCTGAAATCGATTTCCTCTTAAACAAGTTGCTGGATTGATTCGCGTGTGTCACCTTTGTGGAGACTACTTATTTGACTTTTTTACGTCGTTCCGGTGCATTTATCATACCTACCTAGCTTGTTTTGAGGTCTGATGTTTTTTACGCTGTTCACATAAGAATTGCCAGAAGTCGTCGCTATGTTACGTACACGTCTAAAAAAGATAACTGCATTGCTTTGAATTCCCATGCTGCATAAAAGTTTTTGTGGCAGAGTTTTCCGGTAGAAAAGTCTTGTCTAAACTTACAGTATTGCACTGAGCATTTTGATCGCAATGCGCTACATTGAAAGGCCAGTTGGCATAGGCTACACTGCAGTAATGTGATATTACTGTAGTGCAGACTACGCCAACTGTCCAATTTCTGCTTCCTTGGCGAATTGCCGCAAATAAATTAAGTTCTGGGCTATCAGGCTAACTGGAATCACTGGCAATTAGGTTTTTACGCTCGTGATATTGCAATACCCTATTGATGAGCAGGGGACCACTAGTGTTGACAGTCTTTGGAAGGGGGCCACAAACCATGAAAGGTTGAGAACCACTGGTTTAAGCAAAGGAAGCTTGCTTTGGTAGAATAACTGTTTTTGCTTCAGCTAACAACTTTCAGTGATCAGTGTTGTAAAACCATTAAGGTAGTTTTTCCTAGTTTGCTGCTGTGTTTAAAGTTAAAACAGTTTTACCCNATTACAATCCGCTTCCTTTGTTGTGTTTGCCACTTTTTCCAGATTTGAATTCTGCAAGAATTAGTAAGGCTGACGTACTTCGCTCTGCACATCATTTTATTTATAACAATACGACATACTTGTTGTTTTGAGAACAATGTTTTATCTACTGCTGCCTGATCTGTCTCTGTTTACACATATCTTGATTTTTGCACTCTGTTTCAATTTTTTGTTTGCGTTTATAGTCCAGTTTTATGAGCGACGTTGCGATGCGGAAGTGGCGACATACGGCTATTGCTGGCAACGTACCACTATTGCTTAGCTTCAGCGTGTTTTCTTCGATATTTTTGCAAACAAGAGGCAGTTGGTGAACGTAACTGCATTAGTTTTCTATGCAAAAATATGTTTACAACTGTTTTCGCCAAGCCCATGATGCTTTTTAAGCCACCTGATAGCCATTGTGTCAGACAAAGTGCAACCATGTTGAGTAAATTGGGTGTTTTTCTGCTAAAACATTCGAGAAACTGGAGTTCAAGTGCGTAGTGCGTGTTTACATTTTTTGTTTTCGGCAATTGCTAGGTTTGCGCTTGTCGAAAGCAATTTGCTATTTCTGATTTTTTTTCTGGATGCGGCCCAGGTTTTTGAAGCAGCATTCATCAATTAGGCTTACGCATAAAACTTAACTTGACAAACTGGTATATCTTAAAATTACGTTCACCGCGGTCGGCGGTTACTGTCCTGACACTTCAATCTGTTTGTCAATTTTACCTGCTAAAATGATTTTTCCTTTTATCTTCTGTGGTAGTTGACACACTGCAGAGATATCAGCTTTTATACTGAACTAAGCTGAACTGTAGTACCCATAACCTGAAAAGCTGCTTTCGTCATAGGTAATTATCTTAAGATCAGCGCTGCTTATCTTGAATGCGTCCTTTTGTCTTAAATATGTTCCCCCTGTAGACGTGGAATGTCATGTTGTATCTATTACCCAAGGTGTTTATATATTCTTAGCAGTCCGTACAAGGTTTCTCACATAGCCCAAAACACATTTGAACTGAGGTTAGTGACTATTAGGCAGGACGATGCGGTTGCAGAATTGTCGTAACGTGAATACCTCACCTCACCTTGGCTTTGCAAAACCGCTATCGGGCTGGTTCGAGCGTTCGTCCTTCTGGAAGTAAATACAATATACAGTATGCGACTTGCACGCTTGTAATGGCAAAACACAAAACTGGAGACAAACATTGAATCCACGTCATATTATATCCATTGTTTTTAAACAAAGCGGTTATTTACGTTGTAATAGACGAAAGAAATACGCTAACCACTGCGCCGCTGGTGCAGTAGGCGAACACCATGCTTTTTTTCTTTAAGGCGCGGGGGCGAAACAGCAGAAATCTCTGGTCTTGACTACCTAGATCAGTAACATAACCTTTTTCCAGTTTTGACCACCAAGAAAAGTTGAAGAAAAATTTTGTGCCTTTGTCCACACAGGCAACGACCACCGCCAAAGGTCAAAACTCAAGTAGGGACCTCGCCTGCTGTAGGCGAAGTTGAACGGCTGGTGCAAGAAAAGCTACATTCTCGAAAAAGATTGTATTTCTTGGCATCTCTTTGGTTTGTATTCAATAAAATTTTATCAATACCTGTTATTTTCTGGTGAACTTCTACCCGTGTATCTTAAATATGGACCTATCTTTGCTTTTTTGTGTTTGGGTGTCGTGAAGGCATAACCATTTTGATTCTAGAGCACGGATTCATCTTCAAAAGGTACATCTATGTTGGGAAAGTCGTTGTCTGATTGGCTGAATCCAGGGCCGCCCGAATCGAAGAACCTGGAGGTCATTCACGAACAGATGGAAGTTATTGACGACAAGCCGGAAGAAGAAGTTGAACGTCAACCACTATCACCAAAGAAAACTCGTGCGAATATTGAAGAGTGATTTTTGTAGACAGCCTATGCGTATCAATTAAAGAACTGAGCTTCCTGTTTGACGCTTTCAAATTTAGCAGTTGATTTGGTGTATCTTGTTTGATGGTGAATTCGGACTTGCTTCCGACTAAAATTTCCGATCCAGCGCTTCATGCCTTGTTTTAGAACCGCCTGTGAAGATGAAAATATCTCACCCTGTCGTTCATATGTCTGCTGAACACAAAGCGACTGAGGTGCCACTGATTCGTCAAATTCAGGAGAAGATAATGCACAAGAAAGCCATTGAACATGGAGATCAACTGTTGCAGGAAAGAATTCTCGCGAGGTAACGCGGCATGCCTATGTTAGTAGAGTTCTTCTAATGTAGAAACACCAATATTACATTATCTAATGAAGAGGGTCCATGGAAAATTTATTTTTCATTATTTTATGTCATATGGCCGACGTTTTTGCGTAATGTTGGCTTGCTGCGTAAAGTAGTGATACCAATATGCCATTGCTAGATACGTTTAAAGAAGATGTCAGAGTTCCATGGTCTCATATTATGGTTGCAACGTTGCATCTCAATCTGTAAACGCAGCATGCCGCGTAGACCAAGGGTCTAAACACGTGGGTCGCATGTGGTCCGTGATGGCGTTTGTGCGGCCCGCAATGCTTTTTGGGAATTATCAAATAATCAGTTTTTTTTAAAGGAAAATGTTAGGTACCCTGTAGGGACCCGATTTTCTCTGATTCTAGGGACCCGAATCGGGTCCCTAAAACCATTTTTAAAAAACTTAATTAACATTTACGTTTAGTTTATTTATCGGTGTTTGAAAGGGTTCGGTCAGCGAGTGAAAAAGTTCTATTCGAAATTAGAGACGGCTAGAACAATTGCTTATAACTCATGACTTTTCGCAGGAAATGAAGATGTAAAAGCTGTTTCTAGTAAGGTTCAGGTACCGCTGTTGTTGCATTAGCATCATAATACGGCCCTCAGTTACTTTATAAGTCCTCATTAGTCATTTGGCCCTCAGAGCAATTTGAGTTCGAGACCCCTGCCGAAAACTTAGATAAATCGTTTTGATGTTTGCTTCTTTTGTGTAAAACATGGTTCGATAGACGTGTGAAAGGTTAACTTACATAAATACCATTCAAGCCTGTTCGGAAAAGGATTCAACTATTACATTGAAACAAGCTTCGAGCATTGCGTAAAGTTAATTTACTACTTGCGCTACATTTTTTCATCGTATTATTATGTTTAGCAATGAACCCGTCGAAATGGTTATGGAGGAGGAAACGGAACCAGAGAAAGTCGATATGGCGCCTAAGCCAACAGAAAACGTATTGGCTCTGTTTGAGGGTCCGTCGTATGACGTTCCAATGCCTTCCGTAAGTTGTCGATGGGTTATCAACTTGAGTTCATGGCACTCACCCTATTCCTACCGTGATAGTGGTTAAGTTTATAACTTTCATTATTAAAGGCAGAAAAAGGTAGTTGAAAACGTATTGGATCCTAGATATCCTTTTTAGCGTTAGTGAATTAGGGGCGAGTTTATGGCTAATGTCAGTGATTGTCCATTTCGGCGACCTTTGTCTGTAACTATTTATTGCGAAGTTTGATTGTGAGTGAACGCCAAACTTTTGCGTAAAAGTGCTCTGTTTCCAGCCTCTCAAAGCACTCGGTTCCTCATAACTTCGCGTGGTGTTAAGCCGACGAAATCGAAGCGGAGCAAACATGTAATCCACGCTCGATGTTACGTTTTGAATGTTCCTCTTGTCATTCCTTGTGTCGATGGAACAAATGTTAGTAACGAACAAAAATCTCTACTTGTTTAATCACAGCAGGCGAGGATTTAGATTCCACGTTAACTTTTGTGCGACTTGTATGATCTCATAGCAGGCGCGCAATACGTACAAGCGTCAACCTGCTGGCAACCGTGCTACTTGTGCACGAAGTGGCGGACTGTGTAATCTGACGTGACCATTTTGAGATACTGACGGACACCTTACGTTTATCGCATTCGTTTTTATTTTTGCATTGCATTAGCTGGAGGAAGAGGAAGCTAGAGTGAAGCCAACGACTTCGCTGAAGCTATCCCCCGAAAGAGCTCTCAGCGATCAGCGTAAGTGCAGTTTGTGTCGGTCACGAAATGAATTTTGCTACCGCTTGATCTGCATGTGTAGTTAAGCACTTACTATACCTGTTGGTCTGCTGTTAGCAAGCACGGAGTCGTTCGTTGGATAGAACTTGCAAATTTAACCCTGGTCGTGTGTCATTTATTATTTTGAAACAAGAGCTGCTTTGCGCTTGAACAGTGCTTTTTCGTCACTGCTTTTAAAAGAGACCAAGGTTATTTAGGGGCAGTCCACTGACACAGATGAGGTTATCAAGCCATCTGGGAACAGTTCTGACCTCATTACGTGAAATATTTCAATCGCTTTGTGGATCTTGCCTCGTGACGTGCACGCAGTGCTGCTTGGAAATGGTGTATATCTGATGTTGGAGGTGGGTTGGGTATTGCTGAAACACAATACACAAGAGCGGTTTGCGACAAAGAGCTTAAGAAGGCATTCCGGTTACCTGCTGAGTCAAAATAGGCAATGTGTCTTTTCTCAATCATGTGAAATATTGCCCCTGTAAGCGAGCGTTGCGTAGTGCTTGTTAACACTGATTGAGTTCGTCCTGAAGAAAAAATGCCGTGTGTTTCGCATATTTGATGACGGAAATTGTCAGGCGCAGTACGCCGAGGCGCGAAAGTCGGCAGCCCTCGCGGTGAAAAAGTTCAAAGTGCAATCTTGGGAGAATTTCGGGTAGGAACTGGATTCAAACTACTGGCAAGCAAAGAAAGTGTTCTGGCTGACCATCCGGCGTCTACGCGGAAAAAGATCTGATATTGCTACACCCATCAAAGAATGGAGTGGTGTGTTACTCAGCAATGAGGTGGATCCTTGGCAGATGGAGATATCATTGCAAAGATCTTCTGAAACTAGTCATATTTGGGAGAGGAAGATATCATAAAGCAACCAAAGCCTTCCTACCTGTCAAAAAACTGGGCCGGGAAGGTTGTAGGTTGCAGTCAAATCCGACCTGAGAGGCTCAAGGCTTTAACAGAAGAGTTCTTAGGATGACTCGTTTGTGTCAAGTGGCCTGGTGTTATAGAAGAACACAGTAAGATTTAAAAAATTATTCTGCGAAATGATTGAACCAGCTGGAGGATACCTAGCGCGTTTTCGTCCTGGCCGTAGCAGTACAGACCAAATTTTCACTCCAGTAAATTTTTGAGAATTCTTGAGAGTATACCAAAGACGTCCAGTTTACACATGTTTTGTCGACCTCAAGAAAGCATCCGGGTTCCTCGTAAAAAGCTTTGGAAAGTGTTTCGGGAGAACGGTGTTGATGATATTGGTCGTCAAGTCACTGTATTCCGACTCAGAAATTCGTGTCCGTGTCGGCGGAGTTAAATCAACCACAACTGTTCACCGTGGGTGCTGGATTCCGACAAGGATGTGTGCTGTCACCATTCCTCTTCATAGTTTATAGGAATTGGGTAGACAGTGAACTGACACTACTGCAGTATAGAAGACTTTATTCAAAGTTTAAACGGTCTTAGAACAGAACTACATGCAACGAACAAAAACGTTGGCGACC
>JGI24159J19872_10004838_pt1 | contig 17264 bp, 11 predicted proteins | sample Ectturendosymbi4_FD_19872 | JGI IMG/M metagenome (IMG submission 19872) | reverse complement strand
ACCAAAGTCGTGACTGGTTATAATGACTTTGATCTGGACCAAGCTCTCGTTTTCTGTAAAAATCGAACAATCGGATGTCGGTAGGTCAACAGCTTGATATAAGAATTCGGTAACTATTTCTAGGTTTGTTCTCGAGTTTGCGCTGGGTAGAGGTGCGGCGTGTTAAGTTAAGATGATAGATTTTTTTGATGAACAAGAAGAATTTTAATGCCAGATTTTTCGTGGCTTTCTAGAACTCTTCAGATATCTGTTGCAACATTGATCATAACATCAACTTTTAGCTGACTAACTGATGCAAGAAAATTTTGATGTCGGTTTTGTGAATTCAGTGTGTTATTTGGACCAACCCTTAAGTTAACAAGTAAGGTAACTACAGAATTTGCCCATAATGGCACCTCCAGGGGATTGCATAAAGAACGTTATTGCCGAATTAACGTTATAAGCGAGTGGTTTTCAACCGTTTGCATGCAGCGACCCATTTTGCAACCCTGTTTGACCTGACGACCCTTTCCGAAAATTTCCAATCAGGCATATGAAATGCAGTTGTGTTTGCAAAATAGAAAATCACAATGACCAAAAAATAACGCACGATACCACTATGGTGAACAAGACTCATTTATTAAACTCATGCACACAGCAGCATTAGTGAGAGAGACCCGGGCCGTATGCAAAGCACTCCACAGCACAATTCCTTAAAAACTAAGATAACTCCCAAGTCCAAGGTAGCTACCGCAATCAGATATCTAATTTACAAGCACAGCACATTCTTACGTCACAAAGTTTTTCGTGTGTTGCCAAACGCAACAGTACTGTAATGGCCATAATCACACTCAGTGCTTTGTAATGGTCACAGTCACACCTAAAACAATTTTTAATGAAAAAGTACGCTCTCATTTTTTCAAGGTGATATTTTGCCTGCGACGAAAAGTGGTTCCATATAAGAAATATAGAATCTATAAGTAGTTATTAATATTTTTATCAGAAGCTCTCGCAACTCCTAGAAAAAAAGCACACGGCCTTACAAGGGTCGCGGCCCCAGCTAGAAAACCACTGTCATAAGCAAATTGAAATGCATGTAAAATATGCCATAGGGACCGAACAAAATGTAACGTTATAGGCGAATTGACGTAACAGACGAAGCCGTTATAAATAGAACAGATTTACAAGAGATTTCAGTCCCCATTCCGATTAAAGTAAAAAAGTTAGTTTCAGGGCAAATTGTTTATTTTTCGGGTAAATGTTTTCCGCCCCCCAGTAAAATACCATCCCGTACGCCTGTGGATCCAGCTATGGATCAAGCAATCACTTCGAACGGGAGAACTGCGCTCTGTAGCCATGCATAGCAATCAGGTATGAGCGTCATGTCTCAATTTTGCCAGCCCCTGCAGTTCAACCCGAACCCAAAGCAACGGCTACGTCTGTCCTTAGGACACTCTGAAGTGCTGTCCACTGACGACTGGGCAACTCTGCCAACTCATAACCCTAACGAGACTAGATCCACAATCTTGCTGTTGCAGGCTTTTTTTCCCTGAGACATTTCTGTCATTTGTCTCGTAATAGAATTAAAACTCGCTGTAACAGTATCTACTAGCTACCTTTTCGGACATTGTGACCGACATGACTTACTTTTTTTCGGTCATTTAGAAAAAATTCGGTTCCATGACCGAAAAAATAGCTCATTGTGTGCATAGGCATCGTCTTATCTTCTGTAATTGTTTCTTATCGTGTTCTGTGTTTGTTTGTCTTGCTAAATGTGCTTTATTTTATTTTTAACTATTTTTCGAAATGTTGGTAGACTAGATGACTTCCATAGTATTTCACCAATCTTATGTGACACAGTGACATGAAAATTTGGTTACTTTTTTGCAAGATGGCTTTTTGATCGTGTGCTTATTAGCTGTGTCATGTGAAACAATAAATCTCTCATTCTCTAGCCCTTGCACGGGCTCACTTTGGAATGTTTTTAAACACATCATTCTCTCTGATAGAGGGTCTGCCACAGAGGTGGCCACGGATCCGGACTTGACACCGGCAGGATTCTTCCTATTTTTGGAACCGGAGTCAGAAATTTGTGAATAACCCGACCCGCAGTCACTTTTTATTTTCATCAGTAGCAGGAGTCTGCGTCATCTTTATAAATGCCATTGCTAAGTACAAAGATTGCTGAATGTTGGTTGCATCGATAGTTGCCGGGGTTTGAACTTGAATCAGATTCTCAAATGCGAAAAAATTTCGGATCCGGATTTACAATTTTTTGAACAGGAGCGGGGTCAGCAAATGTAACTCCGGCCACCTCTGGTCTGCCACATACACAAATACTGGCACCGCCAGTTCAGTGAGGACAAAACTGCAGCAAAGATATCAATGTATTCCAATTTCTATTTGCACGCAACAAAATATTGACTGATGTGCACAGCCCGCTCAGGTAAGAAATTTGGGAATTAAACAGCAGGATCTTGTCAGAGTACGCCAGTGTGTTTCAAGTGATTCCAAGAAAAATGTTATTTCTGTAGACGCTGCTTGAAAACGGCCAGAACTACACACTTTTATGTCGCAGATCACAACTTAGCAACAGCAGCTGCTGCTCTTCGGACAATTGCAACAACGAAACAGTTGCCAAACTCAAAAGCGAGACAATGGAGCAGGTTTCTCTGCAACTCTACCCCAGAAGGAATTTGCGCGGGCAAAATATGGAGCGCTGGGACGCACAGCACGAACCAAAAGCCAGGGTTCCCACACATTTTCAAAAAACATTTTTTATGCTTTTTCAACACTAAATGAAAAAACTTTAATACCATCACTCATCTTGTTTTTTCCAAAGCTTTATTCATGGAACACAACGCAAAAAAACATCTGGAAAACTGTCATCGAAAGTGCTGTCACAGGCTTCTCTGCAAAAATCACTAGGTTCACCAAAAAGATAAACTAAATCTGAAAAGATATACTAGATTTAAAATTTTTTCGCCAAACTTCGCAGTTTTGCCTGAAGTAATTTAGTTATTTACTCTACTGCCCAAATACCCTTGCAACATTTGCAAGTTTGTTAAAATAGATCACGTTGAAGCCAGGAAAACCTCATATCAACAATCTTCAGGTTTTACTAAAGAGCTGAAAAAGACACCACTCAGGGAGTATTTTACGTTCCCCAGGAGCAATCATCCTAACATTTTAATTATTTCCACTGCAATGTTCCTGCAAAGAAGTGAAAATACCGCCACAGCCAATAACGCAGCAATAAACAGCACGAAGTGGAAGCAAGGAGAAACTCAAATTAGAAACACTTATTCGTACTGTTGGTGATTCCAGTGAAAAATCACTTGAACTAGTGAAAAAACACAAGGCGTAGCACCACTGGTCATCAGCGGTCAAGAACAAAATTAAAGAATCAAATAGTTGAATTTAAAATTTCCATACTTTTTCAATTATTTATGTACATTTTGACAGAATTCATTACTTTTTCAAGGTCTTCGAACGCAATTTTACAATTAAATACCTTTTCAATACTTTCAAAACCGCGTGGAAAGTGGGATCCCTGAACAGCAACGTCGGAAAATTGGAAGTGGTGATGAGCAGAGTTACACACTCGCCGAAATAAATAAAGCATTGTCACCGCGAGGTCACACGCAGGTCAACGGCAAAGCACATTGCTCGCAGTCCTTTCAGGGAGCGCAGTGGCAGCAAGTCTGCAAACGACTGAGGCCGATTATGAAAATGGTGAAGGAAACGCAGCAGCTGCAATCAAAGGAGGTTCTATCTATGCAGGGCACCTCGATAACAAATATTGCATATCTACTCCACGAAAGCTTGCTTTGGATCCCGGATTTGTGTCTTCTCTGTGTTTATTTGATCACCAGCAACGGATTCTATTTCTTGCCACATTAACATTCAATACCAGAGTTTCGGGAATCAGTGCGTAATGGATGACAAATAACGCAGTAACACTGAACCGTTGTCACAAGGTCTTGAAGAAAATGACCGGAGCGTTAAATGCCGTTCCGAAATTACGACATCACATTCAGGGTCCCGACATGGGGAAGTGCCGCCCTGGGGCGAGGCGAAAAGTGCCGCCCCCCAACACGGAGTTAATTTTGAAAATGCCGCTCCCCCCACCTGGAGTTAATATTGAAAATTTCACTGCAGTGAAATTTCGGGACATTTTGCTAACCGGGACGGGACAGACGTTTAAACCGGGACAGTCCCGGCCAAATCGGGACGTATGGCAGGTCCAACCTTAACCAAAATCTAAAACCTAAACCTAAATCTAACTTTTTATTTGTGAAAGACAATTTGCTATTCCTTCTTTTCACCAAAAGTGCCGCTCCGGGGGATTGTCCCCCTGCTCCGCCCCCCCCCTTGTCGGGGCCCTGATCACATTAAATCCAGAAATAAAATATTGCTACGTACAATATCAACTTAGAGCAGGCAGTGATTGCGTACATATCAGTTTTTGACGTTTTGTTCTATTACTGTGAATTTTCGGCTGCATGTACGTGGGCTGCAAGCATTTAACCAGGTGGTAAATCAGGTACCACAGCTAAAACACACCAGAAGGAGTTACAAATACAACCAACATAGGGCAAAAACAGTTTTCAAAAAAGTAAGAAAAACTTAAAATAAGTATTTTCACTTGCCACAGTCAAATAGTTGGGATGTTTTTCTGCCGAAAAATTTATTAACAAAAGAAAGGCGCTGATATTTTGGTGCATGATATAATATGGAAGCAAAGCTCCTTTCAAAAGAAGTGGGGGCTACAAGCAAAGCTCCTTTCAAAAGAAGTGGGGGCTACGTTCCCCACGTCCTTTACTCGACTTGAAACCCTTTCCCGGTGCTGTCGCTGGTGATGAGGCTTGTCGTCACTCGCCTAATTGCAAAACCCCAAACATATTAGAATCGAACATCCTCATAGCGTATTTTGAAGTGATTTAGTTGTGCATCACAAGTATTTATCAATTCTCAACATGAGCCGGAGATTCACGCAGAAAAATCGTGGTGGCACGCACGAGATCTCTCTTGATGTACAGTTCTCATATTTGCTGGTTTCACGAGTTGCCAATAATTTTTTTCGGACTGAGGGCAGCCAGGCTGCGACAACTCCCAGGCAAACGAATTGTTCTCATAAATCATGCCCATCGGATGTTCTGAACTTTTGAAAATGGTATGAAGTTGTAGTAGAACCGTCGCCAGAAAGTCTTCAATAGGGGGACTTAATTGACATCGAAAGTTTGACAAAACTCCACTGATTTATACTGCTTCACGTTTCATTTGGGGGGGCTTGGTGCTTTCTTTGGGGGGATAAGCCCACCAAAGCCCCCGTGGTGACGGAAATGAGTTGTAGTAAAACACCAGCACGATCGAATTGATACGGTTCAAAAATCAACTTTTACGCAACAGAGACGAAAACAATTTTATAAAACCTAATAAGCTGTGTAATCACAAATTTGTGTCATAATCGAGTCACAGCAATTATTAATTAACGGACGAAGAAACTAAAATTATTAATTGGTTATCTTTCTATTCCTTTTTCAACCTGCCTACGGTAACAATGTGGCTATTCAATTTTTGATCTACCGTTATATGAGAAACGCAATGACTTCTACAGAACGTAGTGAAAATATATAAGAGATCCAAAGGCCATTATTTATAAGCAGCATAAAAATCATCTAATCCTAAGGCACAATATGCAATGCAAACTGGTGTTGCAAATACATGGACCTGCCCAGAAATGATGTCTATTGTGTTTCAGCGACCAGCAAATAAAGCACCAAGTACTTTGTGAATGGATCAACATCAAGCAAACGAAGCCCAAACAATCCTGAGGCCAGTCTTTCGCCGAGTCACTTCCGCACACAAAACGTCGACCAGACTTTGCAGGTGACGAAAGTTGAACGTTCATGCCGAGACCTGCGATGAACGCGAATCGGTAAAAACGTCTTTGCAGCGTCACCCCATCACAGTATCTTCTCGTAGACTTCGACTTTCCACTTTATTCCCTTTTCTTCTTGTTCTCCCACTGGAATCTCGGGACATCTGCATGTTTACAGTGTCAGTGACATCCTACTGGTGAGGCGTGGACAACGCAAACGCAAAAGGGCACTATTTCCAACTTAAATACGTTCTTTAGGTTGAACGCAGTTACTAAAACGCAAACATGAGCTTGAAACGACATGCATGAATGGTGATGAGTCATACGCTGAGTTCAAACACAAGCAAAGCAAGAAAAAATTCTTGATGATATCAGAGGTACGCATTTTTACATAGACTCTAGTCAAGACAAGCTCGCCACCAGCATAAAATCGGCCAGTTTACGTGAAAATGTTAAAGCATGCATACGTTTGCTTCCCAACGAAAAACGAATACCGCTGAGGTGTTGCCACAGCAAGTTGAAGCACCCACAAATAAAAGCTGTCCGACGACACGCTGCTAACACAGATCTTGAGCACTGATTGTAAAGTTTCGACCGACGTACAACTTTTTAAAACTCTCAGAAACGACGTGAAAACCTATTTACGCCTTTGCACTGTGTTAGTGCTCCTTTAAAATACGAAGCCAGAGTTGCAGTTTACCGGATTTATTCGATTGTAAGCGGCGGCTTATAAACTTTTTTTTCATTCTTTTGTGCGACTTATAAACAAGGGCGGCTTACATTTCTTATTTATTTACCTTATTGAAAGGTCTAGACCAGCTATGTCTAACCCAAATTGCTTACTGAGCCAAGAATTATGTCACTATCTTAACCAAGGTAGTACATTAAATGACATTTGAATGAGGGCCGCACATTAAATGATTTACTTTGATCTTAGCAAACAAAATTTAGTTGAACCGAAAATACTGAAAGTGTTCAAATCCTAAGTGCTATGGCAACGACTACTTGGCACCAGTAAACACTCCGAATGTTCGATTTCTTGAGCAGGTTTAGTGCCAATGGATCAAGCGTAGAAATTAGAAAACTAATAACAAGATTCTAACAAAGGTGTCAGTGGACACATGGAAATCCCGTAGCACGCGGTAAAGATGTGATAAAGTGACGCTGAGAACCACCTGCATAAAAATGTCAAATTTACGATTATCAAAACAAGGACAGGTTGTCTGCATGCAGGATACATATACAAGAGCAAAAAACTAAACTGGGCCACACAAAGCATTCGAATGGGCCGCGGGTTGGACATAGCTGGTCTAGACTCTAGATGACGCTCAGTCTTTCCTTGGCTACGTTTTATCGATCAAATTCTCTTTACGGATTCTATCCTCTTCAGCATCACGTGCACCCTCCGTCACAGAAGGGATTGTGATGAACAGAAGGTAGTTGGTGGTGAAAGTATCATTACCAGGGTTACCAATTAAACGCAAAACGTGCTAGTACGCGGAAGTATCTCAGAGGCTTAGGTAACCTATGCTCGAGTGCGGCTTACAATCAAGGTCGGCTTAAATTAATTTTGAACGCCGTTTCGTGCGGCGTATTATCGAGGGCGCCTTACAATCGAATAAATTCGGTATTCATGTAACAGAAGCTTACTTGTCAAGTGGCAAGAGACGAAAGCTGTCATCCAAGTGTGGAAAAAACACGTCGCATTCAAAGTCTGCCATGACTCGCGTCAGAAACACTTTTCCACAGTAAGGTGAATCTTGTATCAACTAAAAATTCAGAAATGTTTTCAGGTAAAATGTGAAATGGAATTAATCTGAAGGGCATTTTCAGAAAATGTCTCACAACCATCCTAAAGCTTTCACCCCATTAGGTACAATTTGCGTTTGGATGGCAGCAATTCGCCGCCCAACGAAAAATACGACCAAATTGTTTTTTTTCTTGCTGTTTATCGAAAAAAAAGAAAAAATCGTTGAAACGAACTTTTCTGTCATTAAGTTAATATAAATTTCTGCAAAACGAGAGAGAGACTGTGTATAGGGGGAATAAACTTCTGACGCAAGACAAAAGACATTGACTTTGGAAAAGGTGCTCTCAGTAGAGTGAAATATGTTACGTTATTGCATGCGGAAATTCAATGAAAATAACTACTGTACTTCAGCCGCGTCTTAAACCAGAGAGGTTGGCTCAGGTTTTAAGCTTTCAGCCACGAGCTATCACGCAGGAAGGAGTGTTTCAGTCTGACCCTACAATATACAAACAATGCAAATGTACTGCATGTCCAGGTAAAAAGACATGAAAATAACACTTTGTTTTATCAAGCATAAACATAAAATACGTGGAAAAAAACAAACACAAAGCAACATAACTGCAATATAAACGCATCCACGGTCAAGTCATGAAGTTGACGCAACCTTCTACAAAATAGCAAGTTCCCCTCGAGTTGGCTGTTGGTGAGGTCCTTGGCGCCATCGCCGTTTTTGTTCACACATAATCTCATATTCAGCTTTTACAAGCAGCCAACTTACCTCACAGACAGAAGAGGTATTAAAAACCTCTAGTTAGCTCCAACAATGGCAAACAAAACTTAACGAGAACAAAATTTGGAAAGGGACCGAGCACCTAAGTCGGCAGTCTGCGTTCGAAAAAATCACCTGTACAGGGTAGCATGTGATTCGGGGGGGTCTGGGGGTGATTGCCTCCCATAGCGCTGCAAAACGTATCACAATCAAGCCAACAAGATCGGTGTTCATCAAATTTCAGCGCACAGAAAAAAGACAGACAGGAAGCGACAGTTTATGTGTTAAACGTGGAATTCTGATATAAATGGAAATGATAGTTCGAAAACGTTGAGGCGCTCATCTTTTTCGGTAATGCCACGGTTCGGTAAAAGTCAAAAGATCGCACGTATTCACAATCCGCATTACAAGCTTCTTAGAATTACTACATGGTCATCCACCAAGTCGCAGAAACCAGAAGCCTTTTCGTCAAGGCACCTACCTCAGTGATGAACTCGGGGTCTAATATAATCAGTGTAATGCAACGACATTTTTGCCTACATTCCAAGGAAAAATACAGTGTCTACAAAACCATGACTGCGAAAGGCATGCCAAGGTCCAACGCAAAAACATTCCACAACGAAGTTTATTTAGCAAAAAAAACTGTTAATTGTTTAAGAGTGACATCAGAAATTTTTTAAACGGACTTACTTTTCAGATAGATGACCATGTTCCACATTAAAACGTTCAACTTTAAACAATACTTTATTCTAAATTGATGTGCTCTCAAACCATTTACCTTGTATATCTCACTTCCACCAATATTTATGATTTCATGGACCTTGTTTCTCCATTCATCACTCATCAACAGAGAAATTAAACCATCCAAAGAACGCACAATGGCATCCTGCATTTTGCACATGAGAAATGGGATGCAACAGCCATTAGAAAATCAAACCAGTCTCTATTTGATTGCAGATTTGCTACAATTTATCATATTTGACATTTTATGAAATTCTCTAAAATTTCATAAATGTTTCACCAAGTTTGCCTTATTGTTACAATAAGGCAAAAAATCAGAAAAAAAAATTTCCTTCTGAAAAATCAGAAGGATTTCCGTTGCGGTTTGGAGCTTATCGTTTATTAGAATGAAAAATCTGCGAACTCCTTTGGCCTCTTACATTGAAACAGCTTAATTAATTTGAAAATGTGCACAGGCTGTAACATGCAATCATATTTATTAGAATTTATACTGAGACCACAAATTTTAAAACCTTATTTTAATGTGAAGAAACTCAATTTCAAGAAAGCTATAACCCCCGTCAGTAGCTAGAAAAGTAAAATCACTTTTAAATATTGCAGCATGCTGATTTGTTGAGATCTGCAACGAAAAAACTGAGAGCAAGGTTATATTTAAAATACTAATTACCCCTAAATTGCATGTAATGTATATTCACACAATAAAAGCAAACTGCCGAAATTGCTTAAGAGAAATGTTATAACCAGCTCAGATTTATATTTCAAGCAGCTGTTAATACCAATTCCAAAAAGCATCAAAACATGTAAAAAATTTAACAGCTAATCTTACTGGTCCAGTGGTGTCCAAGGGCAACGTCTTGCTCATAACAATGTTGAGTCTATTTTTAAATGGTCGAAAAGGCTTGGGAATTCCATCCCAATTTTTTCGACCCATAACTACTGCATTTCTTTTACCAGGAGGTGGGTTGCCAGTAGAGAGTTTTGTAAACCAGTTCATTTCTTTTCTGCAAGTAGATAAACTAAGATTAACAAGCATGTGCACACAACACAAGAAAAGTGAGAAGTTGGTGAATAGAAATGCAAATACAGTATTTCATGAAAACGTTTGGCAAAACTTGATTGTTTACTGACTAAACTGCCAATGATAACATAAATCCAACAATAAAAAATATATCATAAATTCTTTAAAATTTGAAGTATTGACAAATCTACAATTTTTATTACAAATGAGAAGTTTAGTCTTGAGTGCTGGTAAATAACACTGTAAGATTTAGGATTGGCTGAACATCTTGGATTAAATAAATAATTGCTAGGGGGATGATTATTCAAAAATCTTTTTTGTTATGAATTTCTTGTTAGAAACCAGCATAAACTTAATGACAAAAACAATAAACCTTTGAACAAATGCAGAAAGTATATCAACTGACTAGCCCCCTCACTTTTTTAGTCAATTTTTTCTATATTTAACATATTACAGCAAGATAAACAGCGTTTTTCTCATGCAAAAACAAATCCGCATGTGATACAGTGTTTTATTTTCGTTGAGACAGTTCGGTCATTTTTTTGCAGAGACATTTTGGTCACTGAAACATTTCAGTCATTTGTCTCAGAGTTGTACCAAACTCATCATAACAGTGTTCATTAGCCTATATTTTCAGACATTCTGACCGAAATGACTAAATTTTTGCAGTCATTTCAAAAACGTTCCAGTCTATGACTGAAAAAAAACTCAGATGGCACCTTATCAGCCATGGCTAACCACAGAGCATTGTGCAATGCTCTTATAAGCTATTAAATCAAAAGTTTTCATGACACCCCTTAAATCAACAGTTCCCAAAGTTTTTTGAACATGACCCAAATCTGAGTTTGGTGAAGATTTCGTGACCAAAGGCAAAGCCTCTAACAGCATGTTAAAATAAAAATAATACTGATTGCAGGGATGTTTTTGGCAATAAATTTATAAGTTCATTTTCAATGTCAGCCATCTAATATTATCTTAAGTACCTATGCTACAGACAGACACAAATAGTGATAGTGTGATTATGAAACAATGTATTTAATAAAAACATAACCATTGTTTGTATTTAATAAAAACATAACCATTGTTTCAGTGCAACTGGTGTAATTGAAGTTTCTCCCACATGGTGTTTTCGATGCAGGGCTTAATCTTCCTCAGTCCATTGTGCGTTTCGTGGCCAGGAGCAAGACAATTGTGAGCCTAGCCTTAGTTTTGATGACCCTCTGTGCCAAAGATCCTTGCTAGCATGTGTGGTCAGAAACAGAAGAAGATCGCCTTGGAAACTGTTTTTTTTTTTTTTTGCTGAAACATTTCGGTCTTTTTAGCTGAGACATTTTGGTCACCGAAACATTTCAGTCATGACTCACAGTTGTATTAAAACTCACCATAAAAGTGTTTTTAGCCCTTATTTTGAAACTTTCTGACAAAAATGGCTTAATTTTTTTTGGTCATTTCAAAAACGTTTCAGTCTATGACTGAAAAGAAAACCAGCTTGGCACACTTTGTGACCAGTGTTTGGGCTGCCTCCCATAATTTGAGAATCACTGTCTTAACTGATGCCTTGTGTATAAATTTCACAAAAAGCAGAAGTATTGTTGCTGCAATTACGTTTAAATTGAAAGGAAGAGTCAAGTACAAAAGGTTCTTCCTGAACAACAAATCCTTACGGCAATCTCCAAGGAAGTTTTCCATTAATTCCGATTCCTCTGTTATTGCAACAGGCAGCCAATGAATGAATCTTAACATCAGCTTTCATCATTAGCACAAGCTTGCAATTTTGTGTCCAAGCTAAGCATAAAAGTAATGAAGTTTAAAACCTGCTATAAAAATCAACTTGAAAACTTGCACAATAGATACATTTGAAGGTTGTTTTGACACAGTTTATATTTTAATCCTGTTCAGTGAGTACATCAAAAAATAAGAAAGTACATAACACCTTCAGAAACAATGCCAACATCAACCACCAGGTATTGAAATATATATAATTCACCTTAATGCTACATATATATCATTATTGTTTTCATGCAAATGTAAGATTGAACTTCAGAAGATAAATATGCAATCTGTGATATGGCATTGTATATTTGCAAAAACCACAACTTCCTATTGTTGACAAAACCATAATATTTTCAGTAAAAACACATTATTGTGCATTCTGTATACCTAATGAAGTGCATCATCTCTATGAACTCTTCCTTTCAGCTTTTCAACGTTTTACTGTGCTTGGATGTTTCGATGTGAAAAATATGACCTGAACTAACAGTTTTTATGCTTGCTCTTCATAATTTTTATGGTAACAAAATGTTAAGAAGTGCTTGTTTGGGTAATTTTTTGCATGTGTATGATTTGCAGATTGATTGCGAAGATATCAGTATTATGAACACTTTATTATTATCAACACTTATAACATTGCAATGGTTATTATTTTTATAATTTTCCATTAACTGTAGATTTCCATGATCAAGCTTAATGCACACAAACTGTGTCTGATGTGTTTTCTGGTGATCTTTGTCTAATTCACAATGTGACGTAGCTACTGCAGTGTCTGGTGAAGTCTGATTCCATTTGCTTAAAAACTGTTTCAACATATACGCAGTAAACGTAGCGGCTGGTTTCCTCAACTTTATTTCATCTCAGCCTGTTAAATTCACATTAGCCAGACTAGTAAGTGACTTTCTGTGTTTGCACAGAGTATCCTGTTGTATTAATTTTTGTTGAATGTGGGTTACTATAAGACAAAAAGTGTAGCCTATGGACATAAAACAAATCTTCAGATTTAAGGTCTATCATATACATGCAGCGTATTCTGTAGATCAACTGCCTAATCAGCATGCCCTTATTCATTTTATTTTATACACCTAAGTGCCGTGTTCATCCTAATGACTCGTCTCCACAAAGGTGAAAGGTTTGAATCTACAAATTTGTGCAAGCATGAATCATTAAAAAAAGATGAAAACGGAGACTAATCGGCTGATTCCTCAAACACTTGCAGCAAACCTGGAGCTTTTAATGCGTGTTCATTCCAGATTGGTTTCATACTTCACAGTATGTAAATAATGCAAATCACAAAGACACCCCACAGCAAAGGCATATTGGCTCCAAACTTTCTATCAACTCTTGTAAGCCAGGAAAAGTTTTTATTACCAACACTTCATATCAAATTACACTTAACCATTCTTTAAAGCTATGGACCTTGAAAAAGTTTTTCAAACAACCCTTTCATTTTTTGCCAGATTCTCAAATATCAAAATAAAGGGTTGAGTATCCGTTAAAGTCAAAAATCTTTGAGGTCAAAATGAATGAATCAAAACAGGAAGCACAGCAAGCATTAAAAGGTGTGATTGATGGGTTTTTAGGAGACAAAAAGTGACAAAATTACAGAGTTAGTAAAAAAGCTAAAGGGTTGTCCCATGCTTTTAAACCCATATTTTTATGCTCCAATATGGATTTCTATAAGGAAAATCTTAATGACTTCAGTGAAAAACATGGTGTAAGGTTTCAGCAAGATATTTAACCAATGCAAAGATGATATATATATGGCGGCTGGGTTAATGCAGTGATGGATAACTACATTTGATCAGGCCAGTTAAGGTTGGTCATAAAAGAAAAGCTCATTCAACAATGCATTTTTTAAAATGTGAATATCTCAAAAACCAATGATGATATCATGAAAATACCTTGACTTCTTTAAATCACTGCCCAAAAATATATACAGAGGCATTTAAAGGAGCAAATAAAAATTTGTTACATAGTATAATTAATACACAGATCATATTTGGCAGCTACATCCATCATATTTGTGAAACATCACACTGGAAGAAGAAACCAAATTTTATAAAAGACAGTGGCTATAGATGCGTCTGTGGATCTTGAAATTTGAAAACTTATTCATACGCCACCTATGAGTGCGACGTAACAGTAACACACAACGAGAGTGCAATAGGCTTGGTAGAAATGAATTAAACGTACATATGGTATGCCTAATTTTAGGTAAGATTTTACTTTAAGAAGTTTCTCATCACTTCTGCAGTAACATTCTGCAGTAACTTCAACCTTGTAATGTTCAAATTGTGTAGTAATTATGTAGCCCTTGCAATCTTGTAGATTTTGTGCAACAAATGTTTCAGTCGGACCTGTCATGAGTTAGTGTATGTTCTCAAGTGTTCCTGCCCTTTTGTTCATATGTGAACTCAATGATGGTTTTGTCCATGTGGTTATTCATTATGTTCATCAACTTAATGCTGTTCATGACTTTCATCTTTCATTCATATATTTGGAGCACAAGATCAAGAGAATTCTAGACTTGTTGTTGAATTGGAAAGTTAATTTCAAATTGTTTAACACATAAATGGGTCAGAATGGAAACATGTATCTACAATAGTGTTTGATATATGGCAGGGCCGCAACCAGCAAAAATTTTGGGGGTGGCGGAAGTCACTTTGGCAATGATTATGACATCATCGATGTGCAATCAACCATGATATACAACCGTTTTGCTATGATCAGCTGTGCTGCCACAGGCTTTTTTGCAAAAATTAGTTGATTCACAAAAAAATAGTAGATCTGAAAAAAATCACTAGGTTCAAAATTTCTGTGTTGAAGTGAACAGTTTCACTTGAAATAATTTATTCATGTCTTATATCGCCTAAAAATCTTAACACCACTTGCAAGTTTGTTAAAATAGATCGTGCTGAANCGTGGAAAATCTTATGTTAGAAAGCTTCAAAGTTTAGTTTTTTTTAAAGAGTTTAAAGCNACAACACTGACGAAATGATTTACTGTATGCTAGATCAATTAACCACATATTTAATCAGCATACTTCTACTGCACTGATCTTGCAGAGAAATGAAGATAACGTCATAGCCAATATTGCATCAATAAACCGCACAGAAGTAAAAACAATAAGAAATGGAGATTACAAAATTTTGCTTGCTCTCTAAGTGAAAATTTTCACACGATTCACATAATCAATTGCTTTTTTTAAAAAACGAGCTGAAAAGTTAGAAATAACACATCCTATCTTCGAACACATACCTTGGAAAAAATCACTAGGTGTAGCAACTATGATCACTAGCTTACAATTAAAAGACAGGAAATGATGATAAATTCAAAAAATCTCATTCACGATTATCACCTATCCAAATTCAGAAAAGCTCATTCACAATCATTACTTATCCCACAGACTGTTTCACCAAAAGCTTTCTTTTAATATTTTAGTGGTAGTCTTTTTGAATTTTTCAGACGCAACAGCAAGAAATCAATCAATCTCAGACATGAGTCAGGCCTGTAACCAGCTTGGGACAACGGGGGGAGAAGAGTTTTCTGAGAGGGGGACAAATTTTTGAAACTATGTCCAAAACATTTGTTCAGGGGGGGCGAAGAGTTACAGGACCAACATCAGTTAATACAAAAAAGGCACAGAAGAATAGATGACACATTATACTAATGAAACAGAGAAGATTGATATACACCAAAATATTACGCACGATTGAAAGCAGCTGCTGGATGCACCTGCTCATTGTATTGCCAAAGTGAAAGTGTCATAAAGAAAATATATTCTTGATGAAGGTGTAAATACGTTTATTTATCTTGAAAAACTGTTGAAACAAAATTTTGACAAGGAATTCATTGCCTGCTAAGTAAATGGTTGGTATAATCCAGTTAGAAAAGCAGCTAACACCTAGATTCAAATTTTACAGCAAACAGTGAGAAAATCCTACTACATTTTGCAACAAATCAGCTAAATTAGCAACACTTTGTAGCAGTAGCCTCGATTGCTAGCCTATGGATTCCTGCTCTGTGAGGTCACATTCACAACCACATCACTTCCATGGAACAGATAGTTTCACTTCATTATTAGTGCCTCAAAACTTGTCTCTGGTTACTGTGTTTGGAGTGTTCAGAGCCATGACAAGCTACATTGATTGGTAAATTGTTAGTGTTTTATCATGGTACAATGATTGGTTAGTTTTAAAAAAAGATTTTGAGAAGTTCACGTAAAAGTAATGCAGTCTCGATAAATAACTTTTTGTGTGCAATACATGGATGCCATCATGTTTGCAAAAATTTCAGGAGGAGGCAATTGCCCGATTTGCTCATTCCTGGTTGCGGCCTTGATATATGGTTATCAGTTTTATTAAGATAAATAAAGACAAGTTGTAATAAGCAATTTTACGTTTACAGCATAAATTGCTGTTTTAACGTAAAAACTTGCTTCTTTGGCAAAACCACATTTTTTGGCAAAAAATATACTGTCTTCCAAACAATTTGAGACACCTATGAATATGGAAATTACCATAGTTAACACATTTTGTCATTTTGACCATAATTTTCTCAAAAAAACAGCAATTTTAGCCATACGCTACAAATAATCTGGCAACCCTGGTTGGCACTAGGCAGTATCTCATAAATACAACTCGAATTCATTGGCGGCGGTACTTCATATAAATAAAAATAACGCAGACGGCAATAGCAAAAAAGGTTGTACACCCCTGCACTAAATCAAAAGGTTTAAATTACAGGCACAATAGGCTAACAGTAACATTATGAGTCACACAACCGAGTGCAGCAGTCTTCAGATACAGTAGGAGTGCANCANATACAAATGGTAGCCAAAAGACTATCACTGACTGAAACATCTGNGTAAAATCTACTGACTACAAGGGCTAAATCATCACTACATACTTCAAAGCAACAATAAACGGTTGAAGACCCACTTNTGTGTTACAGAAAAAATCACTGAATCAGTGACATGAGATGAAGACCGTCCAAAAAATACAAAAAAAACAAAACATTTTATGAAAACTTAGTTTTACAGTGACAATTCAAAAAATGGCCAAAAAAATTGGGAATTTTACAAAATGGCCAAATGCGTTTTTTCACGGCTAGCGCAGTTGAAAATGGCCAAATTTCTCGAAATTGGCCACCTTGATTTGGCTGGTAGTGGGTTGGCTTGGCGGTTTGGCGCCTTCTTCAAAACGGTAATTCCCCAAAGTCAAAAGTTAGCAAAGATGAAAGCAAAGGTAATGTTAATGGTTTATTGTGTCATATGACTCAGCCAATAAGCAGAAGCACCATAAAAGCCATCGCATGCAGTAAACCAACCATTAGCGAACATTAGAGCAAA
>JGI24159J19872_10004837_pt1 | contig 17265 bp, 14 predicted proteins | sample Ectturendosymbi4_FD_19872 | JGI IMG/M metagenome (IMG submission 19872) | reverse complement strand
GTCTGTATGCATGTTTTGCATGAACGTGTGTATGTATGTCTTGCATGAACGCGTGTATGCAGGTCTTGCATGAACGCGTGTATGCCACTTTTTACAACAAAACGTCCAACCGTTGCAATTCTTCACTCGACGTCAAAAAACACTCTCTACGTGACGGGTTCATGAATTTAGATTGTCACAGTAATGTTGGAAATTGCGGTTTTGTTTTTTAGGCACAAAAAATGATGTTTGCAAGTTTTTAAGGCACTTCCAAGATCAGATCATTTGAAAGGGTTTAGTCACTGATGCAAACTCTCCTGCCCTATTTTACAAGAAAGTAGATAATGTTAATAGGTTTTGGTGTGATCTTCGCACTTTGAATTCTTTTTCTGAGTCCCTCCACCCACATAGAAAACCCCTCAGAGACATAGGTTGGCGAAGGTCTGAATGAAGGTTTTTTAAACTATAATAATTAAAGTAATCTGTGTAGTTAAATATTTAGGAAGGTTACTTTTTGATAATCATTCATAGCGGCAATCAGATTACCTCAGCAGTGTCACTGGTGAAACTTTCAATTTGCCAACATACCTGAATAAATGCTGTTCCTCGACGTAGTTGCTCATACTGTACGAAGTCCAATTTATTTATAGTTCCGCGAACCTTTAAATGCATGCATGATTGAGTGAGTGCGCAATGTGAACAAATATGTCACAGGCATCTATTCATTCAAATGTGGTACTCTTGCTGTAATCTTGATACCGTTTGTTGCAACGTCATTACAACTTGCCAACACCCCAGCGATCGTTCTGCGTCGCGTGGGAACTGAGAAGCATGATGTTCCGTTCCTGCTCAATCACTTAAGCTGTACGCTACAAGAAATGAATATGCGCTGCTTCCAGGGCTGCGGAGCCGGAACTCAAATTTCAGGTTCCGACTCTGGCTCCAGCGATCTTAAGGTTTTTGGCCCAAGCTTCAGCTCCAACATCTAAAAGATTTTGTCTCCGGCACCGGATCCAAACTGATTTGGTCCAGTGAAAAATGAAAGCCATTGTATTATTTTTACAACTGTAATATCACACCAGGACAGGCGAGGTGTCGCGAAATGATACATTTGATGGATAATGGGACATGTGCAAAAATTTTGAGAAGCCTTGATCTACACACATACAAGGAAAATTATGCACGCATACGGAAACCCACCCGGCAATAAGTTAACTTGCTTGAACCACAAACCACGGCTGTGGAACCGGAGCCCAAATTCAGGCTGCGGTTTCAGCCACACCATCTCAAAGAATTTGGCTCCAGTTCCAATCATCTAAAATTGTTTTTGGAGCTCCAGCTCCAATCATTCAGAAATGCCTAGTATCCGCCTCCGACTCCACAGCCTTGGTTGCTCAACATGCATTGCGATCTACAGTGAACAAAACGCATCACGTGCAGGATGAGCCATAAGTCTGTCGGTATTGTCAACACTTACCGCTTGAAAGCTCGTGCAACTCAACGCTGATAGGTGGAATGATAAAAATGATGATCAAACATGGTTTCTACAGTAGTTCAAATGATTTGACGCAGCTCCGTGCAAAGCTGATTCAGCACCTGTTGCCCATGTTTACAAGTGCCAAACACAAATCATCACTCTATATGAGTGAATCTTGTTGCAGAAAAAATTTATGTTGTTACCCCAACAATATATGTTAGCTTAAAGTAATGTTTCCAACCTCTTTGCCGTAGAAACCTTTAAGGGGTTGCTTGTTTTCTTCACCCTTGATTCCATCAAAACCGATAAGATAAGGAGAAACATTTTCACCAGTGAAAGAACTGAGACCAGATACGACTGCAACCATCGAAAGCAACTAAATATTTGTTGTGACGATAAAACACATGTCAGTTTCAAAACAAGGTTTGAAGCATATTCCGATCCTGGCGAAACAAAGGAAACGCTTCGAACAGTTTACTTTTGACCGACGCTATTACTGCAGCAACAGCCAATGAGGTTTATTACAACGGCAATCAGGATGTTTTGATGGTGTGTGCAACTTTGCTTTTATTTTTTTACTATTCAAATCTGGACAATTCTACGAAAAGGTTAGCACGCAGGAAAACAATAAGTAAAGATGGAATGAGTTAAGACCTGGCTAAACGAATCAAAATTTAGGCATTCACCACCAAAAAAGCTATTAGAAGTTAGAATCGTCAGATCAAAATGACTTGAAAACTAGTATGCCGAATTATTTTGCTCGAGCAAAAACGCCTGAATTTTGGACAAAATCGTTCGTAGACACTGTTGCAAACTTCGCCAAGTGTTGCCAAACTTAGCCTACCGGTTTACATACAGTTGAACAGTATCTGGCGACTTTCCGGAGCTTACTTATTTCATAACGGAGTTGACAATCCGAACTGAGATGTAGCCATGCGTGACCTGCCACACCTGTGAACACTGGAGGTCGCACAAAAGCACCAGCCAAATTTATGGGCAGTCCTGCACCAAACAAAAGAAATGAGTTAAATACTTCTATGGCTAAATCCTTACACAACATTTCACACCACGCAACTCCAAGCTGACGACAACGTGCAATTTAATCACATGGTTGTTTCTAACTAGACGGAACGCCTTTATTATGATTATCTTACAGAAAAACGTACTGATTTTTCAGATTTTTTCAAGAAGCTCACACAATAAAGTTAAAAACCTTAAAAATCTCACATTTTAAATGTTGACAACGATTAAAAGCCATTTTTTCTCTACCGTCTACGAGCTCACCACTCCTGAGTTAAAAATCACGTTTGGTTTTAAACTTACGATTCACTTGATGTAGAAATAAATGAAGACATTTAGGAAAAGGAAATTCGAAGATGAGTTTTACTTTGATAAAATAACTTCACCTTTGCATTAAAATTTTTGGGAAATAAACAATTTTTTATGTTTCTATTTGTTCTTTTAATGTTTTTGAATGTTGTGACAAAAACTGTTACTACGTTTCTCACTTCAATCTTTCAAAGCACGTTTTTTCTCTACAAACCTTGCAACATTGCAACTAACCGTCTGAACAAAAACTATTTAAGTTTCGGCATTTTTGGGTTGAAAATGAGGAATTTGGCGCAAGAAAATTGACAAACAACCAAAACTGTTATTAAGGCATCTTAGGACCAAAACGTTTTCCATCACATAAAACCGTGGAGTGCTTTATTTTAAAAAATGAATTTTTCGCAAAATGGAAAAAAATTGCCACCTTGCCATTTGCAGTGGAGATGGTTAGACATTCTTTTACAGTAATAAGCTCTTGCTTTGCATGGCTTGGGAGCAGGCTCATCTAAATCGCCAGCCTTCAAGCACAACTCTTCCTCGCATAAGTGTGAAACATGATGTGGTGTTACGCAGAGTTCAAGACAAGTTTGCAAATGAAGCAGAATACTTGCAAATGATTGCTTCACTCCGAAATTCAATTAGCGTGTTTTTGGGTTTATCCCAGCAAATAACTGGATGAAAGTTTTGAAAAATGCGATGGTTTGCTGAAATCTTGCAGCATGCGGATCGTTTCTGCTTCTGATAATCTCAGTTTGACCTAACTGCAAAGTTGCATTTTAACAAACCATCGTAGAACGAAGGATGGCCGCTGTACGGAAAAGAGTAGACGTATCCCGCAAGTTCTCCACTGTTGCTCTGAACCGTCTTCACGGTGACACGGAACTTTTCGCTCAAAAGCAAATGGAGCTGCAACAAAATTGAAAACTTTTTCGCTTTTGAATGTGCACCAGCACTTTTTGAATTGCTGACAAACATGCTCAAGTTGTCGTGTTCAAACACTTGATAACCTTCAAAGCGCGCCTTGCAGACGACTGCTGAGTGCAAGGTTAACTTTCTTTTGCGATTTGCAGCAGAAGTTGTTCTGAAATTGTATGCGCAGTGTAAACATTTCTACCAAATGTTTTTTTCACACTACCTCTTTTCCATTAAGATTTCTCAGCATTCCTTCTGCCTTCTCGTGTTTAAGACTCGGAGTGACGTCAGCAATGAGTCTTGTTCTCTTTTTTCGGTAGTATCCGTAGAACGCAAGCAGCGTTACGTCACTAGAGAGACCTACCAAAGCAATCTGGCAAAACAAATATGGTTCCATCTCTATAACGCACCACCATTGATGTTGTTACGTAGGCTTTTGTTTGAAGCACACTGGTTTTCATGGCATAATTGTTTACGAGTAATACCATCTGAAACGTGCGAGCAGTTGTGGGCCAGCTACTTTTAAGCTTCTGCTTATCTATGTCAAACAAAGTCGCAGTGCCGGCAACTGAATATTTCATTGGCACGTTCTGTTTAATAGTTTTAGTTCTGATCTATTGCGCTGCTTATCAATGGGCAGGCAGGCACACAGAGGAGAAAAGAAAAGGCACCGACGAGCGGTTGTTGGCATGGTTTTTCGCTCTCAGACCGATTTCACGTTAGATAATATCTTCACTCGTCGCCCTGAGGAAATAGTAGAAAAAAAGATTGCAAGGGTGAAAAATTATTGATGTTCCCAGAGCCACAGCACAAATAAATAATCATCGAAACACTGCGTTTCACAATTTTGTGCCCGATCATCTAAAACTGTAGCCGGTGCGCGGTGGAGTGGTGGACAATTTGCTGTTGGAAGGAATGTGCAGTAAATCTAAGCTTTTTGCAAAGATCCTTTGCAAACTAGAACTCTGTGCCGTTTTTAAAAACACTTCAAAGTTACCTTGTACGATACGGAATTGTTTGAGTGAACAGTTAATACAACAGAACCAGAAGCACCGGTGCTGGCAGGTTGCTTGCATTCGCTGCCAGAGAGAACAGCTTGAAACACTGAAGAAGAAAAAGCGCTTTTATTGCAAACACCGGAAATGGCAGAGCGTATAACCAACAGATTAGTACTAAACATGCAGAGCTTGAACAGTTCAGTTGGGTTTAGTTAGTATCTCGAAAATGTGATCAGGACGCAGGGTCAGGAAACCATGACCGCAGCTTCCTGACACTACAGAGCACCTGAAGGGTCCACATAGCAACATTATCAAACAGGCCCACAAAAAACACAGCAAGTACAACCAAAACACAACGGTGAAAGGAAAAGAGAATCACAAATAAAGGCAATGACATGTAAAGAAAGGAACAACATAAAAATGAGCGAAACAAAAATGATAAATCTAATTTTAAATCAAAATGCATTTCATCACGGCATACCATTGCAATGAAAATACATTTACTTGTTGTTATTGCATATGAAATGCATTTCCACAGCAGCAAAAACACATTTTCTGTTTTAATGCTGTTCTACATGTAACTTATTAAACTACAGCAAATATTTGATTTCTCGACCAAAATCTTGGACTATCCACATTTCTTCATTCATTTTCATGCCCGCGTTTCATTTGAGGAGGGTCGCGGGGCAGCAGCCCGAGGAGGACTCGAAATATCTCATGGTCAAAATCAATCTCATGTATTTCTGTTGGCTCCACACCAAGACTGGACCAAGCAAGGTTGAAGATGCAATCAGGCCACCTGGTCCTTGGACGACCTCTGGGTCGCTTTCCACTGAGTGTAGCTAGCAGGATTTGTCTCGCCTATCTTTCCTAGGGTATTTTGGTCAAATGGCCGAACTAACGTAGCTGGGATTTCTCGATTCGGGAGAGAAGTGGCTTCGATATTCAGGGCAACCACTTGACGGCCAGGAGCAGACTGCAACACTGCACTCCGTACTCCTACCTGACTCCCCAAAACTTTCCACAAGGAATCCGGTCCTATGCTTTCTCGAGGTCGACAAAACATCTGTAGATGTCTTTGGCATGCTCCCAAGATTTCTTTAAAATATTCTGGAGAGTGAAGATTTTGTCTGTAGTGCTACCGTCGGGACGAAAACAACACTGAGTATCACCCAACTTTGATTCAACTATTTCGCGGCATTTTTTTTCAAGGCATATGGCATATACCTTTCCAGGGAGGCTAATGAGAGATATCCACGTGTTTATTATACTGTATTTATTTCGTAAACACTTTCACGGGCAAAGTCTTCCCAATTTTTATTGGAAAGACGTCTTTCCATCCATCTAACCAGCACCCATTGACAGCACCGGGTCTCCACAAGCTCAGCAACCCACAGCCAATAAGTAAAAATGAAATGAAAATAATGGCCCTTAATTAAAACCCTGAGGAATACCATAAATTACCTTGTCGTCACCGGATTAAAATTCTTTTTAGATGTTAACATCATACAGTAATTGGTATCAGCTAAATAGTTTTGAATTAGCTGTATTGGCAATCCTCTTATATGCTGTAGCAAGTATCACGATTTGTCAGACATTTTTATGGTTCACTTTGTTAAATGCTTTTGATATATCCAGAAATATCGAACAGGTACTTAATCTATCATTAACTGAATTTAGAATGTCACTGTAAACATCACTCTTTGCCAATTCAGTTGAGTGATTTCTAAAATCATAATGGGATGTCGTTAAGAAATTGTTCTTTTCAACATAAAAGTATATTCTGTTATAAAGAAGTTTTCAAGTATTTTGTTTAATGAAGGCATAAGGCCATTGACCTTATAGTTTAAACAGATTTATGCAAAGGAGTAATGTGGGCTGTTTTTAGGATGTCTGGATAAATGCCTTTGGCTTTGCACAAGTTGAGTAATTTACATAAATGACTTGCTATGATAAAACTAGCCATTCACACTCTTTATCGGTATGTCATCCTCGGGGACAGTTTTTTTGTATCCAGTTCGTTTATCACATTTGGAACTTCTGAGGAGCATATTGCAGGTAGAAAGATGGAAGTGCCAGTTCAAACCTAGCCACGCGTTTGTATAATAAGTTGTAATGTAAAGGTGAGGGTATGTGTTTTGCCAAATTGGTCACAACTGATTGGAAGTAATAACTCATTTCATAGTTATCACCAGTGGTGAGATTCAAAATTTTTAAAGAACAGATTCTCTCACTCCAGGACTCACTAACAACAGATTCTCTCGTTATACTGTATCACAGTTTCCAGAGGCAAGCCATGCTGGTTGGCCCGACATAAGTGCAAAGGTTGATCTTCGTGTTGCCAACTGGTACAGTCCAGCAAGAGAAATTATTGATTTTAGTTATGTTCCCAAATTTTATTCTTGTTTTTCACTATTGAAAGTTAGTAACAGGTCTATGAGAGGTTTGCCAAAAAAGTTTATAAGTAAAAAGTGTTCAAGGGGAAAAATTGAGAATCTCTTAAGCCAACAACCGGTTCTCGGGATTAAATAAATTCCAAGAACAGGTTCTTGCGAACCGGTGCGAACCGGTTGAATTCCATCAATGGTTATCACCTACAATTGATCCACCTTCTTCCTGTAGTTGGTTACTTGTTGTTACTTTATACCTTAATATTTCCTTAATTTATACCCAAGCTTTTGTTTTGGCAAGGCTATTTCTTTTTATGGTGTTCCATTTCTGATTTTTCTAGTAAATGAGTTACTTTATTTCGAAAAGTTTTGAAGGAATGCCACTGACTACTCTCTTGTCTGTTTTTTGTTTTGATTTTAGCAAAAATATATGGCCTATTTTGTACTGATTGATTTAATTTAGTGTATTCTGTTGGTTCTTTTGTGCGGAAGAAACCAGCTTCTTTGCAGAACGAAAGAACAGGCAGCTGTAATTTGCCAAAGATTTCAAAGAAAAGAGCTGAAGAAAGAACTGATTTTTTCTCTTAATTTACCTGGATTCTGTAGATTTGATGAGTTGAGAAAGTTGCTAAATATCAAATGAAGCAGCTGGAATGAAAACAAATCTTACATTCGCAAGATGTCCTTGCAGTAATGTTTCCCCGGAGTGTGTAAAAATTGTCTGATTTATTCACATTGAGCTCTAAGTACAAAGATCCTCTTCCAAGGTTTTTCAAGAGTGATGAGCTCGTTTGCCACACATCCGTAATCTCGTTTTCCTGGTAAATAAAACAGATGAAATGAAAAGTTTTTCTGGAACTACACGGGATAAAGTAAATCTGCGCGGAGAGTTGAACAATTACCGCAAGCACTTGTTTACAAACTGCGAATACACAAAAGCAGATATGGTGGTACATACAAAAACAAATCATGCGAGGCATTATTCATGCTTTTGTTTGACAAATATAGCGTAGAAGATTGAGAAGTTCCGTTTCATTTTCTTTCTCTTTACTGATCTGTTCGAACTTTTTTCATAAAGAGATTAGCCTATACACCGTTATAAGCAAGTAGCATAAAATGACATATGCTGGTCAAAGCGTTTATGATTAAGATGAGTGACAGTGATTAAAGTAAAATTGTTATGAACAGTACGATTACTTCCGTTTCATTTGCGTTGCATAGGCTTTGTTTGACGTCAGCAAAATCTCTGTTTTGACAATAGTTTATATACAATACGAAACGTAGCTTCAGGCCAACACATAGCCTATGTACATAAATTAGTTTTTAGTCGGATGTAGAAACATTGTTCTTACGCGAACCTCTGGTCTAAAGATCTTAGCCATTTTCAAAAGTGCTCCATTGCTGTTGAACACACGGAGCGTTGCTGTGACGTTACCAAGCTGCTGTCTTCCACCACTATACGATCTGCACAAGCAGATAAGTCAGCCATCACAGACGTAAAGTCTTAACGTACACAGTGCTGTACGAATGTCCAGCATATTTGGTTGGTTTTTACGTTAATTTACTAATTTTATTTATGGCTGTGCAAAATAATTGTATTGAAAAGAAACAATACCAATTATAAAATATGGCATTTCGAGCAGAGAAAGTGCTAATTTTATTCCCGCTTGGTCGCACGCAACTGCAAACCGATCAAATGATCCTGTTCAGTGGATGCTAGCAGTGCCAAATCATCCGCAAAAAGTAAACGGTTGATCATGCATCTTCCAACACAACAGTGACACCCTCGTTGAATCGGCTGTGACTATATATCCAATTCATATAGACAAGAGCATGGGTTCCCAACCTGGAGTATATTTGCCTATATGAAGGGGTACATTTAAGGTTAGCCATAGAAGGGAAAATTATATTTATATATGACTTATTTCCAGTTATTTAGGCTATACGCATATCATTGAATATTATTTTCGGAAATGATTATATGCTTATTGCTAAATATACCTGTGATTAGTCATGATAAAACATTTTATCATAATAAATTTTAGGGGTACAATCTTCTGTCCAAATGCTGAAGTGGTAGATGGTCAGAGAAAGGTTGGGAACTCCTGGACTAGAGGATGACAGCTCATCTGATGGCGTGATAATCATTTGTGAAGTATTGCAATTTGCAGGGTCTACCAGTTTTTTCATGTCGTCATAAGTTCCATGCTGTTTATTTAAACTTTTCTATGGCGCAGTGAACTGTACTTTTTGCTACATCGTAGTCTTTTTGCAAGCTGACTTTGCGAGAGTCTTTCCATATGCAAAGTTGTTAGCTATGTGGATGCTTAAATGGAAGTTTTTGCCCATTTTTTCAAACTATTGAATAGGTTTAAAAAAATTTCAACCACACATTAATCTGCGCTACAACTGACTGTAGATAAAACCTTTAATGCTGTTCTTTTTGCAACTCATGTTAGTTCGTAAACCACTTGTGCTCCTGCTGCTCATGTTCGTTCATGAACCAGTAACTTCGAAAGTATCCAGAATTGATTATGATGTAATACTATGTCTCTTTGATGAAATAATGTAACTTTGCCAAGGGAATGATGCGTTGGTTCCAACTTGCTGCAATATCTCGTTGTGGTTTGGGTTGTCCTATACGTTTGCAAATTACTTTATTTTAGTTCATTTGTGGCCCAGTGCAGTGGCAGGCTGGATGGACTGTCTTCGCGGGCCGGATCTGGCTCGCGGGACACAGTTTGGTGACCTCTGCTCTAGTTAAGGTTGGCAGTGTGCACTGTAAATCGGCTTGGTTGGCAAAGTGCTTATCAGGTTCTTACTTAGGTCAGGTTTTAGCAGCTTTTGATTCTTGCAGAAGGTAATGAATGCAGTTTGAACACAAACATCTCGTTCGAGCACACCCACCTATGCTTTGGCAGCGGCCCAGCGAGAGCTTCACAGCTTAACCAAACCAATAGTTGCTGTGAAATAGGCTCTGTCGAAATCCTAGTTTCAAATTATGACGAGATTATTTTTCATGGTTGCCTTACCATTTAGGCAGCCATTTTTGTTTGATGAAACTGTCTGTAGTGAAATAGAAAATTTTCACTGGTGGTTAACTACGTAAAGTAGGCTATACGTTATGTAGCCTATACGTTTCCAGCAAAATGTATTGCTGGCCATGGAATATGTTGTTCATATTTTCTGTGTTAGTTTTTCAAATCATTGCCAATTACTGGGCGGCAGCAGCAGCTTACGATATGGATTCAGGTAAGGAAAGACTGAAAAAAGCATAACTGTGCTTATTTCCATTCTAAGCGCTTGAAGAGGTGCTGAACTAATCCTCGAAATGACTAGCCTTAAACACTTGCGCACTCTCCTTCCTGCTTCCACAAAATCCTATCTTGGTGGACTCTAACACAACAAGACATTACTGCTTCAGAGACCTGTTTTGAAAGGTCTTTCGATTTAACAAGCTGAACAATCATAAATTTACAAGCTTAAAAATCATAAACTTTTTTTTCTGATTTAGCGATCACTCTTGAAAAATTTAGTGGTTTTTGAGTGGTTTTGACTTTGGCCCTAACCCCGAAACTGTGGCTTTGACGGCAATGCTCCTTGCTACACACACTACATCTGGAACCTAAGCGAAGATTACGAGTACTGTATTACTGTTTTTCAATAAGGAAGTTTTCCACTTTAAGTGTAAACAGCTCCGCGGCAGCTCAGTTTCCATATTGTCGTTTCGTGCCAGTTTATATGCTGGGTTTCATTAACCATAAATCACGTTGCGCTGCATGTGAGTGATGCGGATTTGTGATATCATTTTGCTTTCTTCGCGGCATTTGAACATCTGTTCATACAGTGTTTTGGCTTGTGTAACGCATTTAAACGTTTTAGCGATTGAAACAAAATCAAATAACTATATCCAGATGCAAATATGTATGAAGCTCTGCTAATAAGTGTCGACCACTTTAAACAACAGCTTTTTACCAACGTCTACATTTTTAAGCAATAAGACAACTTTGTGTATTAGCTCAACTCCTGTTACATTAACTATAGATTTAAGAAGCTGGAATATGCTGTTGGGAATCATCGCTGTAACAATGTCTTTCATCAATCTCGTTTGCTTCCTGGTGATTGCCTACGAAAAAATCTTCAGTGAGAAAAACGAGAACTGGATTCCCTGGATATGGATATATCGTTCCTTTTTAGTAACTTGTAAGTTTTCTGAGAGATCAACACTTTTTAACAGTGGGAGGGACGAATCTTGCGAAGAGCTCTCAAAGGGCGAATAACTTAGATTGGAAAAAGATCAGAAGCATTTACTTTTTTACTTACTACATTATTATGCACACCATTGCTCTCTGCAAAATCACAGTCAGCATCTGCAAAGATGTACAACGCAACAGCTATTCCTTTGCTGGGTTTCATTATTAGGTCGTGAGTCTGGAAATGTTATTTTCGCCACAGAAAAACACTAACTATCTGCCATTAATTTACAGTTGTTCTGGATGTTCTGGAAGATTTCACTTTATTTTTCGTGGACAAGCTGTACGAGAGTGTTTTCTTCACCGAAAGTATTTTGGTACTGTTTGCTTTGATTAACGTGCTTGCTTGTCGGATAACAAATTTTTTTGACCCCAACATTCTATGCGGGATCTCTAAATACAAGGTGCTTATTCAAAACATTAAAGCTCGATCAAACAACTGAAACGTTTCTGAGCTTGTACGCTTCACTTGAAACAACTACAAAGCAGCTTTGATGTATTGCACATAACGACGCGGCAAGTTACAACTGAATCTTTNAATAAATCTCTTCCGGCAAAGCATCAATTGAGCGCTATTTTAAAATTTTTTAAAATAAACTAAAATGCTTCTTTCACGCTTCCAGTTTTTCACAAGCGTATCGACAAACCGCGGAAACGCATACTGCTAGGCTGTGGCCGAATACGTCACGGCTTGGGCGTCGGGAGGAGCCTTGGCCACCCTGGATTTTGAAATTTAATATTTTACAGTTATCCCTTTCGTACAAACATGTTTTTCTATTAGTTTCGGACTTAGTAAAACGAGATTTAACCACTGTTGCCCCTCCTTGGAAAAAACTTTTGGCCACACCCTGGAAAAATCCACTATTGCCCCCCTGGAAACAATCCTTTCGACGCCCATGGGTCACGGGAAGAGGGCTTCCCGTGGAAACTTTGATCGCCCTTGTTCGCCCCAGGAGGAAGTAAAAATGTTACTTTTAAGCGTTTTCAAAATTTTGTTCTTCTCTACGAAGCACGGGCAAGGGTTCCCTGTTTCAACACGTTTACGCAGTCATTTTATTTGAGGTTGGTTTGATGAGATGCTGTCACGAACGATTTTCATTCTTTCAAAAACATTGGACAAGCGGACGCTTTGTCCTAAGTTTTTCGAAAGGCACAAGGTGTTTGCATTGACCTGCATCCGTGCAGTGTTATCTATATTCTGAAGACAAACCTAGCATGTGTGGTATGACGCTTATAAACGGACCACAAGCCGATAACGCATAATTGCACACAGTTCTACCTTACTTTGAAGAAAAAATGTACCAAACTACCAAAAGAACAAGCAGTTATTTCTTGCTTTCACTTCCCTTTTCAATAAAGAATTACTATATATTTCTTCAGATTGAAAATATAACGCAGATTTAAGTAACGTGTTGGTTTTTGATTTGCATCTTACTGGACTCAAGTTTTCAAAGCCAATTTTTCACCTCAACTAAACTCCTAGCTAAGCCGATGATAGAAACACCAGCTGGAATAACAAAGATGTAAATGATGTAATAGATTCTAAATGCCAGGTAGAAGATGGAAGTATGATCAAAACGTTCACTCACAAGATTTATCCTTAACGTTTCTAGTCAACGACTAAAATGTGTCTGTCCAAAAAATGGATTGATTATTATTTCTTGTATAAATGAACTCTGCATTGGACCAGATGTGAATGGCTACCTATCAACTGCTGCTAAATGTAGCACGAAGCGCCTGAAAAGCTTAGAACGGCTAAGTTTGATCTCTTTGTGCAACGCGCAGCTAACAGCCTGCATTGCAGTTAAAAAATCTCTATGACTGTTCAAGGATGTAGCTAGACCAAAGTTTGCGGAGGCCAAATACTTTGACTTTAGCGAGCAACAGTTTTTTTGGGGGGAATACCTTGACTTTAAGCGAGCAACGCAGTATTTTGTTTGGGACACTGCCTCTCAAAGCACAAAATGACAAGATATGCTAGAAATTTGGGGGGCCTTGGCCCCCCTGGCTACGCCTATATGACTCTTCCATCAAAGAAGACAAGGCAATCAACCTTAGATGTCTTAGAAACAATAAGTTATTTCTGATGGATTCCTGGAAACAAGGAAACTTTTTTTGCCAGTGCTTGGCATTGGTAGTATTGCACATCCAGTAGCGTCATTTTAAGAGAGTACTGAAACCCCGTTCTTGTAACGCTTGTTATCAAAAATCCTGAGACTTTTTGTTTCATGTATTTCGAAACCGTAAAAAATCTGCTTTGTTATGATATTTCCTAACTTTCGGAGACAAATCGAGTAGCGTATGAGTTTTTTCGAAGATGTCCTTGTGAGCCCATAAGTAGACGATATGAGTCTCTTGTGACCCGGAGTCACCTGATGTGTGCTTCATCAGGTACACGTGGTAGACATTGACCCACTATGCGAAATTTCTTTGCAGATACGGCGTCGGCATGTCGAGGCTTGCAGTGGATACCTAAATCCTGAATTAGTACGAAGGCAAAACAGATCGGAAAAGCGCGTAACGTTTTCTACGGTCAAATGGAAATTACCCTCACAAATCAACAGTCGGATGGCGTATTGTATACGAAATTAGTGTAAAACTGGTATTTCGCAGTGCACATGCGCTTTTTTTATGAAAATGAGCAAAATTTTTGCAACAAAATCAAAAAGATTTCGACCGGACCTTGCGCAGGTCACGTGTCTCAGAAAAACGTATTCTAATTGTATTGGACCCTATCATCAGACCCGTGGTAACCTGCACGTGTTCTCGCACTCGACGGTTGCCCGAGCGGTGTTTCAAAATGGCATGCTCGGTGGATGCAGCTGTGCGATCACGATTCTTCAGTCAATGTTTAAACACTTTTGATTGCAAGCAGCAACGCTAGACAAAAACTTTATAGTTATTTGTTAGTTAAAGAACTCACCCTACAATAATGGCCACATGCAACTTGTTGAAACGTCGCCGACCCAAGCTTAGTATTGCCAAAGCACCTGCTCTGCCATCTTGTGGTGATGATTTCAATGACAATAGAGAACTGAAAGTTTCTGTAAGTAACGAAAGGTCTTAACGTACAAACTGGATACGAATGTTTCTTGCGGCATTTTTCAAAATGTTTCGCGCCAAACTTAAGCATTTCTGCGGAAATTTAAAAATGTTTGAAAAACATTAAATATTTCAGGAAGATTTTAAATAAAAGTTAACAAACTCCTCAAAATTTGTTTAAAATAATGCTTTTTAAATACTTTAGAGAAATAATGTAGTGAAAGAACAGGTTTCTTTACCTCTGCTGAGTGCGCGGTGTTTTATTATTCTCCCGGTTGAGCTTGCATTGGCAAACGGTCCTTGCTTGAAGTTCGCCCTCACCCAGAGACCTCTTCTTTTCAACGAGTCTAACACGTGCTTGGGCAAGTTTCTCCACACCTTTTCAGGATGTGGGAACAATATACAAACAGAGTTTCAAAAAGCCTTATTTCCAGTTTGAAAAAACTTGACAGAAAAGATTTTTGTAATGCCTGGGTTTGCATTTGTCTGAATTTGCCTTTTATAACTTCTGTGAATATATTTTGTCACCAAACGTGTCTAACTCTTTCGACTGAAAGCTGACGTTTGTCGTTATTCTGTGAAAATTGAACAAAACAAGGAATATTGTAGTGGGCATCAACTGGATTGTAGAATTAAGATTGACGATGATGCCAGCCACTGCACGCAAGGTTTAGTTAAGGCATATGCCATGAATTCATAGTCGAAGCCGCACCTGCTTTTAAGATGAAGAGAAAAGGAGTGCCCTTAAATATCTACGAACAACAACGCTGATAATACCCATTGCTGTGACGGTCAGATTAAACCCCTTGTTAATTTATACACTTGTGAATTCTGCCAAGTGGTCTGAAAAGTTACCGCTAGCAAACGTCAGTTCTGTCTACCTGCAGGTAAAAATGCGAGATTTAATTCGAACTGCAGCTGATATAATCGATTTAGGAGTGGAAGATGTCTCTGATAGTTGCTTAAGTGGACGGAAACATTTTAAGTCGCGTAAGAGGGTACTTGGTGCGTGGCAGCAGAGAACAGCCAAGTTGTTCTGATGAAATACTGTTTTATGCCCATGAAAAACTTGTACTCGAAGACAATCTGGGTCACTGCAGTGGGCTGATTGATGCAAAAATATTACTCTTGAAATAAAAGACGTGATTGATAGAATATACACTTGGATGGATACAATCTATTTGAGCAATAGAGGACAAGCTGTGGTTGAACGTATACGTAGACCAATGTTTTCTTAAACTCCAAGCAGGAGTGGATATTAGACGGCAAATTTTTTTCAGAAAGGGCCTCGAAACATCGCCACTGCGAAAGGTAGATGCGAGACTAAGTGGATAAAAGAAATAGATTTGCTGTACATTTCAATTTATGAACTGAATTCAAGAGCATAATATACATACGAAAACGAAATAATATACATGCAAAAAGTTAAATGTGGCTCTAGAGTGGTTCATAGGCTTTTCAAAAAAACAATGCAAAAACTAAGTGCAAAACCTCAAAAGAAAGTCCCGAGGCGACCGCCTCGTTCGCCTCCCCTAACATCATTCCCTGACTCCAAGTTTATTAAAAACTAATTTTCACCTGCTCTTCATTGGCCCTAACCAAGCTCTGTTGAATAGACAAAAACCTAGAAAGACATACTGAATGCCGACAAAAGACACTCGTGCGCTTGCACTGCAAAACGGTAAAATGTCATTCGTCATTGTAGGCTGAAATGAAACATTTCTTTCCTTTTTTTTAAACAGGGCTTGTGGGATATTTCTCAGTATGAGCAAAACACATCTCATTTCGGATTAGAAAGAACCAGTATCTTACCAAACACAAAAGATGCCGATCATGCTTTGGTAACTCTTTACTGACATGACTATAGAGAATTGCTCCGTCATGGTCATTGATTATCTGCACACTGTGAGGCTGAGAGGAGCTAAAAAATAGAAATTGAAAGAAACAGTGAAAGAAGGTTGTAAAACAAAAATGCAAGACATTAAAATGTTTCAGGAAAAATCGTTTGCCCAAGCAATATTAGTTCAGATCTGTTTCCATCAGTGAAGGTCTTGTCATAGAAACTGTAAAGAGCCGTTCTGCTTGTTTATTGCTTTGATAAACTAATAAACTATGCAAATTATATAATAATATATGTTGCCACCGCAAAACTTAGGCAGCACTGATAGCTATAGGCTGTTGATTTCAACAAGTTTTTTTTATAGTCAGGTTGTTGGTTTCGACTTGAAAGAAATATAATTCACTTTTTGTACATATATGACACGATGTCAAGGAAAATACGCTAAAAATATATACCGCTCACATGTGTTGAAAAGCCAGTGATTTCATTCATTCCAAAACGTTGAGTTGAATTGAGACTTAAAAAAATTTATACTAAGGGACGATTGCGTTAATTTGAGCGCAAACTCAGCAGTACATATGTTTCACCCGAGTTTTTCCTTTGTAATTTCAAAGATTAATCACTTAGTTTTAGACTGTCATACTCTTCAGTATAGACTCCGCAATTTTAGTAACATTTTGCTGAAGGAAGTGCCGCTTAGTTTTGGTGAAATCTGATTGCGGTGTAGGGCAGCCAGAGACAATGGCAAGGGCTAATTTGACTTGCCTAAACCTGTTAGCAGCAATAAAAAAAAGTTCCATCTTTTTTCAAAGGTTTGTCGCGTTTACGAAAAGTCGCCTTTTTTCTAGCATATTCCTAAATCAGCCACACAACATTTCAATGCTGTGCAACATCATATCATCGAAATTTTGAAGAGTGCGTAGCTTTCTTTGCAGTGCAGTTAGGTGACGAACATTCCTCACAAAAGAGAAGACATCCGAAATCATCACAAGAGAAAATCCCATTTTAGCGTAATATTTGCAACTGGAAAATAACTCCATAGGAT
>JGI24159J19872_10004836_pt1 | contig 17267 bp, 8 predicted proteins | sample Ectturendosymbi4_FD_19872 | JGI IMG/M metagenome (IMG submission 19872) | reverse complement strand
GGAGCTAGGGCGTTGGTAAGGCAACTGAAATTGCTGGTTTTAGGCTGAAATCAAAGTACGAATATATCGTACCCCGGCTCTCAAAGTGTTAAGTGCATGTTGCAAAACATGCTTTTTGTGAGCTTACCTTTTTTATGGTAGGTTATGCGCCTGTTTCAAGAAACATGATTATATGTTTGGAGCATGGGACATGGAGTGCTGAGCCTAAGTGCATTATTTTGACCAACTCATTTGCAATTTTTCAAAGAACAAGCAGTGGTGTAAAATGTCTAGTTGCTAATGAAGATGTTTTTAATGATAGAAACTGGGTTGTATCATTATTTTCTTCGACTGATGCTTGCACAGGATCTGGATACAAAACTTTGTAAGTTTTTCGTTATTAAATTCATTTTAATAGTTCCTTTACCACATTAGTCTCATTTGATGTGCCCACAGTTTAATCACAACACGTTTGTTGTGATTGTAACTGGCTTGTCATTATTGCAACAACTACCCAGTAAAAGGTAGCAAAAATAATAAGTCTGTTCATCAGGCAGTTTCAGCTGATCTTGGTCATGCATTGAGCAACCAGCTTATGGATTGATCTGAAACCACTAGAACATATGCCCCATTAACACTTTTAGAGCCGCCTGGTTTCGGCAATTTTCGCAAAAAAAAAACAGCAGTTTTCGGTTGCCTCATCAACGCCCTAGCTCCTCCGCCCATTGCGCTAGAGAGCTGTTCAGCGGCTCAAACGGATCGGCCAGTCTAGTAGATTGCACTCGAAAAAAATTTGGGCGTTGGTATGGCAACTGAAAACTGCTGATTTTTAGGCCGAAATCCAAGTACGAATATACCGTAGACTGGCTCTCAAGAAGTTAAGAAATTCGTACTTGAGACTCACCAGAGCAATATTGTGTGCATGTCAAAGTTGAACCACCAGACGCCAGTGCAAAGGTGATGGAACCTGACCAGTGCCGATCTTGTGAGGTTAACCATCTAATTTTCATTTCCTCCACTTATTCCGAATTTTGACCACTTACTGCACAACACAAACATTTTGTATGTTGTAGGCACACATGTATGATATTTTGCTGCTGCAGCATTTTATCTAGTGGACCGATATGCGCAGAGTGGAGCAAGTGTCTATGCCCCAAAGTAAAGCATGCAAGAAACAGTTTAGGTATTTTGCAACAAACTTCAACAGCCTGCTAAAATTGGCTGATTTTTCGATGATGTAGTATTTTCTAATCAATGTAATATTGATTTTGTTTTTGGTGATGATCAGAAACTTATCATGATTTTAGATGGTACTGGCATGAGCAATTTCTTCTAAGACATGTTGGAACTGGCTTGTGTTTATCTGCCAAGGCCAAAAGTGCTGACTCATCGCTGATCTTGTTGCCTTGCAACATTCTTAAAGATCTACAACTGTGGGATTGCGATGTGTACCACCCATATCGCATCATACTTAAGGTAAGATCATTTCAGTTTTTAGTCAAAAAAAAAATAGCAAAACAACTAGCAGAAATTTTCCATTATACAAAGAAAATATAATTTTGAGTTAATCTGTCTCAGTGCATTTTATAAAACTGCTTAGTTTGCTTGATGCTTGTATCAGTATTATCTCATCACGTTTTCTTATTTTTTTGTTCAGGCTCATAACATTTTTCTTCAGCAAGGTAATTTGCAGAATATATACATGGGCATTCACCGGTTGTATATTATAGCACTTCATGCTCAACCCCCCGAAAAAAACTAACCAATTCTAGTGCTTTATAAATTAATCACAGTGCTGGTGAAATTACACAAATATTTATGACAATATATATCTCATTTGGAAATTCACCAAAATATTTTGTTTTTTCCATTCTGAAGTAGTCAACTAATGGTGTAGCTTTATCAGATCAACTAGTGCAGTGGAAAATTATGAAGTTTGCGGTGTATTTATTTTTTTGTAAATATTTTATATCAAAACAACAATTGGAACCTACGTTACCCTGCCAGCAGCTAACATGAGTATTATCAAATCAAAGAGTAGTTTTTCAGAAATCTGTGTTGTCCAGTATCTGCTAATGCAGGGGACTGTGCTTGGAATTGACTCAACATTTGCTGAGTTTGCTCCTCTGTTGCAAGGATGGACTCATTCAAAATCTTACTGGATCACTTTTAACGAAGATCTAGAATCAACTGCAACTATTTGTTCTCATAGAGAAGTAAGTTCTGTTACCAGAAGCAGAAATAATAGTTTTGACACACTCTCATGAGTATTCAAATTTTTCCATCTGCTTTTTGCTCAAAACTCGATTTAATAGTGTTTGCTTTTGCAGAGTAAATTGATCATATAAAAAAACTATTAAAAGCATATGTTTTCGTAACAAATGCATGTGGTTGAGCTAGCACCATAGTTCTTTTTTGTGTAAAGCATAGGTCATACATTTGTAACCCACATGCATGGAATGATGCTCTAGCAGGAATTTTAGTATTTTTATGGCTTGGAGTTGATCTTACATGAGTTATTAGCAGTGCACAAGAAATAAAAATGTATGTAATGACTACCCACAATAGAGGATAATGCAGTGCATGTGTGCAAGAAATTTTTAAGAACAGGTATGAATTCTTTTAATGTGCTCACCACAATAAATACATGCAGTAGGCTATGAGTTTTTAGGAATCAAGAATCTTGATGAAAGTGGCAGCCTGCTGTTAAATCACAATCAGGACAGATGTATGCATTTGTACTCAAACAAATACTCATTTTATGTGAAGGGTAGCCCAATGCTGTTGGTTGTACCTAAAGTATATAATTGCAGACAATATGCTTTGGTTTGATAAATTTATGTCCTTGGTGACAATTTTCATGAATTGTCACCTTGACCAAACCATAGAACTAAAGTGGAATGTTTTATAGACCTCTTTACTGCGATCAATGGGATCAGGCAATCATGTTTGTTTGCGATTTACCTTGATAACTTGCAGACAGCTGAGCTCAAGTCAAACGAAGTGGAGTGTTTATCCACTTGTAGAATCAGTCTATCTCTGTTGACATATCTTGTGACTGATGGGTCATTCCATGTCAGATCAGCCAATGGTGTTCACATCACCATCGCTGATTTGCTTCAAATTTGGTATGTAGGTACAGTAAACCTTGGTTAATCCAGATTCAATTTGACCCACGATGTTATCCGGATGGACCGAAGATGTTTTTTTCTGGCCTGATGTCATTTCAGTACTGAGATATCAGTGAGAATCATTCAACTTGAACACATTTATGACACAACAGCATATTTCTGCAGAAGCAAAACGAATTTATTGATGTATTTACAATGGTACATCAGACTAGTAACTGCCATATCCAGGAAGTTATGAACAATCATAAGTTCATAATTTTAGATTACTTAGCTGTCAAAATCTGGGATTCTGGACTGACGCAGAGATTTTTGTGACTGGTCCTTAAGCAGCTACTCTATTTGGAAGTTAATGCCCTCCAAACATCTTACCAAGTACAATACATACTCAGGGATAATGCTTCACATGCACACTGAACACTAATCAATGGATTGAAACCCAGTGCGGCGGCATGCCTTCAGCGTTATATGTTCAGCGTGATATATTACGCCCATGTACGACGCAATATTCGTCTGTACGATTGGTCAAATGTTGCGTGAAATTGCGGCCGCTGTTATCATTATCCTAAACGTTCGTTGTTGATCGTGAGCACGTATGTGTTGTGCCTGAAAGATGCCGAATCTTACCTAGAGACCAGTCAGTGCACTCACTTCCCTGAAAATCCGGATTACGAGATGTGAAAAGAGCATATTTTATCCCATATTCGCAGAAATCCAGATTAAAAAATCCAGATAAACTAAAGATTTTTATAAAGAAAAACATAGAAATCATTCGTACCCCCAGTTTTATCCAGTTTTGGCGAAGATCCGGATTAACCGAATCCAGATTAACTGTGACTTACTGTAGTTTATCCATAAAAATGCACATATTTCTAATTTCATCAAAATTTGACCAGTTGTTTCAGAGATATTGGCCTTTGCACTCTTGAATACTTCTGAAAATGGTTGGTACTGCCTAATTTCTAAATGTTATATCTCAGCAACCACTGGTTAGATTTTGATGAAATTAGTATCAATTTGTAGGAAATTATCAGAGGATTTCATTTCTGAAATTACTTTTCATGAATATGCCTGTTGGGAAGAATGACCTTGAACCTTTTGTTTTGAACTTGACTACTCAAAGGGATACTCAATTATTTTTTGAACAGGTAAAGTTACAAAAGTCAAAATCTTTTGAGTTCCGCTCACTCCCATAAAATCAAGCCAATGTGACATGACTTGAATTGTTCTAACAAAAAACATGAGAATATAATACGATTGCATACATATAATCAAAATCAGGTAAATGGATATAGATATTAACAACGGTTGTCTGTGTTATTAATTGTTCTGTTGGTGAGTGTGGTGGCATTTTATGCTTCTTAGCAGTTACTTAAATTGTTGTTCCTAGGTAGTGATATTGAGCAGAAGGCAGTGGTCAAGATTTTCATTCATTGTGCAGATGCAAAACTTGCTCTTTATGAAGTTTATTTTTAAAAACGCAGATTGGCAGCATAAGATACGGACAATTTGCAAAGAGTGGAGAAAATTTTGACTAGAGGTTTTCAGATGTGCAGTCACAAAATATATCTTTCACTGCTGCCTTCTACTGAAGTCTAATTACTCCAGTTGAATCTTGCTCCATCCACATATATGCATGTGTCTTCTATTTCGGTTGAGAATTTCAGTAATGTCTGTCATGAAGAAAGGGTTTTGAGGAAACAGCAACTGTTTGCTGCAATGTTAGTAACCAACTTCTCAATAAACTTAATATATCTGGAATCTTTCGCCTTCCTTTACCCCAAATAAGTTTGCTTCGAATGTCATGTTTTAAAATATCTCACTTATTCTGAAAAGGACGAATAGTAGTGATCAAATCAGAAAGAGTATGTTTTACTCCTTGCAGTTTTACATTCAAGCAGCTGAGGTGTGGCACTTTGTTAGCAAAAAATCCAACAGTTTCCATTTCTTTATCATTTCTAAAAATGCTGAAAATGTCTCTTCCCCGCAAAAGCAGAAAATTACTTGCAAAAGGACCAAAATCTCTGCAAAACTCTTCCCTAACTCATCCATCTTACATGGTTGTGCTCAAGTAAATTTGCATAATTGCATCGCTATTGGCAGGAAAAGATTTGATCACTATTTTCTGGACATGATTCCACTACATTATTTTCACCAGGATAACAGATGTGTGAAACAGATGTATGGTGCAATATAGTCGAATAACAGCTTGACCAGCAATCAATTACACAGTTTATGAGGTGCTGATGTGCCAGAAATATGGCAAAAAGTGCTTGATTTGGGGATAAAAATTTCTGCGTAGAGAAAATAAATTTTTGTGAGGCTGACAAGGTCTGGCCGTCACCCATCCAAAAGTCCCGATTTGGTCCACGATCTACCATTTGAGTAGCCCTGCCCTGTACCATCACATGCCCTCTTTCCAGAAGTAGCAAAACATGTCATTCTACCTAGAGGCCAAAATCTTGAGCATGGCTACATAAGTTGATGAAATTCGACTTGTTTTTGTGTTGGCCTGCACAACCGTCAGTAAAATAGTGAACTTTCTGAACCTCTGGAAATTCAACTTTCAAATGAGCAATTAATATTTATATAAAAGCATAAACTGTGCAGGCATTGTGTTCTGTGACATCACTTACAATGCATACATTCTAGTGTTCAAGAGAGTCGACGATATGCCACAAACAGATGTATAGTCCCCTGTCTATTGTCCCAATGCAAACTTTGAACTTCATCCTGCATGATGTATGAAGTGGTTTTCTGCTAAGTCACCTTGAACAGTGATTTGAGTTTTAGGTTTCACTGACAATTTCAAATGTGTCATATATTTATGCTGTGCCCTTGCAGTATACCTATCTCTTGTCAATTTCATAATCTGACGCGAATGTTTCTACTAACATGAATGTTAGATTCCACGAATTTGGTGCGATCACTGCTAATCCATTGCTGATATGTCACCTCTGAATTTTCTGCATTTTTCATAGCTGTTTTTATTGTTTCTTACCTGCAGATACAACACACAAACACATGCTGAATTACAGATGTTTCACTAGGTCATGTATTATTGCTTGACACAGTGTGTAGCCTTCAAGTCCGAGACAAAACCTGAAACATTTGAGACCAAGGCTCGCAAAAATGGGTCTGAAGACTCAATCACTGGCTTCATGTTTTGGAAAATTGCATAGAATAGACAAATCTGAAAAAAAAAGTGTTTGGCATGGCACAATGACATGCGATGAAGTATACATGGAAAGTTTTATGGCTGAAGTTAAAGAGCAGAATCAAATGAATGCAGTAATACTTGTTGAATATACCAGACACGTTTCCTGCAGGCTGGTACACGTGTCACAGTTTGATTAGCAGTGAAATTAACATTTAAAAAATGGTTTGATGCAAATTTATTAATATGCAGCAATTTCGAGTGCAAATTATGATAAAACAAAGAATATTACATTTTCCAAATTTTAGTATGTTATGGAGATAGTGTCCAAGTTTATTTTTAATGTTAAATTTTTTGCATTACAAGAAGATCCAAATGGCCAAAGTCAAGCTCAAAACAAAAGGCTAAAGGTCATTCCTCCCAACATGCATATTCATAAAAACTTCATAAATGAAATCCTCTGACAATTTCCTAAAAATTGACACTAATTTCATCAAAATCTACCCAGTGGTTGCTGCGATACAGCATTTGGAAATTACGCAGTACCAAAGATTTTCAGCAAAAATCCGTAATTTCAAAGGCCAATATCTCAGGAACAACTGGTCAAATTTCAATGAAATTAGAAATGTGTGCATTTCTATGCATAAACTACCTACATACCAAATTTGAAGCAAATCAGTTATAGTGGTGTTGAAAAGTATAAATGTTTTGGTGATTTGATATGGAATGACCTGATCTTCAGAATATTTATGTTTTTTTCAACTACAGAGACCAGTTGGTTTTTGAAAAAACACTAACCAGAACCTAAATTGTTCATCTCCTGGGTGTGTATATTGAAGTTGCTGCACTCATATACCTTGTTATGGTGTTTCGTGGTCCATCTCAACAATAGTTTTAAAAGTCGAAATGTGGAAAAAATTTCTTTGCCATTTATGTCATTAACGCAGTATTTCTCAGGTGTAGAAACTAATGCCTCTTTGCTGATTAGCAAAAAAATACATTATATTTGTTGCTGCTACTCCACGTCATGAGGTATTCAGGTATGAGATGAAGAAGTAAAACTCATTAACGCATCTTTTTCTTACAAACATGCAAACCATTTTTTACATATCTCTAACCAGTGCTTAATTTGATTTGTTAAGGCAGGTATATGCCCTTCCCTAAGACTGCCAAATGTTACACCGTTGCCATCAGTGTGTTCTAGCTCCTCTGTTCATATGTGGCAAAACTGTTCGCTGCATTGTGGTAATGAAACAAAATCTTCCAGTAAGTTTTTGTTGTCAATTCATATGTTTTCATGTTTTATTTTTGATGTTAGAATGCAATGTTTGATCTATGAGATTATATGAAGGAATCAATTGAAGCTTTGTTTCGAATTTTAATTCTCGTTACGGAGTTTATCATGAAAGATATGTTTATGTATCGAAACTGCCGATGGCTCCGCAATAAACTTTATCAAAGATTCTTTTATCAGTAGTACCTGCTTGTTTTTCCAATATCAACAGTCATCAATCTTGAAAGCCTTGTGCCTATCAATCATGTCCAACCTTCTGCTAACTTCTATTTGCACCCTAGCTTTTTCTCTCAAAAACTACCCTATGCCCAGCTTCTTTTCAGTATAAAAAGTTGCCATCTTATATTTCAATTCAACAGGTAGCATTTAAACTACAGTTCAAAAAGTTCTCACTTATCTAAATGCCATTCTGTGGCGAGCAGTAATTGTCACAGCAGTGATGCACACAAGTGAATCATGTCGCAATTTATTTGCACAAGAAAACTAGTTTCAGGTTTTTTAATACATCTTCAGTCCTGCACTGCCAGTATAAAAGTTACCAGTGAATGTCGACATTGAAACAAATGCAGAAAAACTACGAATTGTTGCTATGAACAATTCGCAAGAGCAGATTAATTAAGCCAATCACAAGTTATGCTTCCTAGAACTTTCCAACCATAGGTGCTGCTGTACTGTGATCTGCAAATGCAACGGCCATTAGCACTACTGATGGACAAGGAAAACACTTGTGGTAGCAAGTGCCTCACGACAAGCGAACAAGGTAATCAACAGAACGCAGCTTCTTATTACATCCTACCTTAAGTAGTTGCTTATCACAGACTTTCGCTCTGACGTGATTTTGTACTCTAAATCGGTTAATGAAAAAAAAAGATGCAGGCCATATCAAATGTACACGCAGGTTCCCCACCCCTGCCTTAAAGTTACAGCAGATTTGTTCTTGTACTCCTGAGTGCGTGAAGATTTTATCTTAGAATCAGGCTGTTGAAGCAAAGCCGAAGGTCTATCCAATTTACCAGGTTGCTATACAGGTGTTTAAGGGTTCACTGTGATATATCTAAGGGTAGTCCCCAGTTAGGAAAACTCCAGATGAAACCTGTTTTCATGGTTGTTTGTTTGGCAGTTTAACCTATCAATTCATCTCACGCTGGCACCCATCAACAGCAAAAGACACTTCATTTCATCAAAATTATATCTGACCATGAACTCGATTGTAACCACGTAATGTGTTCATTTGATGACAGAAGTCTGTTCGTAAACATTCTTGTTGATTTCACTGTAAATTTGTTTTTTGTCTGATTTTTCACCTTACTGTTTCCACTACATGGTAGTTTTATTACTGCAAAGTTACTTCCGTGGAATGCGTGCATTTGTATGATCTTGCCATAGACAAAAATGCCTCTTGATATTTGTAATGATATGTTTGCAGGGATCATTAACAACTAGGCTATCCATCAGTTGGTCGCATAGAAAAATATTTTTTAAAACAGGTCACAGATCAAAAAGTTTAAGAAGCCCTGATGTAGATGATATGTTCTGTATGTTTGATTCCAAAGACAAGATGATCAATTCTTGTATAATTTAAACAAAGTCCATTCAAGCAGATTCTTTGCAAAAGAGGTAGAAGCAGACAAACAGCTGGCATATTTGGATGTCCTTCTGTCAAAAATACAAAAATAGTGTAATTGAAAGTTTATTCCATCGCTCCTATGAAACTTGCAGCTCTTATCAATTGATCCAAAAAGAATTCCAAAATATTCAATCCTGTTTTCTTAGCAATGGATACCTGGACTGTTTTATAGACAAGCAAATCAAAATATTTCTCAATTGTTATAAATACACTCATTCTAAAAATAAGCAATAAAAGATGACTGATATTCGAAGCATTCTTTTCTGCATGCGTTACTTTGCTTGAAACATCACTACAACTAGAAAAAGAATCGTGAAACTTTTTTCAAAAATATCTGAAAGAACTTGCCCATCTGTCTCTCATTCATAAAACACATACAATTGGAGTCCATTTAAAGTACAAGGACAAGCAAGCACATCTAGAACGATGCAATGTGGCATACAAACTTAAATGTTAATGTGGTTGTTCTTATATTGGAGAAACTCAAGAACCTTTTACTTTCATTTGGATGAACACAATCCTTCAAAATCTAACCACCAAACTACCAATGTAGTCAAACATTCATGCACATATCCAGATCATTTCATGGACTTTAAAAATGACCTCATTTGTGTCACACTGTCTTTTCTTGCATCACAGAGCCTTCAGGTTTTGAATTGCTGACATTGCCAAGTGTTGCTTTATTTTTTTGACTGAAGATGGATTAAGAATAATCCAAAACATCTCAAAATAAAACATGTATAGTTTTTTGAAGGCTTTTAGTGTTATTAAGTCCATGTCAATTTCTGTGAGGTACTACACCAGTTGTCATATCGATGCACAGTTTTTTACCCGTTTCATATAAAAAAATTTTTGTTTCATGCATATTGTGTGATGAATGGTTTGCACAAGTTAACATGATAGTGGAATGTTTGCTTTGTTTCTTGTCATTGAACCCAGTGAAACTGACTCGCAAGTTTTTGGCAACAAAAATTATTCTTTTGAATCATTATCTACAATGAGCATCAATGCATATTGGATTAAATTATGCCAACATAAATTTGAGTTAATACTGCATGAAAAACTAAGTCATAGCACCAGGTTTTTCATCATTGTTGGTCAGTTAATATTTCTATGTCATGTACTTTTTATAGCTTCAACGATATAGCAAAGCATTTTAGTCACAATGGATGGATAGTTATAGCCGCTTTTTTGTTTTCAATTTTGTAGGCTAAAACTCTGTTGCAGTAGCTAAGTGATGCTAAAAGTGTTACTTAACACCTTTGGTACATGGGGTTTTCCCTGAGAGAATATGCTGGGTACAAAGTAGTGTTTGAAAGTTTACTATATAAGTACCAGTTTCCTAACACACTTTGCAGTTAAAACCTGAGCAAGCGCATCATTTGTTAAATCCACCGTTTCTCTTCATAGCTTATTATATCAGTACACAAACTTTCAAGATGAAATGTGCCAATGTGTGCAAAAACATAGTGAAGTTATGTAGACTAGAAGTAAGAATTTTTGTGGAATCAATGTTTTAACAAAACTTGTTTTCTGGATAGAGCTTTTCTTTTAATTTTTCACCTTTACCCAATGAGTAAAACCATGGGCAATACCCATGGTTATGAAACTCTGAAAATAAGTAGCATTGCTTATTTTCAAACTGCTTTTTATGAGCATTTCTTTGCCTCCCAATTTTATCTCACCCCACTTTTTTACTTTAGGTCAGATCTCTGCAAGCACTTGGTGCAGACCAACAGGAGTGTGGGAAGGCATCAACTCAGCACAGTGTGCAAAAGATTGTCCTTCATTAGCTGGTGGAAAAGGGATTATTTATTCATCATCCGTGTAATTTTAAGTTCATGTTGAATTTTAAATTAGTATTGCAAATAATATGAATTTGTGTTTTACTTTCTTTCCATTGTGAACATGTGTATGTTTTATTGAATCAACAGGTTTTAAATGGTCTGGAGGCCTGTGTATCGCTTATCCTACCTTCAAATGTGCACTGCCGGTGTACGAATATGTTGTACCTAAAAATAACACATCAGCTGCTAGTTTTGCACCACCTTACAACTCCATAACTCACCAGTTGATTGTGCTAGAGAGCTGTTCAAACTCTTAAAAGATGCAGCAAGTATTGAAGTTTTTTTGTGGGTGATGTCATAAGTGGGGTAGGTTTTAGGCCAGTATAATCAGCTTGCATACTTCAAAAGGCTATAGAATGCTGAAAATCTTTCTGTCTAGGAGTAATTTGCCAGTATCATGAGCATTGATTAAAAAGACTAGAACTGTTTCACTTCCAGAAAGCAAGGATAAGCCCATAAACTTCATCAAAGCCAGTGAAGTCTTCACAAAGATGTTCATGTTTATTCTATGATATTTCAGATTCATCTTAAAGATTGATGCAATGTAAACAGTTNAAAACCAAAAGAGTGTGTGGAGACAAAAAAGTTACAAAACTAAGACTGCTGGAAAGAGGCTGTCAGCACTGATTACCACAAGTGATGCATATTGCTAACAACATGGTAATATCCCAATAACTCATAAAAAAATTTATACAATAATTAAAATTTGTACATGATCAATTAAATACTGTAACACCTTTGCTGCTGGTAGTTTTGGGTAAAATATCGGTTTCTAGCATATCTCAGAACTCCATAATTCACCAAATAATTGTGCTGGAGAGCTGTTCAAACCCTCAAAAGACTCGACGAGTCTGCTGTGAAAAAAAATTTTTGGATTTCTGTTGTTTTTGTGAGTGATGTCATAAGTTGGGTAGGTTTTTGGCCATTTTGACTCAGGTTACCTGGCCCTGGGCCCAAACCGCTAGACGGAAGTATTATGCTGAAGTTTTTAGTGTAAACTAGGCTAGAATCCGAGTCTTGAGTCTCTGATTGACTTTCTAAGGTTCCGGGTTCAAAAGTCAATGGCCTTAAAACTGCAAAATAATTACTCCCTAATTAGATAATTAGTTAAAGTGTTGTTTTTAGACAATAACTTTTGAACCAGAAACACTGTGAATAAATTAAGAATGGCATATAATTTGAACTGGTGGCAAGAGGCAACTACTGATTTTTCGGAAATGGGCATAGAATGTTTCAAAAATTACATAAGAATTTGCCTATCAGACATCTCTAGCACTGCCCTATGTATATTTGAAAATAAACAAAGAATTCTGTGTTGATCTCGAGCTGTTCTTGTATGAACAGATAACAGTTTTTTTGAGGTTCAATGCATTGCACATAGCTTTGTTTGTGCATCTGGGTCCATTGTGTCTTGAGTCTTGTCTGAAGCTGCGTTGTGGCTTTAGGTACATGATTTAATTTAAAGCTTTTGTTGGGTTGCGACTACCAAGGCAGGAATTCAAATTCATTTGGGACTGACCAGTGTGAGAATTCCAATGACATTGTGTTTGGTAGTTTTGAATTGCTGGCATTGCTGTACTGTTGCTTTATTTCTGATTAAAAATGAATTGAAAGCTGATCTGGCACCATCTAATATAATAAATGTAAGAATCAAAATATCCCTTGGTCTATTTCAAGCTTAAAGAAAAGAGTACTGTCATTGTTATTTCAAAAAAAACTTGGGTAATTTACTTTAACACTTTGGCGTCCAGCAGGAATCAGGGATTCTCGCGCCAAAACAACTGGATTACACATGGCTTTGCGCGCGCTTAACTCAGGTACCGAAAGTGCTAGAGAGCTGTTCGAAGGCTCAAAGGACGCGGCAAGTCTTCTAGTCTGCACTCGAAAAAAAATTTTTTGATTGGGGGTTGTGGATTTTTTGTGAGTGACATCCTAAGTGGTGAACTTTTAGGGCACCTTGACCCACTTCACCTGGCCCTGGGCTCAAACCATGAGATGATAGTATTTCGCTGAAGCTTTTATTGGAAACTAGGCTACAATCTGAGTCTTTTGATACTTTGGATGACCTGCTGGGGTTTCAGGTTCAAAAGTTATGATCTAAAGTAAACAAAATATTTGACAAATTAGATAATTAATTAATTTGTTTATTTTAGATCAACTTTTGAACCAGAAACGCTAGAAAGATGATCAAAGGNTCAAAAGACTCNGGACTCGGCCTAGTTTCCAATGAAAACATCAGCAAAATACTTTGGCCTAGCGGTNGGACCCTAGGGCAAGTAACATGAGCCAAAATGACCCAAAAACTGCTTCACTTATGACGTCACTCACAAAAAATCCACACCCCCCAACCAAAAAAAATTTTTTTCGAGTGTAGAATAGAAGACTGGCCGATCCGTTTGAGGTTTTGAACAGCTCTCTAATGCAATCGGCGAAGGAGCTATGGCGTTGGTAAGGCAACCAAAAACTGCTGGTTTTAGGCTGAAATCTAGGTAAGATATATTCGTAGACCAGCCGTCAAAGTGTTAAAACTAATTATTCATGCATAAGCATACGAGTATGCATAATATAAAAAATACCAGTCAAAATCTCGTTCAACACCAATTAGGAAAATTGTGTTAAAAGATGTGTGGGTAGACTTGTTAGAATGCACTACCAACAAACATATGCATGAAAGCTATCATTAGCAAGTATTCACAAAGTCACACGCAATCTAAGTGTCACCTTCCATGAGGTACCTTCACCTACCTTGCTCAGCAACATGGTGGTGACAACGCTGCATGAAAATTACTGAGCCATTGCATTGTTTATGTTTAAATCCATACACTATACTCTTTAACCCTAACCCTAAAACTCTAAACAACCCTCATCTACAACTTAACCCCTAAACCCTCAGCACTAAAATCAAAACCCTAGGCCTAAAACCTTAATCGTAAAACCTTGCACTCATACTCTACATGCCTGCAGAGTGCAGATGCAATGGCTCAGAAGTTCTCATCCAGTGTTGCTGCCACCATGTGACTGTTCATTGTATGGCAGCTAAAGTGAAGGTACCTTATACAAGGTGACGTTCTGTTCACATGTAATGAGTCCACTACTCCACTAAAATGTTTTTCAACACCAGTTTCTGAATTTTAGTTGAACTGGAATCTGATCGAAATACCTTTTCTATAGATATTTGAAATCATGGAAGTTCACAAGGATCGTTTCAAATTGTTTTTCCATCAAAAGTTTGTTTTAGAAATTTAGGTATGTGAACTACAGTGTTGGCATGGCAAATCAGCTAAAGGGTACAAGAAAATGACAAAACAACAGTAATGTATCTCTATGACATTTTTATCAAAATTTCGTGACAGATGTTTGGACAAGAGTGTTGCACACCTCACTGTGTGCACTTCATCATGTGCTGTGGGCTACCATCTGGCCAACGGAGAGGAATTGTGGACTTTAATATGTGAAAATGGGCTGTGGTCAGATGTTGAAGTTTCTTGTGTTCAACCATGTCAGCCACCTTTTGTGGTATCTCATGCATCAGTTTCATGCGATGCTAAGGTATGTTTTCTTTTAATTTTTATGTGGCATATGGCTTGCTTCAAGTACGTTTTGTTGTCAATGCTACCATAAAAAACAGTGAATTAAAACATTTGTGATTCAGTCAGTTTAAACGATGTCTGAATCATTTTAGGTATGTACATATGAATGCAATTCTGGATTTGGTCCTGTTCCTCCTGATGCTGCAATGATTGCAAAATGTGAAGATGTGGCTGTCAACACTTCCGCTGCCTTTCGTTGTGAACTCATTGTAGCATCAGCAAATGGTAGGATCTATTTCATAACTGTATGCCGTGCCACACATTCATTTAATACCTTACAACAATTGTTACTATCTTAACCAGAGAATGATTTATTTTCTTCATAGCAAACTAAAATCAGTTTAAGCCAGGGATGGGCAATCAGCAGCCCGTGGGCCACATGTGACCCTCCACAGCTTTTTCAGTAGCCCACGGGAACATTCATAAAAAATCTTCAAATCTGAAATTTCCTCCAACATACCACATTAAATGTTAGTGCTGAGGCTCAGAGTGGTAAGTCGGGCCAGGTCGGATTTAAGTTTGTCAAAATGTTTCGGACCAATTTCAGGCCTGCATACAAGACTTTTTTATAAAATACAGAGTAACGATTTTTTTCTTTCATGATGTACATCTGTTGTGTTCACCGCGGTGACTTCTGCAAGTGAAGTGATTTTTCTTCAGCTAGTTCTACTTGCAAACGCAACTTCTTTTGTTCACATTCTTTTTGCGAAGATGGCAGAGGTGAGGAAATTAGCACGCAATGGAATTGCTTCAGAAAGATCACTTACGTGATTTTTGCTTTGTTTTGAAATGATGGCATACAAATTGGCTTTTCATGCCTATAATGCTATCCTAGATAGTTTGTTTTATGACTATAGCGCTACCGTGGACAGTTTCATGACAGTTTCTTTTTTCTTGAGAAACTTAGATTCAGCAAAATTATCTTGACTAGCAAGCTAAGTTTGTGATTGTTTAAGCCAATGTTTTGGTCAATGCGGCTGCTATTTTGAGTGTGATAAAACCGTTCTCTTGCAGCAATACCTGTACACTACGTTTTTTGATACTCCGCAGTTGCACATATCTTGACTCACTTGATAAATTTGGCTTCGGGCCTAAATCAGGCTTCAAAAACAAATGTCGAGTTCAAGTTTAAAAATGAGGCTTATTGACAACTCTGCTGAGGCTAACTTGAACTGCGACATGCTTCTATTTCTATCAGAAGGCATGGCCCTCAGCTAAACGCGGCCTCCTCAAAGTGGCCCATGAGCTAAATTAATTGCTGGCTCCTGGTTTAAGCTAATGTAGCCTATTGAAAGCATCCAAATCTTAACTGCAATGGTAATGATTGTTTGGCATCTTTAACAACTTGGGTAAGTGTGATTTCATAAGGAAGTTTAGTGTCAATAGAACAAGGGTAGAAATCAGAAAACTAGTAAAGTTTTGCACCAAGATGTCAGTGGACATATGGAAATCTCCCGGCATGCAATACAGATGTAATAAAGTGATGACCACCTGCATCAAAAATGTTAAAATTTAAGATTAACAAAATAAGGATGGGTTGTCAGTATTTAAGCTACTCATTCTGCAGCAAAAACCTGAACTAGACTCTTCCAGGCAAAAAAAGCATGGCAACCAGTGCCCCAAAACATGACTTTCGGTAAAAACGTAAGTTTATGTCTCCCAGAAACACTTTAACAAATTCCCCAGATGTAGATTTATGTCAGTCAGTACTGACAGTGTAAAATTCTAAAATCCTGCAGTGGTTAGCAAACGAATGGTCATCAAATTAAGCGTAAATTCAAAGTTGTTGCAACAATATACACTGTACTGTACATCATATTAACGTTCATGCTGTGTGTGTGTGATGTAATAACAATTGGTAACAATTGTGGAACATTGCTTGCATTTCCAGATATACTTCTGCTTGGTTTGGACTGTGTAATGTAGCTAAATTTTCTTTTCTGTGAGATCAGACAGTGCCACTATAACTTATTTTTTTAGTTTGCATGGCCAATTAATTACATCTACAAGTTCACTGCTGGAGGTTGAACTGGTGGTGTTGATTTTAGGTGAAGGTGGCATCTTCATTTTCTGTCCATCCCACCAGGGCCAGTTAACAGTCAGCACTGTAGCTTTAAACACTGTCTGTGCAGCACACTCCACACTTCTTTGAAGTGAAATATGCAATTAAGTGATAAAATCTACTAATGAAAGCAATGTTTCCATGTGAATATCTGGTTTATGCAATTAATCATTATGTCTTTAACTAGACAACTTTCTTCACGTACGAATAGTTTTGGTTTAACCAATGTGCAATTATCTGCAGTCATCTGTATGCAGTTAAGTTTCATAAGTAAAAAATCGATATATAATTGAGGGCAAAGTTTTGCAGAAAAATGCTATGTTGAATATGACAACAAATTTCTGCTTGGGTGATGTTTTCAATTTCAATGAAAAATCTCAGAATATCCTCATTCCATGAATAGATTGAAGTTTGAGGAAGTTGCTCAATTGTGGTCATTATTTGATATCTATTGAAATAGTATTATCAGATTTTTGTTGATTATTATGAAGGTCGAGTACCAAAAATTTTTTGTTCTTAACACGTTGAGAGCCGGCCTATGGTATATTCGTACTTAGATTTCGACCTAAAAATCAGCAGTTTT
>JGI24159J19872_10004834_pt1 | contig 17269 bp, 6 predicted proteins | sample Ectturendosymbi4_FD_19872 | JGI IMG/M metagenome (IMG submission 19872) | reverse complement strand
AGCAATATATATCTCAAAATTTTTTGGGGGGTACTAAGAATGCTCTGACCTGACAAAGGGGAACGAGCAGCAAAAAAGGTTGGGAACCCCTGGACTAGAGAAAGATGTGTTGCTTGTCTTCTAATGTGCGAGATAGGATGCTGGTGACTATTACGATTTCAGAGGTCGAATACGTTTTATTGTTGTACTGCTAGTCAATAAAATCTAAGTGACCCGAATGACGCTTTACTGTCCATGTTACCCGATAAGTTCATGTGTCGAAAATATTACACACACAGTGATTTTACACTTAAACCAAAATTTATTTACAACCAATCTTTTATGAAGATGCAGTTGTCTATGCACCATGACTCCTTTTTTAATCACCAGAAATTGAATTGCACCAAAAAACGAACGTGCAACACTCGTCAAATATGACGTTTCTACGACATGTCATCCGATACCAGCAAAAAAGAAATATCATCGTTCCGTGAGTTGCTGTGCTACATACTGTTGTTGGCGTTGAACGTTACAAAGTAACTGTACGTAATACAGTACTCGTGATTAGACAAGACAGTACCCCTATGCGGAAGTGCCTCTTGCCACGCTACGCATTTATTTACCTTGCAGAACATGGCTTACTTCGTAAGAACGAACTTTTACAGAATATTGCATCGTAGCATTTGGCACAAAATTTAATCTGTTTGTCAGATGGTTATTTTGCAAAACTATAAAAAATAAAAGTGTATTTGTGATATGCAATTCCTATAGTAATTGCTTTACATTCAAGCTTGCAAACATACAAAACGTGATTGGTTTGTTTTTAATGGTATAACGACATTAACAAACGACGCTTGCATAAGGACAAAAAATCTTATATTGTATAGTTTTATCGCTTGTGAGCAAAAGTGAGAACAGTTAAGTGAGATTGCAAATCAAAATTTTCGATCAGAATACTTTGGAATATTTCTAGGCTTTCTCCAACAGGATAATAAATTAAACTTTCCGAGAGGATTCAGATGCGATCTAGAGGCTGCGTGTAAAGTCATCCACAGATCGGAGGTCGTTGCGCTGTGATGATAGAGCCAACAAATCAAGCGTTTTAAGTATTAAGTGGTCTTGAAGAGATTTTTGTACGACTACTGATGCTGAAAATGAAATCTCACGCTAAGTGAAGCAACGTGCGATGAATCAAGTCTACCAATAATCCTGTCTAGACAAAAAGTTCGTCGCATCCTTTGCGCCATGTTGAAGTTGTTTTGCTAAATTAACCGGAAAAGCTCATCATACATCGAAGTCACGTGATTCAGTAGCGAGACTTTCAACCAGGCATATACCAGCTGGCCTAGCAGTAGCCGCCCACGGGTAAGGAAAAGTTATTTTTAACACAAATAACCTTGACTGGATACGAAAGCATTTTTGTTTTTTGAACGCGGTCATTGGCTTATCTATCAGTCCAATCAATGACGAAATCTGAAGCGGTTATCAGTGTTAAAGCTGAACACAAGGCAATAGATTGTCCAATATGCAAAACGTATTTAGAAGCGACGGGTTATTTTTCTTTCATGTCTAGCGGCAATTCCTGGAGCTGACTGTAAAGACGTCAGAAAAAAATGATTAAGCTGAAAGTACTAATAAGTGTGTTTGAATCAAGCGATTAACATTCTGCTACTGCGAGCATTGTCAACCATTGCGTGCCTATTAAACCAAAGCCACTGAACGTGCTCGCTGAAACCTTCATCAAACTTATATATCAACTTTGTTTTTGCTAATGAGATTTAATTAACGTCTTTGAGAAATGTGTGAACTTATCGACCAACCCATTAATGGAAGAAACGCATTAATTTCGATAAACTACGAAATACAAGAACTCATTTCTGTTTGAGCGGTCCCTGCAGATCTGTTGATAACAAAAAAAAATCTCTTGCAACTCTTATTAACTATTGCAAAACATTCCACTGCGAAAATGTGGAAAGCGTTCTGGTGCTTCCCATTGATGCAGCAATACCCATGGCCTTTGTGCAAAGTGAAGTCTAAAGCAATTGTTTCCATGAATTATATTTGTACTAGAATTATATTTGTAGAAACACCGCAGCGGAAATAACCTTAACTAATTTCCAAGCGTTAGTCGATGGCTCTTTAATGGTGAAGAAACTGCAAAAATTACTCAGAAAAATATTGTCAAGTTTGGATGATTAACTTGCCCAATTCATTCGAAAGATAATTACCAACTTAATGAATAAGTCAAGCAAAAATATCTCAGAAACTGAACGTAATATGAAAACAACTATCGTCACACGGAATTGGACCCCTTGTCAAGCTACGTTCTTCAGAGAGGTTGCCAGCAGAACGGAGGTCAGCGCTTATCAGAGTTAACTGCCCTGGTACGATGTTTTGCAAAATGTGATTATTGATTGGCACTGGAAGGATAAGTCGCTTCAAGGACCCTGTGAGGACGACACCGGATTGCATTTTGCATAAAAGAAATGCCATAGGGGTTTCACAAGGCCACGTTGCCGATCATTTTGCATGTTCCACACCAAGTTCAAGGGTAAACTGTGAGGCAGGCCCGCAACCAGTGAGGGACAACTGGGCAATTGTCCCCCATCGAAATTTTCAAAAATATTGAAAAACGGTAACAATCTTTTTGGCCCCGCCGCAAATTTCAGCTGATTGCGGCCCTGCTGTGACGTAACAACCATAACCATTGAAAATGACGATGCTACTTTCAGCAACAAATATGCTTAACTCAGGTCTAGCATGAGTCAAGCAATTGTGGGAGAACTTGAAACAATTTTGCTCAGAACTTGCCGTCATTTTCATCGCGTTGTTTTCACTGTAGGCTCATAGACAGTTCCACACCCAGCCTGTACCCTGTAAGAAACATGTTTTAAACCAACATTTTAAAAAATTCCCAACAACCTGTTTTTTAATTAACTTACCACAGTCCAGAAAGTGCATAAAAATTTACATTTAACACGAAACACTTGATGGATTTAAAATATTTTTGTGTGGCATTCACAATAAAAGAAATGTTGGCCCAACTAAATGCAGAGATCTTTTTATAGAGGTTGGCAAGAGCACATTGGCTGCACAAACGAGTTAAATGTTTTAATTTTTTGTTCCTACGTACGGGGTTGTTGAAGTTGGCCTTCGCATGTTAAATATATTTCCAAACAATGGAAATAATGGTATTCATAAGTTGTAAATTTCTACAAAAACCGTAACCAATCTTTTCCTGTTGCGCAAATTTCAAAGGTATGCTTAACCTCTAACATCTGTAGTTTCAATTTTGATCAAAGATTTCAAACAGTTTTGGGATGAGTTTGTAAGGAGTTGCGCATTCACAACTTTAAATTGAAATCGCTTGTTTAGGATCAAGTTATATGCAATGAGGCAACTACACACTGTGACAAGCAATAGGTGCTTTAACTATATGAGTTCCCAAGATCTAAGGTTTCATCGAGACCATTATAAGAGCTGTATTTTGTACGGTCTCATTAGTTATACGCTTTCCTCCTCTAAAGACTATATAAAATTTCCCTCTCAATAGAATTTATGAAAAAATAATGAAATCTTGCTGATTGGTGCTGAATGTATGTGAAATAAACTGGCAGCAACTATTGTAGTGTACGCGATTTGTGAATTGGATGATTTGCTCAGTGCCTCTAGTGGACACACCGATTGTTTTTACGGTCTTCACTTGTGTTCTTCCGGGCAGTTTCAGTAGAGAATGTTGTATTTCAAGAATTACATCAAATCATCAACTTCTGCAGAGAGTTTTTCAAATCAAAAATAAGTTTTTCATTTTTTTGCAGGTCAGGCTCACACTCCACAATTGCAAACAAGCCCAAACGCATACATAGAGAACGTTTCTTTTTTATATTAATATAAAAAGCTTTTGGATATGCCCATTACGTTAGAGACCTCATTTTAATTTTCTTAATGAGCAGTGAATGTTGAAGTTAAATTCATCACTAGGTTCGGACGGTATAAACTAATTGCGACTGAAATCAAGTTAACAAACTTGGTTTAGAAATGCACAAACACTTGAGTAAGCGCAGCCACCAAAAGGGTGATCGTGAAATTATTCTAAAACCAAAGGTTTTGTATTTTAGATCTTCTCTAGCTGAAATTTGTCAAGTAAGCCCAAAGTCAAACGTGTTCGGAAATGTGATAGCTGCTCATTCAGATTGACCCCGTTCAGTCTACAAATTTGAGATAACTGCAAACGCAATTCGGTTTAGCATTGGCTTGTGGACGTGAAACATGAAACAGTTGATCAAGTTGATAATATTGTATACTGTAGACTTGGTAAAGGGCTGTCAGTAAAAATTGCTTATGTTATTGATAGGCTGCGTCTTGATTTAGCGCAGGATAAACTTCATAAACGACAATTGAAAGGACTGTACAACCAAGACCGATAATATTTTCCTTGTATTGACTGGCAAGNGCAATATAAAGTACAATGACCCACTACCCTTCNTGTTGTCCAAACACTTTCCACAAAACTTACGCACGTTCGAAAGGCTGTTGAACGTGATGGTGTTTGATAAAACGTTCAACATATTTGCGATTTCGCAAAAGAAAAGATATTCGTGCAAGAGCTGACGCTGGTCGTAACAGCTGGTAAAAACATGCCATACATTACTATAAAGGTTCGAATTTTGTCCTCATGTTTCTGTTACCACTTTCTTACAAACATCGCATATCAACAAGCAAGCCGATTACCGCTCGTACTATGTCTTAAAGATCTACCAAGTTATTTGAGACGGAAACTATTGCGTACTGGTAATGACGACATACACAAGAGCAGTGTGCTTTCGTTCGATTTCATTGGCAAGAAAACACGTGTTGCCTTCAGGTTTCGGCTGTGGCGCACTCGATTCACGGGACAGCTCAAAGCAAATCGGCCTCTTTAGCACCAATGGTTTGAGGAAAAGCATGTGAACAATGTACCAAATAACGACTGAAGCTCCGAACAAAGGACGCCAAAATGAGCTGAAACCCCAGCGACTGAGCGATTTCTCAAAAGATGCCAAGGAAGTACGCACAAATCCCGTCCAATTTCGGACAATGCAGACCTATACTTTTCCAATAAACATTTTTCACATATGACTTCACGTATCGGAACAAAGACAAAAAAGTGCGCCCACGTTAGGAAATACCAACCTTTTACACAATGCCTAGAAATATCAAATCAAGTTTTCACACTTTTTCAACATTTCTGCGTGCTACGGATGCAGCAAAAGACGAGGTCGAGCGATTGCTTTGTTATATACACTCAACACGAGTTTGTGAAACCTTGTGAAATTTAACTTCTAGCGTAACTTGTAACTATCATTACGAGCGTAACAAATTCATCCAAAACTTTGAAAACTGGTTTGACTGTAGCTAAACTGTATACTTTTGTGAACTGTAACACTGCGCAGTTCAACGCAGTCGGTTATTTTCGACAATATACGCACAAAAAGCCGAATTATGCGGGACACATACACGCATTTAAGGACACAGATTTGTTACTCAGAAACAACAATTTTGACCTGCTGTAAAGCAGTAGTCAGTTTGACCCAAATCATTAATTTATCGTAGAAGATATATTGTAGAAGGGGTATTTCCGGGTATAGAAAATATTTTCGATTGGGGCTTATCTTCGGTTTCTTATTTATGTGTAAGCGCTGCGCGCTTTACAATCCTGGAACGCAGTATTCTAGCTCCAGTAGAGTGAACCATTATTTCGTCGTAAATAGAAACGCACTAAAGTGTAAGCATCCACTTCTTCTTTTGGGCACTGCTTAGCAAATGTGTCAACAGCATCTGTCCACATCTCAGCATTACATGTTGTGGCCAACTACAAGCGTAAAATGCAAAATACTCTCACTTACGGAGCGAATTTGCTTGTGACGTCTGGGCATTTTTAGTTGAAGCAACAGATCCTATTTGTGATTTCGAAAAGCAAGACCTTTAACACCACAACTTATTGCGTATATTTTGCTGGTTACTAAATGTGTTTGGGCAGAGGGGTGATGCAGAGTAATTTTGCGTGGTCCTGCTCTGTGGTGTTTTTCGGGTTGATTGAAATTCTCCGTAAACTCGAAAAACACCCCTTTAGTTGAAAAACATGGCTCTTCACCAGGCAAGCCTTAGGTCACAAGCAAAAACATTTTACAAACCATGTCGCGAACGGATGCTTTCTTGTGATAAAAACCGGACTCACTGCTTTTTGGGATNGGCAGCTTTTGTGAATTACAGTGAAAAATGTTTGTTCACTTCAGCGCTAAATTTAGCATAAATATTCTGCAGTTAAATTGTTAGTCAAATTTTATCTGCTTTGTATGTAACAAGGGAAATGCTTAAAAAGATGTTTATCAAACTCAGCTTATCAATCACGTGGTCGAGAAACGTTTCCATGCACTGTGTTCTACTCTACAGATACAGAGTTGGATGATTTTCCCGAGTTGTTCAGTTGTAGAGTTTCATTTCACTGCTTAGGACAAACCATGCTATGGGCAAAATCACATGTTCCGCACAAAATATACGCTTGGCTGGCGTGGCAAGTTCTTCCCGTGGCTTTCAGAGGAGCCAGGAGTATTGGCAAAGATCGTGTTGTTATGGATAATTGTGTTGACTGTAGTTGCATAAGTTTGGCGCGTGATAAACGTGTATTGCTTTAAAAATATCATCCGTCATTTGACCATACAGATCACGCAGCATGACTAACAATGTATTTGTGCTGGGCTGTACAAGGCTTAATCTAAACGACTTCCTCATCTATGCGGCTTCCACTAAATAAATTTTCTTTCTAGTTTCAATAACTTTAACATGACGCCGCAAATCCGAGGAATCGAAATTCGAAAAGGTGGGCCCAAAGCTTTACAGTCTTTGCGACTCAGAACACGAAGTGGATCGCTGATCTCCAAACCACACAAACGTCAACATAGAACTTACAGGTGCTTCCTGCAGAAGCGTTGCAAAAACCAACATCTTGATGGAGCGGGTGACATTCTCTTCACTCACCACCCCCCAAAGCTGACAAACTCTGGCAGAGTAAAACAAAGATGAATGATTTCATTCCCTGTGATCTTCTCCCGGGTATTTCATTTTTGGTTGACGCCGGAGTCCTCTAAGAAACATCTGTGTTTTGGGGATTTGTTTAAGTTACCAAACAAAGCGTTGCGGGTTAGGACGTCACAGCACAAAAAATGAAAATCACACCATTCGATACTATGCGTTGAGCGCGACAGTACGGACATATCGAACCGCGCTTTCCGACGTCTTGTGGTGACGCGCGAAAATTGATGTGACATCATAATATCGCTCGCGGTTAGACTGAGCTGCGCCCGAGAAACCTCGCTTCTTTTGCCTGGTTTCACGTATAAAAGTAATGGCGAAGCAACATTTTGCTCAGTCTGTAAGTTTCATGTCCGGGTGAGGCTGCAACTCGGCGCAGGTAGTATCGGCGACCGAGGAAATCTTGCTGAGTTGAAGCAAGCTTTGTATTGCTTTGGCGATGTTTTGAGAAGATTTAAAAGCATGTTTTTGTGGGAAACTTTGGAAGCAAAAACGTATAAGCATCAGTTGTGAGCAAATGTACTGTAGTTTCAAAGTCGATGGAAGTTACAAAAACCAGCTGCTGAACTGTTGTCGTGGAGGGTTTGCAATTGCAGCAAAGTTCTTTGCAGAAAACGTAGACCTACTACTACTTGTTTTTGCTGAGCATGTCTGTACTCTGCGAGAAGTTTGTTGTTATACAAACTGTTCGAGCTAATGCTCGTCACTGGTGTTTTGTCATTTGCGCAACGTTTGGAAGTGTGGTTTCGTTGAATTGGCTTTTCACCAATTTTGGTAAATGTTGGGCACTTCGTCTGGGTAATGCATTGGTGAAAGCAGAACCTCTTTAATATATAGACAAATGAGAAAGACAGGTATGAAACTAGACGTGAACGAAAACACGTTTTAACAATCCAATCCATTCCGACAGTGCAAATGTTCGACAACTTAATCCTCCAATTTTAGCGCGTGAGTACTACATCATTCTTAAGACTTAGAATGATCAAAATTTGCAAAGCTATGCAAAGCCTTTTAATTATTTCTACCATAAAGATCAGCGCGTTTTTTGCAGTTATTTTGATAAAGGTATCAAACCGTCTTGTCTACTTTCAGTGTTTTACAAAAAATAGAAACAAACAACAAGCTTCCCTTGAATCTTCTTTTCTATGAAATGGCCAAACAAGATTTTAAGCTGCACAAAAAAAACAACCCAAAAACCACAGCGTTAAATGAGAAAACGCATTAGTTATCTCGTTGTTGTTTCGCACACGACTTTGCAAGACTGCTGANTTTCGCTCGGTTCTACAGTTTAAGCTGAGTCCAAAAACAATTTTCGGGGAAGAATATATTCGTCGGCAAAGCCTTATTGAACATAAGTGAAGTTTCAGGCGAATCGATGTGATTACATGCGACTTGCACGTAAGGGCTATACTCTTTTGGTTGAACAACGCAACCATGTGTGCATATCGGCGGTAAACAAGAAGTTCCGTCAATGATTAGATTACTCGGTGCTTTCCAACAATTTACATTACACCGTTCACTGCATCAGAAGGTATGCCTAAGAAGTGCAGATAAAGATGAATCATTGGCAAATAGTGGTGAAAAATGCTTCACGCTGAAGTCAGTAGGTAAACTGTGATTATTTGGACAAGGTGCTTTGCATGCACGTTCAACAGGTTTCGATGCTCCTTTTTGAAAAAGCTTTTTAACACTTTTAGATATCAGCAATAGATGATAAATAACCCACAGGTGTACATCTGTACAACCCAAAGTATTCCAACCTCTTTGGCTTTCTTCCAAAAATTGTAGATAAATTTGCCATCTAAAACTTCAACCAAAAAAATCCCTCAAAACAGAATTAACGTAGAAAAAAGAATAGGAGTCCCCAACAAAATGACAAAATATTGATTTTTCGAGTTTTTTCACAGGTTAATCGGTGAAGTAGGCTTACAGATTCTAATTTTTCTGACTTCAGAGACATCATCCACATGCATTAAGTACCGTTGGTGTTTGTGTGTGAACGTTTTAAATGCTTTAAATGTTTATTTTTTGCTCATCTCACCAACAGCGCGATTCTTCTCGTTCATTGCTGCAAAGCTTTATCGCGCTTAAAATGTTAGTTATGTCGTAAACTATTTAATAACACATGTCTATATCGGTGAAGTTGAATGTTTTGTTACCAAAAGATAGTTTTCTTTGGCGCCACCAAGCAACGTAAATCTCGACCCGGTTATATCATGTTGTTTTTTAATGCAATAAACCTTATCTTTGTAAACACCTGGGACTTGTCCCAATTCTATAGCAGCATTGAGGAAATCGGCAAACTTCTGGAACTCCCAGGCATCATGGTATAGCAAAACATGACATCAGCAAATAACAGGAAGATCGTGTGGCATGTCATTCTTTAACATATGTGAACGTTTATGGCCAAAGTCACATGCATCGGTGATTTTATAATATCTTGCAAGTGAACGAACTAGCAACTTAATCACGTTAAATGAGAATACTTTAGTCTGCAGTGCTGTTACACTTCCAAAACGATATTTGGACTTTCACTGTGACAAGCAGTTTTTCAAAAGTTGCAAAAGGTCATAGACTAGTACAAAAGCTTTTGGGTCCTTGTGTTTGCAGTATCAACTGATTAGCAAAAAATGTGTAATTCAATAATTTCACCATGGTAAGCACAGAAAGATTTCAGGTCATATAGGGCATTTTGTTTTGTGAAAAAAATCCATGGGAAATTAATCCTTGTAGAATTAACGCAATGAAATAATGTTATTTGCTTTCAGACACATTTTATTGTTAATGTTTTATTAATTGTTTTGAATGACTGCTCTGACGAGAGTATAAGAAAAATCTGACGTATCCAAAGTCTCAAACAATCATAATGACAGGTGAGAAGCAGTGTGTTATTTCAGTTATTTCATTTATTTCTTTTCATTCATTCTTTATCGCTGTGATAATATTGCGACACACTGCGTGTTTGCTGCTTTCAGTTCTTCAAAAAGACTTGGTAATTACTGCGTAGAAACGAATCATCGCAGAAAGCATCTTCCATTTTACAGCAACTGCCAATAAAGCAATTTGTTACTAACTTTTACATTTTGGCACACCACATTTGTGAAACAGTACAAAACTAANATAAAGATAGAAATAAAATGAAAAGTAAGATGCTAAGCATAATTGAATAAGCAAATAACAGTGAGACACAGAACTCGAGTATAATNAAATATTANCGGCTACGTTCTGGTGCGAAAGCTGAGCCGCTGTCTTTTGCTTTAAAAAAATAAATTTGAATAATAATTGCTGACAGAGGTGATAATTTCCATGGGCACTGAATATGAGATTGTTCCATCCTGTACTTCATATCAAGATGAGTGCCTGTGAATAAGCCCGGTTTGATATGGACTTGCGTGTGTCGGGAAATTCTTAAATGTAACGTGAACTGAATGTTCAGGAGCTAAAATATTTACGAGACTGATGTCAATCACTTTTGCTGAGTGAAGTGGGAAACATTCTAGCAATGATATAACTTAAGACTCATCAAATTTTAATAATGCTTCAGAACGTCTTTCAGCTGACATAAGCCGGAAAATGATAGCAAAAAGTTGAAAGAGGCTACAAGAACATATCAGCTTACTGACAGCCGCTCATTCGTGACTTTGTGCAGCGCTTTAGTGATCAATTCTCAACATGTGAAGCATCCACAGAGGTTGCTCAACATTCGCAGGGTGGAAGCGAAATGCTTCGGGTGATATCACATAATTTATTTGTTTTTATCTGAACCAGCACGTGCCATTGAAGTGCATTCATCTTCCAGGAAACGTTTAAATAAAACTCTGAAATCATCTTGGTTGCGACTTGACGTCACAAAGGTGACGAATCGTTCACGCCAAAATAAATCTCTAAACGCTATTCACGACTGATTCCTTTGAACTAGTATAATCTTTCCCAAACATTTTTACGTGAACAAAATGGATTTTGAATATAAGTGGTGTGACCGACTGAGAGAGCGCCAGTATCGTCAAAGTTGGGTCATGTTTCATTGTGCTTGTAGCTTACCTGCATAATCTTGGTCAAGATCGGGTTCAAACCAGGCTTATTAAAGAATGTTGACAATGTCGTCGTTTTGATGATAATTTTCACAACATAAAAGAACGGGTGCAAATCGAAGTTTATTAATGTGATGTGAACAAAAACTTTTTCTTTCGTCGAATCCAAATACAGAGATCCTATCCTTTAAAACAGTAGTTTTCAACATTTTTTGTACCGCGACCCATTACATTAAACCACCATAACCCAACGACCCCCATCTAATCCTCGAATAAAGCAAATGTAATACAGCTGTGTACATAAAATATCTACTCGCGACCCCTCCAAAAATGGTTCACGACTCCTCTGGGGTCGCGACCCCAGGTTGAAAACCACTGCTTTAAAACGTGCATTCGCCCTAGAAACTTGTGTTAAGGTTGAAGTAGCATATGACATTTATAACAGAAAATGTAAACTTGTTTGGGTGGTAAACTTGGAGTTTTTAAAGCTTAAATTTTAGCATGGTGAAGTTAGTGCTAACAAATTAAGGGCTCGGGTTAATTCGTCTGGAGAGTGCTTGGCGCTTTGCTCTGCAACGTGCAAGAGCTTTTGCTGCCGAGGTGCGCGAACTAAAGCTGCCAGTAGCTCTTGTTTCTTCTTGAATAGCCTGCAGTTCATAAAAGATGATGTTTTTTATTGCGTTGCAGCTTTTACATGCCGTCGGGCCACAAATCACGCAGCAGTCGGCTTAGTTTCACTGCATTCCTCAGTGATGTGTAACGTTGCCAAGGTGGCGCTTGTGCTGGTTACATTCTGCGGTGGGCTGCGCGGCTGATGGTTGTGATTATTCATAAGGAACGGCGATCGCTAAAAACCAAATAATCGTCACGCAGCAGTCAGAGTTTCAGTAAATTCATGCCACGAAGATGTCTGCGCTAAAGTGACCTTTGAACTCCTGGTCTGATCCTGACACTTGCCCACTACGTAATTTAGTGGCTTGCAGTGGATGAGCAGCGTGATTGTTATTTCGCTATGAAAAACAACTCCAAAAAAGCGAATGAAATAACGAACAGGGACTCAGGGTAAAGCGGGAAACGAGGAGATCAGATTCAGCTTAGAGTCCATGACGCGATGTAGACAAGCCTCGAAAGGCTCATGATGATACAGTGAAACCGAAAAAACTTTGACAACGTTTCGGAAAAGGCCTTCGTCTGCGGTCAAAACTGAGCTGTCGATCGACGCTTACTCGTTTGTCGATTATTCCTTTTCGCTGTGGAAAAACATGCGTAGAAATACGTCTTGTATACAAAAACACGTGCACAAAAAATGTGCACTGTAGTGTCGACGCAGTGCAACACGCAAATAAGCAACATCAAAATTATGACTTGTCACCATTGTATTGACGACATTGCCGGTTTCGGAGCGATAACATCGCAGACAGGTATTGATGCGCAATCAACGAAACGTCGCGTGTTCGCCATAAGGAAGATACTGCTGGCCAGGATGGAAAAGACCTGGATGCCTGTGTGATAAGACAGACAAACAAAATGCGTCACAAGCGCCAGCATCAGCATTCGCAGGGAATGAAACAACCTTTGCCGAAGATAAAATTTTTGTATCAGGAAGAGTAACTGTAATTATACGAGGCGAGGACTGTGGCCTCTGACGATAACAAGTCATCTCGAGCTTCTCTGCCTGGACAGTAAATGTAATTGGGAGTCTAGTGATTTATCAGACAGCTCATCTTAAAGATCATGCGGCAAAAAATATCTTGAAGATTTTGCGGGAAAAGCCCAAAGTTTTCCTCTTGGTCATCTTCTGCCCCAGTATTTTTGACTGTTCAGAACGATTCTGAAATTACAATCACGACGAAATGATCGGCTAGCAGCACTCACTGCGGCGTTTATCGAGATTTGTTGATTTTTCCTTGAGATTAATAAGTTTTTACATTACACCAAGTTGAAATCACCTTTTCGATAAAGAACCCTTCATTATGATTAACTGTTCGTTCTTTTCATTGCAACATGATGCAGTGTGGTAGACGAAAGCCGTATGTTGAGATAATTTGGAGAAGTGTGTTGCAACTGAAACTTTAAATTCAAACCTGAGTTGAGCCATGCATTTGACACTGCGAAACTGTCAAGCATTTTCACGAACTTTGACCGATATAAACTTGTGATGTCATCCTTGCGCAAAAAACTTCGCAATGAGGATATTTTCTTAACCACTATTCCGAAGATGAACTTTCGCACGAGAGCGTATGGCTGGTAAATATCACCACATCAACTCTACTTCATTTTTGTCCAGGTTTTTTCCTACAACTTATGTTCCTTGCGCTGATCAGCATCGCTTCTGCCGCGAAGTGTCGATCGGATCACGACTGCTCGTTCGGCGGGACGTGCGTCGCCGGTAGTTGCAGATGCCGGCACTCCTGTCGTGACAAAGGTAATTTGCTGTCAAAACTGCCGACAGCTCTTGTGATGCGCGTCAGCATTGCCATTGCTGCAGTCTAATCATTGACAACAGGGTAGAGCTTTTTACGCTTTTGTTACCTGTCAAGAACTAGACAGACCATTGACTTGGTCGATGGCGATTACTTTCGCAAAGTGCCCAAACGAAAAGAAAGCAAATTTTGCTCGCAACAAGCTGAAAGATTTGACGACGTTTACCTTTCTGAAGAATGCGCTCTGCCAACGTGCATGCAAAATATGACTTCGATCGCGGGTTTCATTTTTGCAGCAAGCGACCTCAAGAAGGAAAATCGGTTGGGCGACACGCTTGTCACTAAGCAGAAACGAGAAAGCTAAACTTTTCTATTGTTTCAGGGATCCTGATCCTTTGCGGGGAAGATGGAAAATACTACATGAATTACTGCTTCCTCATGGCAAGGATGTGCGAAATAAATACGGATATCCGGGTTCAGCAAGTCGGGTACCACAAGCGATGTAGGTCACACCCGCTGTCGAAGTTTGTTGCCACTACAGAACGTAAGTAACAGCAGCGAAGTGATTTCTGCCGCGCACTTTCGGAATTTCTTTAACAGTAGTCCGTTGGCAAACGTCGATAAACGAAACGACAGCGGTTGAAATTTCGTTGAGATAAAGGCGCTTTGCAGGAAACTAGTTGGAAAATTCTTTATTTTGTAACTGACGATACCATGCATCTTTTATCTCCACAGGCACAGGACTCACGGGATGTCCAGTCAGCAAAAGATACTGCCAAAATTTCGGAGTCTGTGCAAGAGGCAGATCGGGAGAAGCAGTTTGCCTGTAAGTTGCTGGAATGTGTTTATTCTTTCTTTGTGAGTAACTTGCGATGGTCAAATTGGTTTGAAGCTTCTTTCCACCGTGACCGGAGGAATACCGTCAAATCTTGATTGAACGAAAACGTTAGCGCAAAATTTTGATTTTCCCTCAGTTTCAGTAATGCAAATAAGTCAAAGTTAAAGTTCCTTATAGTAAAATATAACCCTACACATTAAAAGCAAATTGACATTTCTCAAGCTTGTAATGGCGTAATACGGCAGGGTAATTGGAAAAACAAGTGAATCAATTGTTTTCAAATCATTTATTTTTTGGCAGATGTACGCCTGACTTTGAAGGTCAGCGATGCCAATTTAGAAAAGCTCCTTTAGATGACGTCACGTATCGACTTCAAGCGCTGACCCTTGACATTCCTTCTGGAAACGATTTTTTGAACCATGAAAATGTACTGGTGGTCATTTTAGTCTTCTGCATTTTTTCTGCTCTTCTTTCTGCGGCAGTGACCTCGGCTGTTTGCCACAGGTAAGAAATTTTTTCTTGCATTTCAGTGTTTTAATGTAAAGGGAAAATCTCTACAAGGACGATAAGAGCAAGCATTTTAATAGCAGTCATGCGTCATTATCCTTAATTTGATCTCTTTGTAGAGCTGTATGTTTTTTTTCATACAATTTAGTTATAGTTACGGTGGGACGTACTTGAAAATCAACATAAACCTCGACGTGGCGAATCTAAAGAGGCAATTTTTGGATTATGTCACCAACTGCAGCCCATAATCATGATTCCGTGATATGGCAAGACTTCAAAATGGCTAACCTAATGTTGGTTACGAAACGAACTAAGAACGCTTTAGTATGGATTTGAAAGATGCAGAAGTCCCGCATCAGTCGCGTCTCATGTAGTGGTAACAAATAAGGCGGTCATCCTCGTTACCGACTACTAATAGGTATTTATAAGTTAGTGATGACGTTGACAAAATGAAAAATTAATGAAAAACACTTTGAAAAATCTTGTTGTGTTTCTGTGCTGCAGAAATATTTTGTACCATTTACTTTGGGTTTAGTGCAAACTGCTGCAAAATCAAACACCGTGATGTGTCAACTTATTTCAAATTTCATTTTTTCTCTGCAGGTTCCGTATCCGACAGATTAGAAGAACGGTGACAAATGCTGGTATGCCTCTCGAAGCTCCTCAAAGAAAAACCGTACCGACCACACCCATAAAATTGCCACCAAGCAACTCACCAGTCGCAACTACCATTGTTTTGTCGGACGCTTAGCATATTGTTTTATACATTCGCATTCCATACGTACAAATTGTCTTTGCTGATTTGTGGCTGTCTGTGGTTGACGACCAGCTAGCAGTCATAGATTGCATTTTTTACTGAGCGCTTACACGCAGTTGTGCTGGTTTCCATTTATTTTGCATCTTATTTAGTGCTTTGCACTTTCCCAGTGTTTGCCGAAATGGCTGCGATAAAAAAGAATGTTATCACTGTGAGCCTTTTCATTTAACGGTTTGCTTTCTATGCACTTATTTAACTGGGGATAATTTATTTATTTTGTTGTTTCATTTCCATTTCCCTTTTGCTTGTCTTTTTCTGTTACTCTACTGTTATGTTTATATGAATTTGCCAACGCTAAGAAAAAACTGCAAGCTTTATATCAACTTCGGCTTCCTTGCGATTGTGAAGTAAATTTCTATCTATCCAGTTCCAGAACCGTCGCCATAAAGTTTTCAATAGGGGGCTTTGCGTTTCTGCGGAGGGACTTTGCATTTGTGCGGGGGGCTTGACANTCTAAAAATTGACAAAAACTACACTGATTGATAGTGTTTCATGTTTCAATTTGGGGGGCTTGGAGCTTTGTTTAGGGGGCTAAGCCCACCAAAGCCCCCCATGGCTACGGGACTGTCCAGTTCCTCAACATAAAGTAGATACAGTTATTGCTTTTAATTGTTATTGATTCTTTAGATAAAAATGTAAAAGTGATGTTACAAAAGCGTCAATATTATTATAAAGAGCGGCAAGTCTCTCTAAAACTTCTCAAAACATTTGTTTTTCTATTGCCTTTTATTTTGTTTTTCTTACATCACAGTAATGTTGATTTCTGTGAGTCGTGCTTCGCAATCATTAATTGAACACGTTAAAAAATATATGGGCTTCAGATGATATTAGAGAAACCACTTTTTTATGTTCTTCATTCTTCTCGACCCATGACGAAAAACACTTATGCTTTTCGCAATTACTTTATAATTCCAACTATTGGAAACCAAGGAAATGTTGAATTTTAACATTTTTTTGAACTGATTTCTTTCGTATATCGTGACTGCAGAAATTACTGTGAGATATGCATTATACTGACTGATTTCACTTGCTTGTACGAAAAACATGAAAAATGATTTGATGCAATTGTATTTTGCACTGCATTTACTGTAGCCCATGTAAGATCAGGAAAAACTAGCGAGAAGTTTCATAAAATCACTATACCTCTTACATCTACTATTGTGTAGAACTTCTCAATGCTTTGCAACAAAGAAAAGAATACATTCAAAAAGGAATCAGTTTGCAAGCAAATGTATAAAATGAAGTATGCCTTGAAGAAATGTTTCCCAACCAAGGGAGCTATGAGTTGGGAGATGTGGCGGTTTTTAAATGAGTAACGCACAAATGATTGGCCTGTGTTTAAAAAGCATTTGCACAACTAACGGTATTTTTAAAACAAAGAATAGAAAAAAGATGTTACTACAGTACAAGTTTATGACGTTATGGTTGAATACAACAATTAATTCCTCTGCTCTATCTGGACTCCTCCATTTAATCAAGCACCTTTTAAATCTTTAATAAACTTTTCCGCGTTCTCTCAATGGGGAGTCGGGTCGCGCTTCGAACCTCGTGTATAAATTCGATAAACAAATTGCGAGGTGCAACAATTCTCAGATAAAGATCC
>JGI24159J19872_10004833_pt1 | contig 17270 bp, 13 predicted proteins | sample Ectturendosymbi4_FD_19872 | JGI IMG/M metagenome (IMG submission 19872) | reverse complement strand
CAGCTTTCCATCCTTTAGCTGCTTAAGCACAGAGTTGTGTTCTGCCATATACCTTACTTGAGACTACTAGTTAGGCTACTGTATAATGCAATGTTACACTTACACAAACAGTAGAGTGGCCTACCTCAATTTTTCAGCACTTCCTGGAAAAAGTAGCCTAAACATGTCTTAAAAACGCAATTCCAATGAAACTAATGCAGGAATCTTATATATGTACATAGGGCGTATAAACGTTTATTGGAAAATCACAAATATAATACAACAGCCAATCCAAAATGCATGGCATTGTTAAGAGTAGGCCTGGTTCGAAAACAGCATAGTTTAATCTGTCATTGCACCGCCATATCACGAAGCCATGAAAATAACCTGTGCGTAAATCACTCATGCATTGCAACTGTGTAGTGTACTTTCCTGTCATTGCGTGGAACACTCTGGAAGACTTGCAAAACTGTAGTAACTATAGCAGGTTATACATGATTAGTAGTATAGTTACAGGCACAGCTCAGTCTCCCAAATCAATCTTTTTCAGCAAATTACAAAATCCAAATCCAGTTCGGATCCAGTTCTTGTTAAGAAAACCTGAATCCGGATCCTGCCGGACGCAGCCGGAGTCCGGCTACAAAAAATCCAAAATCCAGTCCATGCACACCTTTGCAGTGTTTGTCAAAATTAACTTGGGGTCTACATTTTGAACGAATTCGATTACTTTATTGCTTGCCGGTTCTGGTTTCATTTATTTCCTGTACATGTAAGAAACCTACTTTGTGACTGCGCTTCATCATCATCTCACCTCAAGTCAACGAAAACGAACTCCATCAGTACTTCATCCGGTAAATCGGACCAATAATCACAAATGAAGGACATATTGTGTTTGCTATTACTGTTGCACTGTAAATCCTACAGAAAAATTGTGTAACACACCACGGAGAATACCGATTCTGTGAGTGCGAAAACTGAAACATAAATCAAGCAAGTGATGCCAGAATCTATCCAAACTTTATTCCTTTGCAATGAGAAGCAAACTTACAAACAATAAATAGGTCAGAAATTGCGCAGAGGTCAGAAATTTCGCTTGACGCCGAAAAGTGTTCATCACTGATTTAAGCGCTTGGCAACACTGCCAGCCACGTTGCGCATGACGCTCAGTTTATTCTGCATTTCCCCACTTTAGGCTGCAAACAACTGAAGGTTTTTGACAGCATTTTTGTCCAATTCAATTTGGTTAGTGGAAATCTTCAGCCTAGGCTAATGCAGAATAGCCAAGAAGTACATTTGCGCACTTGAGAATTTTGCGGCGAGCTTCAGCAGCTTGCGTCTGCTTACTTTTACCTATGTCGTTTTAAAGGTGATACCGAGCACAGTTCAAATGATGTGTTTCTTAAGGCAGCATCCATGGTTGGATGGGTGGGAGATTCTGCCTCACTCTCCGTAGATGATAGTGTACTGGTGGTGGCATCATCAGCAAGTCTTGTAGCAAGCGCCAACATGCTTGGCAGATCTTCTGACCTGGAATCAAAGTGTTTCCACTGCTTAAAGCCCATTTGTTCGCTTGAAGCAGAGAAATGCTCACCAAACCTGTTTTGACAGTTTTTTTTTTATGTTTTGCAAATNGATCACAACACTTCTTTCACTGCAAATTGTATTTTGACAGGTACATCATCATCATGTGGTGATGCTTGCAGATACTCTTAATCACATTNTTTTTGCCATTGATGTTCTGCAACAGATTAATTCAACATCCTCATCTGCGAGCTCAGCAATGTCCACAAACACTACGCTTTTAGCAAAGTAAATTTTATGGCAAGTCTCCTCCAACTTTTTTCCAATATCACGTTTCAGTGATGAACTCATAACAAATGTTGTATTTCAATAGTATGTTGCTAACAACACCATCTGAAAAATGAAATGAGGAAATAGTGGTATATTTTAATAAGTCTCATAGCAATGTTGGCCCTCACTGCTAAAGGGGAAGTGGTAATAGGTTTCTGTAGTAATAGCAGAACTTAAACTACGAAACACACGTGCTAGTTGTCATTGTAAGTACATGACTATTAAGTATTGTCATTATACATGTTATACGCATTGTGATGTCATGGAGTAAATGTTACAAAATAGTGCAAAAGTACTAATTAAGAAAACATTTTTTTTCATAGTAGGCATAAAATTTAATCGAATTTTTTTATTTGGCATGAGAGTATTAGTATAAAGATAAAATATGTGAGTTTCAACTTAAAAATTTATACCCTTTTTTTATAGATTCTTAAAGTTGAGCCACCAAAAAGTGTATGAAGCAAATTGAATGCTTTGTTATCATATGAAGCAGTTCTGTTAGCACTGTTTAAGGTAGCTATTTGGATTCCTTGGGTCTTAAAATGTCTGTCTAGCAATTTTCAGCCATCTCATATAATCAGAAGCTGAGAAATTACGAATTGAATAAAATTGTAAGCATGTTCACTGAAGCGTAGCGAGTAAAAATGACGTTTTATAAAGTGATCATAACTCCATTAATAGTGGGAGTTTTTCAAATATATTTTTGCATTCTCCATTTTTTAGTGAGATCTACAAGTGCGCCAAATTTCATTGAAATGCAAAACACTTGGTGTAATTTTTGAAAAAAACTTGTTCATTTGGCATGGAATCACCCTCACAGCTTAGTTTCCAAAAAAAACCTGAGCCAAAAAATGGCTCAGTCATTGGGTTGGCACCCAGGGCCAGGTACAGTTGGTCAAAAAGTCACGAACACATGGCCGCATTGTGACGTCACCTAGAGAGAACCCCAAACGAAAATTTTTTCAATCTGAACCAGAAGACTTGCTCTAGCTCAATCGGCTAGCGAGTTATGGAGTTGCAAACTCGGGTCAAAAAAGTAGCCCTGTGCTGGACTTAAAGGGTTTGGTGTAAGCTCGAAGTTTTGATAATGCCAATTTTAATTTATTCATGATTTCTACAGCTTATCAAAGCTTTGTATTTTGGCTAAGGTAAATGTCAATATGAGGTTGGTTAAATGTTGAAAATTTAATGTCTGTTGTACTGTAATTCAGCTACTGTTAACATTCCATAGATGTTTTTTGGAAACTTATTGTGTGTTTCTTGCTTCAGAAGGCAAACTTTAAAAACATTCCATAAATCCCAAGTGTAAAAATAACCTGGTTGCATGATTTGCGGCGTGTGATGCAAAAATTCCAAAATCATCTTGTGTGTGTCCATTTGTCATGGAATGCAATATGAGGACAACTTCTGTGGCAAAGGCCCTGCCATACTTGATTCGTTCTGTTTTGTAATTTGTACCTGTAATAGTCTGAATTTGTATAGCCACATTCGAAATCCATTCTGAGAAGTTAACAGTTCTTATTGTGAATATCTTGACTGATGCCCATGAAATGCCAAAGTCTGTATGTAATGATTGATGCGGTTAAGTGCATGACGAAGCTATAGTAATCTCAGGATGAGGGGTTGAATACCAAAGGATAGCTTCTTTGCCTGTTACAACCCTTTTACGACCACCGCTAACACATGTTTGCCAAAGTTTGCAATGCCATAACTCGCTAACTGATTCAGCTAGAGAGCTGTTTAGACCATCTACGGATTCAGCAAGTCTTCTAGTTAAAATTGAAAAAATAAATTTTCATTTTGGGATTGAGGTTCTCTGTGGGGTCGTCACAAGTGGGGGTGTTTTTTCATCTTTTGGACCAACTTTACCTGACCCTGGGCACCAAACCAAGGAGCCATTGTTTGGTTCAAGGTTGTTTTGGAAACTAGGTTATCATCCGAGTCTTTAGAGCCCTTGACTAGCTTCCTAGCATATTTGGAGCAAAATTTATAGTCCCAAAATCAAAATTTGGCACTGAAAAATTGCACTCTCACAAATGCTGATGTATGGAGAAAAGCACCCCCAGCCAACTCGCCAACGGGTTATGCTGGAGAGCTATTCAAGCCTTCTAAAGACTCATGAAGTCTTGTAGTTTAGACTGAAAAAAATTTTAAGCTTGGGATGTCTCGTTTTTTGTTTGTGTTTGCATTATGGGAGGATGTTTATGCATATTTGTTTACATTTGGATGACATCATCATCCCTTGGGAAGCGAACAATCGAGCCAATTTTGTGGCTCAATTTTTTTTTGATTCTAGGCTGTAATACGAGTCTTTAGAGGGTTTGATTGATTTTATAGCGTTTCTGGTTGAAAAGTTAAGGCAAAATAACTGAATATTAGTTAGGGAAAATCCCGGGAATTCCCCAGGTTTTTGTAAACAATTTAGTTTTTTTTGACCCTAACTTTGGAACCAGAAACACTAGAAAGTTGATCAAGGGCTCTAAAGACTTGTATTATAGCCTAGAATTCAATAAAACTTTGAGCCACTATATCGGCTCGATCGGATCGGCGATGACGTCATCAAAAACAGGCAAAACGTACCCCACTCTTGATGTCATCAATGAAGAACCCCAAGTCCAAAACTTAATTTTTTTCGTTCTACACCACAAGACTTCATGAATCTTTACAGGATTTGAATAGCTACCTAGCTCATGCTGCTGCCGAGGTATGGCTGCCAAACGTTTTGCCTGAAATGGATGTTTTGCCTTTTGTGAAACCTTTTGATTTTTGCCGAAAATTGGGATTTATAGCCATAATATTTGCTCCAGATATGCTAGAAAGCCAATCAGGGCTCTAAAGACTCAGATGATAACCTAGATTCCAGAAAAACTTTGAGCCAGAAAATGGCTCATTGGATTAGCACTCAGGGCCGGCCAAAAATGCAAAAACACCCCCACGTCTGACACGCCTCGCAGAGAACCCAAAACCCAAAACAAAAAAATTTATTAAAATCTCAACTAGAAGACTTGCTGAATGCATAGAGGGTTTCAACAGCTCTCTAGCTCAATCGACTGGCGAGTTATGGAGTTAAAAAGTTTGGTCAAAAAAGTGGCTGCTATCGACGTAAAAGGGTTGGTGTTTGTCAGTGATTTTCAAAAACAATTAGTAAGATAGAAAAATATGTTGTTTTTGGATTAATGCATGACGTTATCTCAGATAATTTTAATGAGTTATATGTGTGTGCATCTGTGAAACTTGTCAACCTGATCTGAAATAATAATTGGCTAAGCTACTAAAAACTAACTGGCTAGGCTGACTTTGAAATCTATCTTGTCTGTTGTTGTATCCTGTGACAATAAATGTGTAGCTGTAGCCTGTGTGTATTGCAGATGAGGTGTTCAGCTCAGTAATGAACTAGGCATACATTCAGTGTGAAAGATTTTTGGCTGACTACATGCGATGTTGATAAGAAATAAAGGTTTACTTCTACTGTTGTTTTTATGGTGCTTAGTAGTTAATACTGTAGCAAGTAATTTTTTGAAGAATTATTACCAGACCACACCTTAGCTTAAATCACAATCACCACTGGAATGTTATGAATATACAAATGGTGTGAAGCCTGAACAATTAGTTTCACAACCTTACTGATATAAACACATTACCTTTTTTAACATCTGGTGATGGGATTCTTTTATTAATCAAGTTTTGATTTTAACACTTCCATTCCTGGTTCATGTATGAGTATGTGTACGGATTGGAATTCCTGGAGCAGGTATCAGTCTACGTACAGATCTGGATTCAGCATTGAGTGGATACCGACTGTAATCTTTTTCTCTAGGAAATTCTTACATTTATGTATGAAAACTATAAAGACAATTATTACTGGATTTAACAAATGGGACACTTTTTTTGGGTTTCAATTGCAAGGTGTTTTATGAAGCTGGCATGTGGTAAACTCTCTAACTTCCCCACCATACCCAAGACGATTTCTCAGAGAAAACTCCCATGACTGAAAGTGTTAAGAAAACAAATTTTTTACTGTGGTTTTTATTACAGATTGTGATAAGTAAGCAGTGGCTGGATTTCATTTACCTTTATGACATCAGTGCTGTGTATGTTTTAATATCACCAACTATTCTCTTTAGGTTGTTTGTATTTGGAGCAACTTTTGTGTTTTGTGTTTGAAACAGTGAAGTCCGAAGGTTTTAATCTTGATAAACAAACAATATGTTCCATTTTAACTTCATTGCAAAGATTTTGTTGGTTTGTCTTTGGAGTGCTGCAGGTAATTGAAGCATTGACAATGCATTTTACTGTATTTATTCGATTGTAAGCTGTGGCTTATAAAGTTTTTTTTTCATCATTTCATGCAGCTTATAATCAAGTGCAGCTCACATTTTTTATTTCTTTACATTATGGAAAGGTATAGATAGCACTTAGCCTTTCCATGGCTGTGTTTTGTTGACCAAACTCTCTTTTTGCATTCTATTCTCTTCAGCATCACGTGCACACTGCACATCCGTCACAGGTGGGAATATTGTGAACAGAAGGCAGTAGCTGTGTAAGCTTCAACACTAGGGTTGTCAACTGAACATGAAACGTGCTAGTATGCGAAAGTATCTCAGTGGCTTAGACAAGAGGTGGGCAAGTGGCAGCGTGCGAGCCAAATGTGGCCTGCCACAGTGTTTGAAGTGGCCCGCGGAAGCATTCAAGAAAAATCTTCAAGTCTGATATTTCCTCCAACTTGTCACAGAAAATGTCAGTGCTTCTATTTCCCCAAGGAGGTACGGCCCTCCGCTAAATGCAGGCTTCTCAAAGTGGCCCCTTAACCAAATTGTTGGCCCACCCCTAGCTTAGACAAATATGATCAAGTGCGACAGGCAATCAAGGGCAGCTTACATTAATTTTTTAACGCTGTTTCGTGCGGCTTACAATCGAGTAAATATGGTAGAATTTTGTGATTTTTACTGTTACTGATAGCACAGTAAAGTGTTGGCTTTGATCAGTTAACTGTGCTTTTACAAACCTGAAAATATTTTATATCTTTGCACAGTTCATGCATCCATGAATGGAAAGTCAACCCAAGTTTCGTTTTACATTCTTGAAAATATATGAAAAGATAAATTGCATGCAGTTGATAGAGGCTATAAAACCTTGTCAGTTGTTTTTACTGTAGTATATAAATCAGGATTATGTGGCCTATGGTGGATATCTAATTTTGCACATGCTGGGGTCTTTCATAGATTTATAAGTACATTTTTGTGATCAAAAGTAACTTTGAAATCCATTGAAAGTTTAAGTTTCTTTCTAATGTGCAATTGAACCAGCATTGTCAACAGTGAGAAATTTATTTGTCCACTACCTGTTGCATTTCTTGATTACTAGAAAATTGTTTCAATAAAGCCTTCAAACTGTGACTGTTCAGAATTCTTTTCTGAATTGACTGGTATACAATTTTTTAAAGTATTTGCTAGTCCTATCAACTGAGGATAAGTACAAAACTGCCTATCATAGTTGAAAGCACTGATGTGATTTTTTTGAAAAATGTAGTGAAATTCTGTGTTGCAATTGTTAATTTGTGCCACTAACATAATATCAACTGCTTAGGACTGTAGGTTTTAGACACACCTGCTGAGTTTCGAAAGTTTTCCAAATTTCTGGAATGAAAATGAAGTTCTACAGATGATATTTTTGTTTTAATGAAAAGCTTTGTTGACAATACTTCCATGGGTAGACATAAATATTTAGAATTGCTTACAGCTTCTGGTTTTCATATTATTGCAGCTCAGTCAAGCACCTGCATTCAACCTTCGGTTTCATCATCATATTATTCCAGTACCGACGAAAAGCTTACTCGAGAAACTGCATTTGTTGTTGAATTTACTTTATCTTGCCAAAACAAAATTGAGGTTGGTTTCACCTCTTTTTTACAAATCAGTTAAGATAATAAGGTTTCACAGTTTGTCAGAAAATAGTTAACTCTATTTCAACAGAGTTTAATGTTGTTTGCTGATGTGGACGGAAAACAAATCCCTGTCACAAGATCCACTGAAGGAAACAATTACCAAGTTAGTTGGACAGTAGACCCAGCTATAAAAGCAAGCAAGAAGTATCACGTGAGGTATAATGTTGCGTTGAAATTACTGAAGTGCCTTTGTACCTGGCGTTTTGGTCTGACATCTAAAGCTATGTGCTTTGCTGAGACAAATGGTGTTTCATGACTTACGACATTTGAGACAGACAAATTTTTGGTTTTGCGATGGTTGCAGGTTTTTTGACGAAGAAGGTTATACGAGTTTAAGGAAAGCAATCAGAAGCGATCAAGACACCTCGTCTGTGAAGAGTTTGTTCACGCTTGACTTCAAGCACCCGGTAAGATTTTCACGCGTGACTCCATGCCCCCGGTATGGTTTTACGCTTTTTTTCAAACACTCGGGAAGCAAGTAGTTACTCTAGTTGCGTTCCTGATTCTTATATTCATTGCTCAGGTTTACATTTTGGCAGCTACAAACGTTGGAGTATCTGAAGTGAACCAACTTGAAACTTGGAATTTAAACTAATTTTGAAATGGTTGTTTTTCTCATAATGCTTTATCACAGTGTGGTCCAACGACAGGCCCGCGGGCCGCATGAGGCCCGCTACAAAGTGTTCAGTGGCCCGCTGAAGCATTCAGAAAAAATCTTCAAATCTGAAATTTGTTGAAAAGCGTGTGAAGTTACATCTGTCTTACTGAATTGCTTGCGCTGGATAAAGTGCATTTGCACAAGAACAATGAATACTACCTTTTCTGTGCACCATTTTGTTTTATTTTTTTATTTTACGATCAAATTAGAAGGTGCCGCCCGCCGCTAACCCTCCGCTGGGGCGCCTGTCTAGATAACTTCTGTGCTTTTCCGTTGCCCCGGCGTTCGTTGTCTTGAGTACATCTGGCGCAATGGACTCAGTACCAACTAATAATTCTGTCTGTCTATCAGTTAAACGTGGCCATCTCAAAGTGGCCCCGAGACAAATTAATTGCTCATCCCTGCAATAAGTAATTTCAGTTAGAACAAGCATGGCATCTTTTAATAAAAATGTGCAAGAATAACGTTGTTAGACTGCAGAGAGCTTCTGGAAGTTAGTCAGCAAAATGTGTGAGAGTACATTTTCTATGGTGAAGCAATCAAATCTAAAAACAGCAATTGAATGTGAGGCGAAGCTCTGTACGATAGTGCCAGAGAAGCCTCGGCCACAGGCATTCCACTGACAGATATTTGTAATGAATTGCTATGTGCTATTGCTTCAATGACCCACTTACTTCCAATGACGCACTCACTTGTCTTCCCTTATTTAGTTTTAACTGTTCTGAATCCGTTGTTTTATAGACTACTTCTACATCATTTTATTGGAAGTGGCCCGGGAGTTGTCGCGTTTTTGTAAAACGGTTAGGTCAGAAGTAGTTGGACCACGCTGCTAGCATAACATCTCATCACATTTATAGATTGAAAGCTATTTGCTACAGAAAGCTAATAAAACGTCATTCATAATTTTTTAGTTGAGCAATAGTCCGAAATTGTAAAATACAGTTTGATTTTGAAGTTTGACATGCGTGAAGCAAAGAGCGGTACCTTTGTCTTTGGTACTTGCTTGTTAACTGTTATTGTTCGTCCAGTTTCGCAGAAATTCAGATCCATGTGCTCAAGTCTGTTTTCATTCTCATGTAATAGCGGTGCGTTGTTTCTTTCACATAATAAAACTTGCTTTTCTTCTTTCATCGTTTGTTGCTAACGTTGGTTCTTTTCAATTATGTTTTTTTGTGATCGCATGCAATGCGACAGATATATTTAACGAAAATTACGGGCAGGCCGGGAAGCTTGATTATTGCTTTTTGTCGGGGCGGTTGAGGTGAACGCTCTTGCCCAAGGAGCGCTGCGGCGAGTCACTCAGTGGTCGTGGTTCGAACACCCAACCTTCCAATCGGACGCTCTGCCACTGAGCTAATGGCCGCACAATTTTCCTTTGTTGCTGATATTGGTTTGTTGCAGATATACTTTTTTTACAGGGAACATCACCACAATTCTGGTTCAGCTCCGAACTGATCGCCCTGATAACTGCTGCTCTCGTGTTCTACACCGTTTGTCGCGAACGCAGCTCGGTCATTGCTTGAGATTGTTTGTTTTTTGATCGCACAGTTGCTCAATTAACTTTTTTATAGCTTGAAATTGAAAATCAACAGGAGATTTTGCGCCTCTTTGCAGTAGATTGTGGCTGCTGTGCATTGCAGTCGGTTAATTACACGATTTTTGTCAGTTGGTTGTTTCGAAGCGTTTACATTGCACGAAGCATGTAAAAGCAATGCAGAATAAATTTGTGAACGTCACATGTGCTTTTGACTCGCCTCCGTTGTTTCATAACCCGAAGACGCGCCGTGCGCATGATCTGGACCAGAATCGTGGGCATCTGCAGGGAGGGGGCAAAATGGGCATTTAAACTGGGTCTTACGAGGCAAAAAGTTCTAGAAAACCTGAAGTCACCAGCTTAATTCCGATTAATTGATTTAATTCTTGCAAAACACTTTAATTACCGACATGACACGGCGCAAACTTCAGGGGCGCAACCAGCTCTTAATTTCGGGGGGGGGGAGGATTTTCATGAAATGTCATTCGATGACGCCATCGTGCTTATTCAACCGTGGTACAACTTTTTCGCAAACGGTCACGGATAAAGTTCTTTTCGCAACATTTCCGATATAAGAACTTTTCAATTGTAAGATGCAAACCGAACGATCAGGACAGAGTAAAAATCAGAAGGATAGCCTAATACAAACACCTCACTCCGTATTCAACTACTGCAGACATGGCTTTAGTGTGGCAGATGTATAGGCTACTAGTAAGCCTGCGTAACTTTTCGTTTTGTTTTAGCAAATTCATCAAATCCATCATCTAGATATTTGAAACTTCAGTTAAATATATTTGTTGTGGGAATTTCTGCAGACGATATTGCGGGTGGTAAAGTTGTCAGGTACAAGAGACTGGTACGAATGTCAGGATATATTTAATCACTGATGATATTGTTTCAATCGTAGATACGAGACTTCGTCTGTCAACTGAAACACTCTTGAAAGGAATGCAGGCAGGAATGCAACTGAACTTTGTTACGAATGGTTTGGCCAGGCTCGCCACCAGACGTGGGTGGGTCTCCACTTTTGTCAGGACTACAGTACTTATAACACCTGATAACTTCTAGGCTTTTGTGAAATTTGAATTTCCCTTGCAACGTTGGCTGTGAAACCCAGCAACGGTTAAGCACTGAACATAAAATGCAAAATTTGTTAAGTAGTAGCCTACAGTAACACCAGGCAAACGTAAAGCTAACACAATATGAACATAGTATGCTGTTTCTGTCACCAGGAGTAGTCTACTGGATGCAAACTTTGCTCCACTGTTGTGAGAGCAGTACAGGATTTGTTGTTGACGTTTCGAGAGTGTAAGTCTCTGCAAACTCTCCTCCGCAGACGATAGGCAAGAAACAAAATCAAAGCGTACACACTGCATTTCTGAAATCAGAAATGGTGTGGTAGATAGGTACGTTCAACATTTGACAAGCAGTCATATGACACTTTACAAAGCCGTGGTACTGGTACCAACCCAGGAAGACACTAAAACAGGAGTGCCTAAAGTGCGACCCGTGTGAAGAATTTCTGCGGCCCCCAACTCCGACTGGGTTCATAATTTACTTGTTATATTGCTTATGATGAAGAAACTTGGCACATATTTCCCAGATTTTTGTAGTGCAACTAACCCAAAGGCAGCGGGATTCCAAACCTCGTAGCACCATTTAGAGACCTCATTTTAGCCTCCAAGACCAACAAGTCAAAATTCGCCACCGCTTCAAATACTTTAGCGCTAACGTCGAAAAATGTAGCCTTAGTCGTCGAAATTTAGCCAAGCCTACGTGCTTGGCTTGTAGTTTGTAAGAATCATTTACCATTTTATAAGGCAATTTAATTGCACGCACCGGCTATCGCCGGTAGGTGACGCCATTTGTATTGTTAAATTTAGTGGTAGTGCTATTACGGCATTTCTGCTTCAAACAAAGTCAGATGAACATTACTGGAAAGCAGGCAATGCAGCTTGCACTTTCCGTATTTCCAAATGTTTTGGGGAAGCAAATGAGTAAGAAAAGGCGTGTTCAAGATGAGGGCCGCACACTGTCCCGTCGCCACGGAGGGGCTTTGGTGGGCTTAGCCCCCCAAACTGAAATATGAAACGCTATAAATGAGTGGAATTTTTGTCAAATTTGAATGTCAAGCCTCCCTTGCACGAAAGTAGAGCCCCCCCGCACAAACGTAAAGCCCCCCTACTGACGAGTTTTTGGCGACGATTCTGGCCGCACATATAAGACACATGAACTAAGAGTTCCGTTGTGTTGATATAACTAAAAAAATTTTGTGATTGCTTACCCTGCTATCAGTGTTTTTTAAGCCGTTTTTGGGTGTCAAAATGACACCCTAAAATTTTGCATTGACACCCTAAATTCTGAAAGGCAAGATATTGTTTTGCCTTGTATTGAAGTAAAACGAATTGAGGAAAGAATGTTTTCCTGCACGTGGCTACTGCAACAGATGGATGCAATTTAAGTTAGGTATCTGTGCATTGTCGTGGGCACCGCCTCGCTTCGGCCTCGTACTATACTGCCGCAGATTTGTCCAGTACGGTGTACAAAACTGCGAAAACGCTTCGCAAAAAAACACTGCAATTACAGAAGTGTTTTACTGCTTCACCGTTGCGATCGGCTTGCCTGGCGATGCATCAAACTACCATAAGGACAAATGGTCGGCAGTTGCAATGCGCATTCAAAACAAGGTGGTTGTAGAGTGAGAATAAGGAGTCGAGATTTTGGCTATTTGGGCCGCACTGACGCAGCTGTCAGAAGATAAAAATGATGCAATGTGCTTTGTTTTAGGACATTTTGCAACAGGCTTCAAGTGGTGGTCTTCCGAGCTGATCTAGCTTAGTTTTGGAGTGGCCATTTTGGGGGCGTCTGGCGGGCTAGCCCCACCACTGAAAATATCTGGCATTAGTCATTCATGGTTCCTGGGGTTTTGCTGGCATTTTGCAACTGGTTTCAAGTGGTTACCTTTCCTGTTGATCTGGGCCAATTTTGGGGGAGGTCATTTTGGGGGTCTAGCGAGGTGTCTCACCACTTAAAATGTCTGGCATTGGTCATTTGTGGTTCCTGGGTTTATGCTGGACATTTTACAACAGATTTCAAGTTGTCACCTTTCCAGCTGATCTAGCTCAATTTTGGGATACTATTAAGCACATCCATGACCACACCCACCAGGTGTGACAAGGCAGACAATCAGTTCCGTGTACAGGAAACTATGTCGCAATGATGTGACGCAATTAGAAATTGGTTACCTTTCCAGCTAACTTGGACTCTCTGGGCTTCCGGTCTAGAAGTGTAAAGCATTGTCAAGTTTAGAGTATTTTTAAAACTCTGTTTCTACTTCGATAGGCATCAAAAAGGGGAGAATAGATCAAATGGGCGCCATTCAAACGGACGCCACAGATGTTTGTGGGGGGCAGTTGGCCCAAACTGCACTTCCCTGGATCCGCCACTGATCAATTCTCGGTTCAGACTTTTATGTGATATGTATGTTGGCCTGTGATAGCCTACTTACGAACGATCTCGGAGCTTTGAAAACCATAATAGTGTTGACGTGGAAAAAACATAATCAAGTTGAATCAGCACTAACACAACACATCGATATTTTAGCAAAACGTTCCAGCATGAACACTTCCACCTGAGGCAATCTATATCAACACTTCCATCCCAACCCATCGATCCACAGTGAGTTACTTCGAGTCTTGTTCTGGGATATTCCATGATTGCTTGCAGCTGTGGAATGAACAACACATAAACACTAGCACTGTAGACCAAACAACTAAAATTTTTTCCAAATGTAAATGAAGATCAAACGAAGTCATGCTGTACGTTCCAGCTGAGATATTCGGACTGCGTGCGGGTCATTCCAAACAACGTTCGGTGAATTGAAGCTTGAGAAAAGACTTCTGAAATTAGGGTTTTGCTTCTCCAGAGCACAGTGGGATGTTGGGTCAGTTTGTGTGTGCTTATTATGCACTATAATTTCGCCACTATTGTGGCTCATATTGTTGCGCTAAACTGCGCTTTTAACTTTGGGGATGTAAGCTAAATACTGAAAGCAAGAGTTTAGTGAGTTTGGTATTTTTCTTACGTGAAATCATCTCATTTTTTCAAATGTTTTTTCGAGCTTGCTCAGTTTCGTTTTGCTTCATTCATGTATCAAACGGACCACGTCATAAAAGTTGACTGCAGGCCTCGAAAACTACTTGCCGCAGCAAGGACTATAATAGTAAAACGGTTAATTTCGAACAGTTTGCTCTTGTAAGCCTTTAAACCTTTATTAAAACCAATGGAGAGCGAATCTTAAATAACGAATTGTTGCCGTTGCGAAATTTGTGGAATGTTCTAGCAAGGTTTTTAATCTTAATCTCTGACCACTTTGCAATGGCATAAACGCGGTCAAGTGGAAATTTTTATAGTTTTTAGTGTTGCATATTGACAATCCCTTTCTCAAACTACATTAACAGCTACGCGAACGCGTAATCAAAAATAGCTGCCTCTGTCTTGATGGCAGTTGTCATTTGACAACATCCTCGCTCAAGCAAACTTTTGAAATATCATTTCTGTAACTTAACGTTATTGGCAAGACGTTACGTTGAATTATTTATCAAACGCTTGTCGCATAGCAATTACTAATGGTTTATTTATAACAAAAACGTTTTAAAATAAACTCTAGCAATTATTGTGACAGGAATACTTTTTCCGGTTCTTTATTTTTGAATTAAGTCAAAAGCTCGCAGTCTTTTTGAAAAAGAACGTCCATATCTTCTTGCGAGTAATACAAATCTTAACGTCTCCCGAAAATCAAGAAGACTTCGATCAAAATAAACGCACTATCGAAAATCAGGAAGAACATAAAGTAAACCAGGGTTGTGAGAAGCTATGGTCGGAATTTTTAGTCAGCGACACAACTGTCCCATCTCGTGAAAAAAACACAGAACGCAGAATAGCATTTTTCATAAGCTTTAAAATAGGAGGAAAGAAATGCTATACACCCCTGCCGGTTGCTACTCTGCATTTCTGAAACACCGTTTTGCTTAAAGGTTGCTTTTTGTAGACTGAAAAATTGCAATTGATGAAGTTTTTGATAAACATTTTTAAAAATCGATTTGAAAATTTAACATCAACAACATTACAAGTCCTATTTCAAAATTGTTTCTCAGGGAGACCACGATCCGCTCTCAGCCAACAGTTGATGTACTGTTTGACATAAGAAGTTGTTTGCCTGGGTTTCTTTTTCCGCTTTTATTGCAAAATTTTTAAGTGTTCGCAAAAACTTTCTTGTTGCAAGGTGTTTGCTGGTGATGCCATACTTTTTGTGGAGATGCGTGATTCGATAGTTGCTACTGGTTATAACCAAGGTCGCCTGCATGCGGACGCCCTTAACGTCCTGGATCCAAACTTGATTTCGCATTTTGAAGTAATAGGATTTGTCAACAAGTCTGGCATCATCGCATTCGAATCATGCACTTCTTGAAAAAACAAAAATTTAAATAAATTCGCTAGGTACTGCAAAAGCTAAGGATTGTAGTCAAAAGAACTGGTATTTTGCTCGCAAAGAAATATGTTCATGTTTGGCAATGCGTTAAGAGATATAAGACTCTTGCAAGACAAACGATTTGTATCTCTGTACAGTAGCTGTCATCAAACCTTCTAAGGCAGTGGTTCTTAACCGGGGGGAACACCTCCCCAGAGGGGCGTCAATAAATTTCCACGGGGGCGCTAGCCCTTACGCGCTCTACAACATGGAAAGTTTTGAACGGGAAAGTGTTCCGTTCAGTTTACTTATTTAAAGTCAGGGAGGCTTGAAACAAAGAACAATCTCTTAAGGGAGGTGTGGTAGAGAAAAGGTTAAGAGCCACTGCTCTCAGGTATGAAGCTGATTTTTTCTTGAAACAAATGTTAGGTTTCTCAAAAACTTTATTATTTCGCCTAAAAGCGACGAAAAAACTTTGCAGTCGTCGCCTATGCATTGCTAAGCGTTTCACCGCGGTGCTCATGCATGGGATTTGACTGTCAGATTACATCCATATGTTCTTCTCAACCATCTGTTTCGTAAACATAGGTTTTCAAAATCGAAGCAGGTTACTGCTAGTTATAGTGTCCTTGTACATGAAAATACTTGCAAAAATATTCGGTATCAGTCACAGGCGTAGCATAGGGGGACCAAAAATCTGGGGACTGCAGCATTTTGCCCTAAAAGTATGTTCATTCCCCAAAAGTATAACATAATGGCCGCCCTTAAGTATTCCTGAGACTTTTTTCTACGTACGAGCTGCATCTAACAGTCTAGTTACTGCATTTTGAAGTTCCACGAAACATTAATAATAAATGTCTGAAAAATTGTTTTCAGGCTAATACCAGGTTATCGTCTCGAGGAGCCTCTATCTTGTGCAGCGGGGTCGCAGGTGCTATAAGATCTAGTTTAATGGGCATAGAAAAACGTGATGGGACTACTTTTCAACATGTACCAGAGTGTCTTCCCGATCTTTCGGAGCTCCCCACTATTTGGTACCTTTAAATTTCAAGCGATTTAAAGACTGAAGATACTATATGCGCCTCTGACAGAATCAGGCGTATCCGACCACCAACAAAAATAAAAAAATTTGATTCATCAAAATTGACAACGTGCTCAACATTTTTCTTGATGTGTTTCAATACCTCCAGGGCCACCATACCGTCCTTATTTTTAAGATTTGTCCTTATTTTGCACTGCTACGTCATGGAAAATATCAATGTCCTTATTTCTAAGAAATGTTCTTATTTGCAACTTGCATCCTGATTTTTTGTAGCAGCGTAACAATTTTTAAATAAGAAACATATGATAAACATACAGACCATTACTATCTCATCGTAAATATTTTGTAATCAAGGTTTTGTGACGTTATAAAAGTAGTATAAACTTCTTGCACCACAGAGACGTAACGCACTATCATGCATTGTTAGCACTGTAAGCTGTCTACTTTGGTTAATATTCTTAGGAAACTGGTTTTGTAGCGAAGGTTTAGCACAGTGCTACTCAATTATATTACCAAAGGGCCCAGTTGCAAATGCCAGAACTTTCGACGTCCGGTCACTCCCATAAAGTCATGCAAATGTGAAATGTCTTGGATTTTTCTAACAAAAAACATAATGTGAGAATTTAATGCGATTATATATAGATATACAAAACCCAGTAAATGGATACAGACATTAACAAAAGTTGTCAGCGTTATTTATTGCTCTGCTGGTGGGAGTAATGGCATTTTGTGCTTCTTGGCAGTTACCTAAATTTTTGTTCCAAGGTAGTGACAGCGAGTAGAAGGTAATGC
>JGI24159J19872_10004831_pt1 | contig 17272 bp, 15 predicted proteins | sample Ectturendosymbi4_FD_19872 | JGI IMG/M metagenome (IMG submission 19872) | reverse complement strand
GATTTCTTTGTCTATCATAATTTCAATGTAGAAAGTTCCAAACATTTCCCAGGATAGGTTGGGAGTTTAAAAAATATCTCAGAGAAAATGGGGATGATAGGTTTAGGATGCAGCATAAAATCGTGCACTATTTCAAAAATGGGTGTTGATGGGAGCTATGGAACACTGGTGTTCCATTGGTCCCTCAATTCGTAATTCCGTAATTTTGCACAAGTTTATTGCACAAAAGNAAGTGCAACAGAGGTTTATTCACTGCGAACAACCTAAATAAAGTGTTTNATGATGTCAAAATTCCAATACATTGAACTTGAGNCAAGTAGCAAACATTAGATATTACACAGGCCACTCTACATCTTTACAGCCNGTCAAAAACCTAAAACGTTTATACAGAGTAATGGGGAGACTATTTCAAGGAAGGCTNTGGTCGCAGTTTAGATGACCAANTTTCACTTTTTAACGCTTTAGCTTTAAGGTAAAGTTAACATAAAGTATATTNTGTGCAAGTGTCTGTGTTACCAGAGAGGAGGAATGTGCTCCAACGGACCATTCTTAACAAAATTAATATAGCTTACTCCCTGAACAAAAAGAAAGCGTGTCTGTTTGCATTAAACTGTGCTAAAGTTGAGGATAACAGCATGAAAAAATAATGGGAGTAGAAACAAATAGCAGTACAGGATTAGCTGAGAGAATTTCGAAAGCAAGGTGGGGTCTCAGTCTCAGAAAAGTAGAATCAAGAAGCCTAACACGAACTATGGCTTTTAATCCGCTTAATTTAAAACTTTTTTTAACAATTTGAAAATCTCATACTGTAGGCTACAATTGCCCTGAAGTTTCATTGGAAATGATTTGAAATTTTGATAAAACTGGAGCAAACACTGCTGATAATTTCTACGTGTATTGAATATAAATGTATTGTAATATGGCCTAAACATTGGTTCCGGAGGTAGACAACCTAAACATATGTCAACTTTTGTTTCATTTTTGTGGTGTTTTCACACAATTTTTAATAGAAATTGTGAGTTTATCTTCTTAGTTTGCACATAAAATACAGTATGACTTGCAACTAAAAGTATAAAATTTTTTAATGACGCAAATAGAATTTTGTTTAAACCTAGAGAAATATCATTGGTGAAGCCCTCAAACAATTCATATTTTTCACATATGTACATTAAACTTATATATGTATAGCAAAAAAAGTTTGGCTGATGCGAACTGTTTTTTACTGATAAGTATTTTTGACAATGAAAGAACATACCCAAAAAATTTGGCAAGCATCATCGAGACTATTGTTGTTTGTTATATGCTATAAGAAATGTTCCATCGGTCCCTATGGGGTGTTCCGACGGTCCCACCGTGGTAGGATCCACGGAACAACATTGAAAAATTTTGAAACTAAAAAAAATCATATAAAACATTCATTGATTTTTATAAAACTTGAAATGAACAATTTTGGTTCCTAAACCTTCAACTGAACAAAATTTCAGCAACTTTCGCTGGATAATCTAGGTTATACGCCCATTTGAAAAATCCGTTCCATGGGTCCCATACCTCCCCTATATATATTTTGCCTCATGAGGCAAAACAACAACTGGAGCTATTTTTCCTTTAGCCAAATGCGATTGGTTGAAAGCAAAATAGTTCCAGCAGTGCTTTTGAATCATGAGGCAAAACAGACACAACCTTTTTGTGTTTCCAAAATTTAACAAGGAAGTATCTATTAGGATTCAGAGGGAAAAGCACTGCTGGAGTTATTTTGCCATTAGGAGAATCCAATTGATTGCATTGGTCAAGTGACAAGGACGATGCTCTTGGATTAGCGTAAGGTCTTTGTTACATATGACCTAAAACCCAAAACCTAATTTTTTCATTTTTGAAAAAATGCCAAATGAAATTTGGCTTTTTTTGGCCTTTTTTGGCGAAATAGATTTTTTTGTCGATTTGCAGGTTTCAAGATGGTTTTGACAGATTTCTGGGTACTAGCAGATTTCTAGACGCTATTTTTGGACACAGAATGACAAGATTTCATTGGAAACTCTGCACGAGAATTTATAATTTTTATTTTGCTTTTTCGTGCTTATCAGAGATGAGCACGGGTCAGGACTGGATCGGACTGGATCAGGACTGAAACCAATTTTGGCCGGATCAGGACTGGATTGGAATGAGAAAATTTTTGATGTTTTTGTGTGATTATTCTGAACATATCAAAACTTTTAGTTGCGATCCGATTTTACAGATTTGCTAAATGGCATTGTATATTTTGCCATCAATGGCAGAAGCTCTGCTGGGACTATTTTGCAATTCGAACTGTTTCCACCTTTGTGTACATATAAGGTTGAATTCTAGTAGCAACGTGAACATAGATGAGTGGTTAGTGTCTACGACTGCTGTGCGAGTGTTCGTTGGTCCTGCTCTCACCCTTTTCCTTGGCTTAGCCAGTAGAGGTTACACTTTTGATAGGAGTGCTTTTTATGCACCTTTTCAAAACGTGTTGGGTTTATGTTTAGGGTTTAGCCTACATTTATGGTTTAGGTTATTCTTTAGGTTTTAAGTTCAGTATTTAGGTTTAGGTTTGGGTTTGCGTTTTGGGCTTCGATTTTGTATTAAGGTTTTGGGTTTCGGTTTTGGGTTTCGGTTTTGGGTTTCGGTTTTGGGTTTCGGTTTTGGGATTAGGTTTTGGGTTTAGATTTTGTGTTTAGATTTTGGGTTTAGGTTTTGGGTTTAGGTTTTGGGTTTGGTTTTAAGTTTAGGGTTTTATGTCATGTTACAAGGACCTTACGCTAATCCAATTAGGTCGTCCTAGTCACTTGACCAATCCTATCAATCGGATTCTCTTGATGGCAAAATAACTCCATCAGTGATTTACCTCTAATGCCAAATAGACACTTATTTATCAAACTTTGGCAACGCCGAAAGGCTGTGTCTATTTTGCCTCATGAGGTAAAAGCACTGCTTGAACTATTTTGCTTTCAACCATTCGTATTTAGCTAAAGGCAAAGTAGCTCCAGTAGGTATTTTGCCCTATGAGACAAAATAAAAATACCTGATTTTACATTGGCGAATCAGGGCTGGATTGGACTCATGATTTTCAAAAATTTTGTGGATTAGGACTGTATCGGATTCAATTTTATCGGATCAGGACTGGACTCGGACTGAAAAAATTCACAGTCCGCTAATCTCTGATGCTTATAGGTTTGCAGTATCAGGTTAGGTTACTCTTCAGCAAAATCAAAAGTTTCATGATGTTCATTAATGGAGTGATCTTTATCCTTGTTATGTATGAAATATGTAAATACTGCCTTTGAAAAGCGCGTTTGGGTGTTTTGAAGGTGTTGTTATGTTTTTATCACTTATTTGGCTTTTTTCGGTGCTGTTTGGCTTTTTTAAAGGGTTGATCTGGCCTTTTTTGTTTATGACTATTGACTACATGGCAACCCTGATTCCAAATTTTTGACGAACCTCGCGTCCGTTCGTAAGTGCACCTGGCGAGAGTGCGGCTAACTTCACCTACCTTGCTCCCAAAGTCTGGTGCTTTGGCCTGTATTCCCACCATTTTTTCAAGCTTGCCAGTGATCCGACTGTGAGCTATCGTCCGCATACCATACTTGTTTCACTTCATCATTTTCAATACTCGGTGCTTGTATCAGTGGTTGTGTGGATAAGGCGTACATTGCCATTTGCATTGCTGCATTAGCATTGTTGTAGCTGTTGTGTAGATAATGATATGTGTACGTACATGGGGGACACACAGTGATTTGATGTTTTCTAACCTGACTTTAGAATTAACTCTGTACATGTGCACATGGCATGGAGTCAGAAATTTCACCAGACACCGGCTCTGTGATCATCTCTGCCACCATGATAATCATTATCATGACATTGTTTGTATCATATCATTGTCCACATTGAATGTTGAGCTCATACTTCATATTGCTAGTGCCAACACCAAAGGTGAACGCAGTCTAGTGTTCATTGTCTAGGGAAGGCTTGCATAACCCAGAAAGCTTGAACAGCCAAATTATCAACTAGAGTTGCCGTGGGCCGCAAAAGTCCGTATCATTTCAGTGTAGAGATTTTGTTGTTGTATGGAAGAAATTCTGGAACGTCGAGCTTGAGGTTGAGCTTTTGTTACATGTTTTATGACTGAGAAAGCTCTTGTGTATGCCACAAGAAAAGCTTTCGTGGGTTACACATGCGGTGCGACCTGCATGTTATGCAGGCCTGGTCGTGGTCTAGGCTATATGGCTGTTGTGCATGAGTTGGTAGGTTCTGCTTACACCATTTGATATGGATAACACTAATTGGAAGGTCGGTGGGCCAGGCGGGCCGTGTTTTCAAATGAAAAATGTGAATTTGGAGGGCTGCACATAAGACAGAGGGCCGGACCGGCGGACTACACAAAGGCTTTTCCGTAGCACGCCGGCTCGCCTTTATGTGCAGCTCACTGGCTCGCCCTGTTCTGCAGCCTGCCGGCCCAGCCTTCTGTGCAGCCCACTAAAAATTCATGTTATTTATTTGGAAAGACGGCCCTCCAGCCCGGCCCGGCCCCCTGGCCTCCGTTTAGTGTTATCCTTTGATATGGCTGTATTGTATTGCTTTGTAGCTACAGTCATCTGACTCAGAATTAGATGAGAACAACAAAAATAGCCTATATATGTTTGTTTTGTGCCATGTTGGAAAAACTGCAAGAAATAATGAAAAGATACACTTTTTATATAAAACGTGTTCTAATTTTAACGCAGTCCTTCTTCGCCACAGAAAGAAAAATAAAAGGGTTTGGTACCTCGAACCACTTAGTAAAGAAGAGCAGAGCATAAAGAAAAGGGCATTTTAAAAAAGGGCACCAAAAACAAAGGCAAAACAATGTCACCTGAGCTGAAGCAAGAACTTGTTGAATTCTATGAAAAAGATGAAAACCGTCGAATATTTATTGGGAAAAATAGAAAAGGGAGTGTGTGTGGCAAGGATGGTGAAAAAATCCTAGAGTACTCTACTAGAATGCCCTTTTCTTTCTTTAATGCTCAGCTCTTTTTCACAAGGTGGTTTGAGACAATTCTTTTATTGTTCTTTTGATGGTGGTGAAGGGGGATTGGGTTAAAATTGGAACATGTTCTATACAAGAAGTGGATCTTTTGTATATTGCTTGCAGTTTGTCTAACATGGCACAAAACAAACACAATTCATTTGTCATTCCCATCTAATGGTGAGGCAGATGACTTCAGTTTAACTTTGTAAGTCTTCTCAATACAATATTTTAATGTCAGTTCTGCCTTTTTAAACTTTATTTCCTCATTGGCTTCTTCACTGTTAGAGCCAAGTGCCCATGCTTGACTGCTGTTTCGTGCAATATTGCTAGTGCAACATTTACATCTACAAGCAAAGTGTCCTTTTCTGGAGAACTAAGAGTGACATTATCAACATCATTGATATCCTGTTGTGGTGAACTTGTGTACATTAGTCCCTCCTTTTCATGCTTTAGTACACCAGCATCTTGTTCAGTAGACCTAATTTGTGCAGTATTTGGCAAACTCTTCATTTCCTTATTCAGTCTAATCACAGTATGTGCTGCAGTGGTTTTTGCTAGGAATTACATTTGGAAGTTGATTTTTTCAGTTTCTCATAGCTATAAAGGACCCAATTATTTTGTCCTTTGCTTGTTTGGATTAATGTTAAATGGATCACTACAATTTCTTAAGTAATTCTTGCTCATGATGGAAACAAATTGTTTCTTAACTAATTCTTCTTAACAAAAACTTCTTAACTAATTCTTGCTCATGATGGAAACAAATTGTTTTAATATGGTGTACTTAAATTTTACTTTTGCAATGCCAACATTTTGATATCTTCCTCTCATTACCAGTGAAATATTCTGCTTAGTAGTATGTTTTTTTCTGGTTACAGGGGTTGACATCAGTGTAAAAACTTAACTTGCTGATACTGACATGTTAGGAACCTCATATACCTTAAAATACACATCCCATATTTTAATATGGTGTAGATAGCATACATTGAATTGGGTACATAACCTTTTAACATTGTCATTTCACCATGGGAATACTCTTTTGCAATGCTAATTTGACCTTCTGCGATGTTCTAAAAACAAACTGTAACCCTAACCCTGACATTGAAGTTGTGCATGTTAAAATGATGGCATTTAGAAGACTTGCTTTGCATTTGATTTAGGTGAACTTAAACAATATAGTTTACATATGCTAATTTCAATTTGTTATTACTCAAAAACGAAAAATCTTTTGATATTACATAGGTAACAAATAGGGCTATAATATCCAGTGGTCATCAGCATTTTGCAATTTGATGCATGGGGTCAATTTCAAGGTCAAAATATAGATCAAAAGGTCATCGCCCCAAAATTTACGCAAATCACAAAAACGATGTCAGGTTTGAATTCCTGGCTTTTTCCTCTTTTCAAAGATACCTTACTTTTCTCGATTGGACCACTGGTTCAAAAGGTATGGTGTTTTGAAGTTGGGCACCCCTTATTTTCTCGAAATTTTCAAAAAATTAACCTCATCTCAGAAAATGATCATCTGATCAATGAAAAATTTTAGATTTGATATTTGTGGGCCACAACTAAGATGTATGCCAAATTTCATTAAATTCTGAAAGGGTAGGGTTTAGCCCACTGAGTGACTTGGACATGGAATGACCCAATTACTGAGGATGAGACTGGATGGCCACAAGCACTGTTTGTCAAGATTTTGGTATTATCAAACCAGATATTGAACCTATTCTGCAAATTTGAAAGATACATGTGCTGCAACTGCAATCCAGCTGGAATGGTGGAAATTTTTTATACTTTTTGTGTAATGCTTTCAGCCAAATTCTTGGTTATGAAGATATGAGGTTCGAGGTATTTGATACAAAACAGTCATTATGGGTTAGCAATTAGAGCAAATTAATCCTTGATTTTAGTCAACCTTTTGTGTATGTTGTATCACAGAAAGTATTATTTATTGAAGCAGTAACTTTTCTGCTGTAGAACACGCTTGGTACATTGTCATACAATGAACCAATTTATCAGTGAAACTGAGATAGAAAGGAGGAAACACAAGAGACAAGAAGAATGGGAGAAAGTTAGGAAAGCTGATGATCCTATTGGTATGGATCTTGCTATTTTTAAGTATTTGTATGTGGAGTTGATATAGCAAGACAAAAACCAAAATAAAAGGCATTGCTTAAATTGCTTCAAAGTTTTGTGGTCTAGATATTTCAAATAATGGAACAAATTAAAATTTTCTTCGTTCGGATTAAGACTCAACAAACTAAACATATATTGCATTTTATTGCAAAAGGTTCTGTGAAGTGCACATTCCTTTGTACTACTGCTTTTGCCACCAGTAACGTAGTTAAACCATGCGTCTATTTAAACTAATTTTTACTGCTTTGTGTTTCAAACTGTTCTGTTATGAGCAAGTCTTAGTGCCTGGGCATTATTAGTGAAGTTTGCATTCCAATAATTTTGATGTCTTTTCTAATCATTTTGTGATGATTTGTACAGAGGCACCAGAGGAGGAATACGACCCCCGCTCTTTATATGAACGCTTGCAAGAACAGAAGGACAAGAAACAAAGAGATTTTGAAGAATCTATAAAATTTAGTATGTTTTTCATGCTTTGAGGAAGTATCATTGGCGGTAGATCTATACACCGGAAAACCTGTAAACTTCAAAACATTGCTAGTGAAATGATCTAGCAGCCTGTCTTTGGTTGATGTTTGGTAACTGGTTTGCATAAATCAAACTGATAATTTAAGAATATAAAATGAGTGTATCACATATCAGGAAAAGGGAGCATCAAAATACATGTATTTAGGTTCAGTTTTACACCAGGCGTTTCTGCGTGGTTGTGTGCACTTGAAGTGAGCTACTATGACGTCAGGAGAGCTCAGCATAAGAGAACCAGACTGAGCATGTTGGAGCTGCACATTTACATGGAGGTTTTGAACGACCGGGTTGTGCGACCTCTGTAAACTAGTGGCACAAACTAGACAAGTAACCTACTTCTTTTTGGTTGTTGTGACGTGAAGCTGTGGGCTTTTCATTTTCATATGGTGAACCAAGAACAATTTTCTGTGACAGCGGTCATGCAAATAGTTCAGAAAACTAGCAACACACTGTACAGTACAGCGGTAGTCTGCACAACTAGCCCATGAGATGTAGTGCACTGCACTCCACACAGGGTTTAACGTTGTTTGAACTGCAATGTGGATTGCAACACTCAGACGAAACAAACACTGCACCATTTCACGACAGCAGATCTGATTGAATTCACTCTTGCATCATTCAACCAAAAGCAGGTGTTCACGTGATTTCAAAGCACCTGTTTTAACACACCTTCTCCAGTTAGCTCACTTACGAACCAATCAACTATGAGCGTACTGTGTTGACTTCCCCCGAAAGCTCAGTTGATCACTCAGACTTTGGTGAATCAGCAGAAGTCGTGTTAAGTGACTTGAAAAGTAGCTAATGAGCTCACGTGGTCGTCATGTATAAAGGCCTACAATTTTACAAGTGCACCTAAATGTGTAAGTTTCATCAGTTTACCAAACAGGATTGCTTACTCAATCTTGTAGCATTTTGCTTATTGCTACACAGGCCAACCGCCATGACGCTGCTTATATGAACACCGTAAATTTGACATACTAAGGGCAGGGCTGCAATTGCTTCATAAAGTGACAGTACTTCAATCTTAAAAGTTTATGCAGACCCATAAAAATTTTTGAACTTTTACTGGTAGTGCGTAAGAAATGAACTGCGCTGTGGCCATCACGTTTAAGTAGTGGCCAGGATATATGTTCTTTGAGGTAACCACTCAACATTGTGCTGTAGAGTGCTTTAACCCTTTAACGCACACTAATTTCACAACACATCAAACTGTTAAAATTGCTCAAAATCAGTTCTATTTGTGCCATACATCTACAAAGCAAACTTCTTTTCAAAAAAATTTTTGCATATTGTTGATATATGGCATAAATGTTGTGGGACACATATGTCCCTCGGTGCATAAATGGTAACTGTTGCTTTAGGTGAATTTCTAAAATTACTCCATGGCTGCATAGATACTTAGATAGCACAGGTTACTTTTCGAATACTTGGGCTTACTTTGCAGGGTGTAATATAGCCGGTCAAATAGATTGGCTACTTTTTAGCTAGACAATGGCCCAGATGGGCAATTTTTTTACCATTGTGAAGGCCAAGCATCAGAAAACAAAATTTGGTGGGTAGGCCTACTAAGCTGCAGAAACGCTAGACTTGAGATTGGATAAATAGGGTCACTTTGCAGTCATATACAAATGTCAGTAACTAAACTAAGCAAAGAAGGGTCTCTTTCTTGTCAGACCAGTAGGATGACTTCTTTTATGGAACTGAAGTTTGGAACAAAGCCATAAACAACTTGCTGTCAAAATTACAAATGACTGAGCTTTTTTCACTCTGATGCATGTGCTTCAGTGTAAATAATATGGCTGTTTCAAGCTGTTGGCCTTGTTCCATGTCTATCTGAAAAATAGCTAATCTATTTGGCCAGCTGGATTAAACCCTGCAAAGTAAGCCCAAAGTAATTGTAAAGAAGCCTGGGCTATCTAATTATTTATGCAACCGCAGGCTAATTCCGAGAAATCCCCTAAAGAAACAGTTACCATTTATGCACAAGACGCATGTATCCCTTACATAAAACTTATGCAAAAACTTATTAATACCTGCACAAATTTGAAAAGGTCAATCATAGTACAAAAAACAACATAAAATAACAGCCCAGTGTGCCCAGCGCGAGTGCATCAGCACAGAGGTGTTGTCGCTGCTCAACTACTCCATGTGATGCAAAGCATAACATGCACAACATTGAACAGATGAAACGTACTAGAGCAGTGATTTTTAACCGTGTCTTCAATCATCCTTTTTTGGCTCTCATTAATGCTATGAAAATCATGAATGCACTAAAGTAAAATCAGCAATGCTGTATGTACATGCGAATGAGTCTGCAAGAGGTGCAGAAGCATTGCGTGCAGTGATATAACACCAGCAAAATTGCTTTCAGCAATGAAGTAACAGTAACTATCAGTAGTTCGTATTACGACAGGTGAGCCTAAGTTTGATGCGGCTCCTTAAAAGCTTGAGAGGATTCAGATTTGTCTCTGACACTAGAAAAGGTTGAGAACCACTGTACTAGAGCACCTTCAGTTTGCGAAATTTTGTGTTAGTCTCAGTAGTTTAAACACGCAGGGCACAACTTCTGAATTGCGAGAAAATAGAGTAATACTTTTGTCTTGGCAAACCTTAGAACTCGTTTCAAACAAAACTTAAAACTTTTTAAGCATCATCCGCTGTTTCCTGAATATAATTGTGAGCTTGGAAGTAGTGATGACATTTTTGAAGAAATTTAGAAAAACTAACAAATTTTCAAGTCTCGGTCTTGTCTCGGATTTTTTGATGAAGTCTCAGTCTCGGAGTTTACGGTCTCGACTACGTCATTGATTATTTATTAACGCATTGTTCTTCATTTCCGCGGCAACACGATAAGTTAGTGCAGGAAACAGCAGCTTAGTTACTGGACGACTATTCACGCAAGACGACTATGCTTCATTAATCAGAAATCGTTTCTTGGTCTTTCACATGCTGGAACGGGCAGTAGAGCAACTGGAGTTTGGTATTATATTATTGCTATCAACTGAGGCCTGTCAGCATTGTTCGATCAAAAGGGAATGTTATATCACATAAATGTTTGCCTTTTTAAAGGTCAAGGCGCAGTTTATTTGCAACACTTATTTCTTAACTATCCCGTTTACAGCAAGGGTCTACACCTGACACCTGGTCTTAGTCCAGAACCACATTTTCCCCATGAGCGTTAAGTCGCGACCCGCTTCTAAAAGTATGCATTAACTTTAGGAGTTTGGAAAGGTTAAGTTATAAAAACAGTTTGATAAGTGCCTTACTAAAATTCTGGTGGTAGTAGAGATGACATGATAAAAATGGTCTAATCGACCCTTGGAAGTAGGTACCGTTCAACAGTACAATGTTACTTTTAATATTTCTGGGGTAACGTGCCCCTCCTTGACCCCGTCCAGGTGCACATATACAGGCAACCTCTGCAGGACCTAAAACAAGCCTCTGTCTAGCATTGTGTTTGTGGTCTTGTGCATTTTTCGTCTGTACTTAATGAGTTCATGTGTAGTATGTCTTGTACTTTTGCAATCGCACTTGATTAACATGCGCAAAGACTCATCGTCATAATATGAGAGGATAGGGCAAGCACTGGTACTTTAAGCAATGTGAGTTTGCATAAAACTTTCNAAGCAAATGTGAAAAAGACACGTGTGTAAGATAGGCTTGGGAATATTTTTTATGTGAATCGCGGATAAGTTTTTTGCAATAAACATATTTTGAGCATTTTTTTCAAGATGTTTTCTTCAGAGATAATTCGCGTAGAGAAAATTATTTAGAACTGATTTTAGGTCCAGTGTAGAATGAAAGCTGATGGTAACTATGCTCTTCTACAAAGTTTTCGGAGTTTAAACAATATGCTGAGCGTAAGGTTTTTTTGCAGCTACTTTCATGTTGGATTATTTGCTTTTCAGAGAATCAGTTTCGTGGAATCGATAAAGATGAAGCTGATTTTCTTGGAGAAATCGCAGCAAGAGCTTCAAATTTGGAAAAGCAGAAAAAGGAAGAGGAAGAAAAAGAGTTGAAAGAATTTCGAATATCCTTTCTTAGTTTTATTGACAAGACAGTCGTATACAGCTCTTTACAAATCGGAAAGTTTAGCGCCTGGATGTTTTTGATATTTGCGCCTTTTTTCTTTGCTGCTAGCTGTTTATCTGCGTTATTTTGGTGGCTTATTTTCGCCCGTGGCATTCGCGCGGTCTGTATGTTTAGACAGGTTGTTTTATTGTGAAATTTTGCGGCACTTATTCATGAATTATACGGATAGACCAGCGGAAATACGCTGGACATAATGCGCGTACAACAATGATATTCTGTTGTTTGTCTGCGCGAGTTGAATCAGATTTTTAAATCAGACATACCTTAGTTTTTAGACTTTTGAATCAGACATGACTTAGTTTTGAGACTTTCCGCTTTTGCAAATTTTGAAGAGTTTGAATCTATCTGCGGCTTGCCCCTTAACACACCTTATACACAGCTGTTCGCAAAAATCAATTAACCGGCGTGAAACCCGTCGCCATTGTCGCACCAACGCAGGCCAGTGCCAACCACAGTGAAACGAAGAGCACGAAATCTCAGTCAATGTTAATTAAACAGGGTGTCAAAAGGAAAAGGTAAGGTTAGCTGTGAGAAGTAAAACAGTTTGCTAACATCGCTGTTGCTGAGCTGGCATTTCATTCTGTAAATCGAGCCAGTTTTAATCACGTTTTACGTGGTGGCGATTTCATGGGAGGGGTCTTTTAACTATGAAAGGAGGATAATCGCATGTGTAGCAGCGTTTCTCGCAAACTCTTAGACGGTTTTGGGTTAAAATCAGGTCAGTGTAACTTTTGAGGAAAAGTTGTTTCATGCAAAAAAATAACTGCCTTCCGACCTTGCTCAAAGCGTGAACGGCATTCTGCTTTAAATTGAAGTAAATTGGATATGTGGTGCAAGTTCTTTAATTACGCAGCAGGGATCACGTTTAAGGCGCGTTTGTGAGTACGTTATTGTCCGTTCTAAAAAACTTCCTACTTTATGCTGACGCTGCTGGCTTAGTTATTTGTTTGAAAAATTTGACCAATGTCTCACGCTTGCCATTCTTTGTGTTTTTAGTGTTGCACTTGATTCAGACGACCAGTCTTGCGCCACGAGTGCCCGTGCGGCCAAAAAAGGTAGGCTGGACTTGATTGTGTGGTCAGTTTTGTTAGTCGTCTCATCTTGGATTGCACTGTGTGATCTTGTGTTCGTGCCGGGGCTTCTTTCTTTTCAAAGCTCATCACACGTGACAAGCATAGATCGTGTATAGCAGGGTTCACCAACATTTTTGGAACTGAGAACTACTTCTTGGTACAGATTCATGCGAAGGGCTACCATTTTGATGCACACACTTGTGAAATAAAAATTTGCTCAATTTCTCTTCAATTATGTTATCATTAATAAAAATTAAAGATATTCATCAATATGAAGACACTGATCATTTCAATACTATTATCAGAACAGCCCCGCGGCCAACCCACGTAGTCCGCGCGTACGACCTGGTGCCCGCGGGCACCATGTTGGTGATCCTTGGTGTATAGTCTTTCGCAGTGGCGTAACGAGGTTAGGTGGCGTTCGGGGCAAGAAGCAAGTTTTGCGCCCCCATGTTTGAACCTGCCAAACCAACCTGATTTTGAACCTGCCAAAACCCCACGTTTGAACCTGCCAAACCAAGTTTGGCGCCCCCGTGTTTGAACCTGATTTTGAACCTGCCAAACCCCCATGTTTGAACCTGCCAAACCAAGTTTGGCGCCCCCATGTTTGAACCTGGCGTCCCCATGTTTGAACCTGAGGTCTTTCGGAAGCAAATGTACTGTATTGAAGAAAGTAGTTGTAACATTATTGGGAGTTTTCAGCGCCTCCCGCAGTGATTCGGTGCCCGGGGAATTGTGCCCCTCTTTCCCCCCCTCGTTACGCCCCTGGTCCGAGGTATGCTTGGCTTTTCTCCGACCGCAGTGTGTTAGTTTGTTTAAGCAAATTCCAACACTTTGAAGAGTCCTATTGTTCGAGAGGCGTTCGTAAAAATTGTGTAAATGAATATTTCCTGTTCTCGTCGTCATAAGATGGACGAAAATTGTCATTCAGCAAAAAATTGGAGCACAGCAAATGCTTTGCAGTCAGCAAGGATATTCGATATTCAAATTATTTCATGATTAAAAATATTGTCGTTAAGCTTGCCATTTCTGTTTGTTCGACCAAGAGAATCGCAAGGCTCTTGCTCGTCGCTTTCTAAAATGCCTCCTCTTGTTAGTTGTATCGTTGCGACAATTCAAACGAAAACAACTTTCATTCCTGCAGCTGCGGAAAGTGAAGACGCCGCTCCCGCTGCGCAAAAGTCGTCCGCGCCACCGACAAGAACCATCTACCCGTCGGCGCAACAATGCGTCGGGTTTTTACCCGGTATCGGGAGTTACGATTCGGACAGCGACTCGAGCGGCAGCGTATCGTCGACCGACATCGACGTGTCGACCACGCTACTCGGCGAAATCATCTACGCGAACGCTCGAGACGACTGATTTCATGGGGCGGCGGCGATGATCAGCATGTTGCATTTCGAACAGCTGGCCAAGTGGAGAGCTGACATGTACAATCCCATCTTGATCGGACACGTCTGTGCGGCGAGAATGCGTTGTTTTCGTGTTTGGGGTGGAATGCACTGAAAGTGATCGCCGTTGGCCGTTCCGTTACTCGATCGTTTAAAGATGAGGATCTTCTTTTAACAAATTTTAAAGGGGTGGTTAAACTGGAGGAGTTGACAAGCAATTGCCGGAATAGTTTTTGTCGAGTTCAGAAACGATGAAAATTGTTTACTTCCAATAAATTTTATAGTCCATTTCAATAACGTAGAAAAGAAGACACTCATGTGCAACTTTGTTACGCAAATAGAGCAAAACTTGTCGGAAAAGGATTTGAGACTACCATTAAAAACAGCTGAAGTGATGATTTTGCTCAGTCATTTGTTATGGTATATTATTATTCTGTCCATCCCTTTTGATGTTGTATAATTGAAGCGACAAACATCGAGAGCTCGATAGTTGCTGATAGAACTCCTGCATTGTGGCATACTAGAAATTGTGTGGAGGACTTGCATCTTTGGTGCCAACCAGCATACGTGTTCCTGTGGGAAGTTGCAAATGCTTTTATGCGACCCTTCTTGCTGTCGGACCAACGTACTGATGCTTGTTTCTGCGCAACCAACCATGACCTAGACTCGAAATGCAGACGCCTCGGTAATCTTTACCGAACAGCAGCGGACCTGCATGGCCGACTTGCCTTGTCCCGAGCGAACGTTGCATCCTTCATAACAGAAGATCGCTTCTTTTTGCGATGCTTGTTCCTTATCTGACGTTTCGCCTTCTATCATACAGTGCGCAGTGAAAATTTCGTCCATTTGGCCTCTCCCCACTGCCCTCTCTAACCTCACTTTTCCGCAGTCGTTGAAATCTTTTTTCAAATGGCTAAGCAAACGTGAGCGAGCCCAAGTGGGATTTTTGACACNATCTGTTGCTTTGTTTACTTTTGAATCGCTTGGTTCGCTCACTTGTCGTCGGTCGGCAGGCCTGTCCACGACTAATGCAGGTTTGTCCGAAATTTGAAAAATCAGACTCGTCGATGTTAGTAAAACGGTCATCCAGTAGTGTACAGTGCGGATGTTGGTCAATCAGAAACCAGTGTGTACCGAATTTGCATATTCTAAGTGTGCGGCCAGTTCACGTTTAAATCTGGGCATATAGGCTATTCTCTGCACTAAATATTGTCGACTCTCTCAGATCGACCACGTTATATAACAGTGGTGGGCAAACTGCAGCACGTCGACATGTTTTGTGTGCCTCATCTAGCTGAATAGCAATATCTGTAATTGATAGCGAGTTGTTGCCTCAAATTTAACGCTTTGTTTCATTTGTCAATGTGTTTACCAGGGAGTCTATGCGATTTGATAACAAAAGCAGTTAAAGTAAAGTTCAGGTTTGGCTTCTTGAATTTCCAGAACAAAACTTTTTCAAAGAGAAATATTGTCAAAAACATTCTGTCATTTTACCAATGTCAGAATGAGAACGAATGCTTTTACCGAAAAGGCAATTTTGTATCCTTCCTAAACAAAAATACATTACAGGGGCTTGGGTGCCCCTAGTCTTGATAGTCCATAAAACCGCTTGGAAATCACCTGCATGGTGTCATTTCTTTGTATTGTGTACCAATAAAACGAAACGCCAGTGCACTGTCACTGTCACTCCAACATTGTGAGTCATGATTCCATAGGAGAAATAAAGTTTGCCGATTGCGAAAATATTGTCACGCTGACATGGGAAAGCTGGAGCTAGATGGTCCGATTGAGTGTATCACGATCCAAAATACGAACTATATACATCCACTATTACTGCAAAGGGCTAAGATAGGGTAGGCGACTAGATATTGCCGCTTCCCTGGAGCATGTGCTGCCCGTGGCGGAGAGTCGTGTTCACCATTGGGCTCTTACGCTCCTGTACAGGATATAATTGAAAAGCCTGCACGAAGTTCGTAAGTTCCTGGCTTCGCAAAAGTATTCCTAAATAAGGACAAAAAGTAAACAAAAACTGGAAAAGATTTAGAAGGTTAGTCGTGGTGTCAGTTTTTGCGTAATAATGTGTCCTCTGGAGTAAACTCCTTTCATGGACACCAGTCAGAAAAATTGCACAAACCTGTCAGAAATGGAAAGTTTGTCGCAGTGTTTCATGTTTTGAGGATTCAACTTTTCCGAAGTGGGTCAGCGCTTCATTTGCCTTTATACGCAGGGGAACACCTACGTCATTTACATGGCAGCGATATCAGAAGTTTCGTCATCGCTTTCGTTTGATTGATAAGCTTTGTTGTCATATTCGCCTGCATCAGAAGAGTCGCTAATCGTCACAACTGGACTGAAGTCATCGCTCTCAGACATGCTATTTCTTCTCTCGTTCCAATTTAGTTCGTTGTAGCTTTTTTCTGGAGATTCTTTGGCTTCGGGTAGCGAACACTTCCAACGTGCTTTAACACCTTCATATTTGTCATTGACACTTGCCGCAGCCAAAATCATCTTCGCAAATTGTGAGTTCGGGTTGTTAAGAAGAGCATCAGGTTCACCGAATTCTGCCACCTGGAAATGTTGCATGTTGAAAATATTTTTACCTTTTTATTTCAATTACCTTCTTCACTCATTGAACAAACAATCTGCATAGCAAAGAAAAAGTAAGATGAACAGCTGGTTTGGTACGTCCACAAATGACTTATTTTCATTAAAACTTTTTCTATGCTTGATACTAGCAGAAAAAAGCGAAAATTGGCATGTTTCAGAAACAAGATTGCTTGGGAAAATCTTCGGCCGTTGCTAAGTTTCTGGTTGTGACAAACGCAGAAGGCTATAGCCTAAAATTAGCAAGAATATCAATCTGCTAAAATTAATGAAAGGCTTCTTTTTACATCGAAAAAAATACAACAAAACGATCTTATTGAGTAGAACAGCAAAGGTTTATGTTTATTCAAACAAAGCTACCTTGCCATTGTCCATCACTAAGATCTTATCGCATGTGAGAACCGTGTTGAGACGATGAGCAATGGTCAACA
>JGI24159J19872_10004830_pt1 | contig 17274 bp, 9 predicted proteins | sample Ectturendosymbi4_FD_19872 | JGI IMG/M metagenome (IMG submission 19872) | reverse complement strand
TATTAAGTGATATATGTATAAAGATTTGAAAATAAACAACATGTAAATATATTTTTACCTTCTATTGCTAACCTTAAATGTACCCCTTCGGATAAGCAAATGTACCCCAGGTTGGGAACCCCTGTTCTAAAGCTACAGAAGCGTTTTTGATAGAAATTGCATTCAGATCCAAGTCATTCTGCAATTCAATAACTACCGTTGCAGTGGTTCTTAACCTTTTCTCTACAACGCCTCCCTCAAGTAATTGTCCTTTGTGTCAAACCCCCCTGACTTTAAATAAGCTGTAAAAACAAATGTATTTATTGGTAAATGTATTGATCAAAATTTCCATGTTATAAAGTCGCGACCCTTGGAATTTTATTGATTCCCCCTGGGAGGAGCGCCCCCACGATTAAGATGCACTGTTCCATTTGGAAATCTTTTGGCACTGATTCAACATCAATTTCAAAGGGTATTGAAAACATTTTTATGCTTCCAAATTTCCAAATTACGAAAATCCTGAAATCAGCGATCAAATTCACGTTGCAACTTTACGATTTTATCAGCATATTCAGCATCAGTATGTCTCTTTCACCATCTCCAAGTGCACTTTGCAAACACCCAAATAGATCAAATACATATTAGCGTAACTGCCTCTTGCCAAAATTTTAGCTTTGCTTCAAACGCTTTACTTTCACCAAAAAGATTGTGAATGAGTTTTTTCTTTCCTTGGTAGGGTTGCGGAGTCGGAGGTAAAATGTTCGTCTCCAACTCCGACTCCTCGCTTCCAAAATGGTCCGACGCCGACTTTTTAAATGCCAGTCAATGGAAATCGTGGTACACAGCAAGAATTATCTGTTTCATTAAAAGTGTCAAAAGAAATTGTACCATTTCAACAGGCACGAGTTCGGATTCCTAACTTAGGAGTGCGATGTAAAAAATAATTCAATTGAACTTCTGGAGTCGGATGAAAAAATCCGACTTCTAGTGTTCTTAAAAATCGGACTCCACCCAAAACCCCCGACTGCTTGCCATACCGACTCCGTAACCCTTCTTGCTATGACGCATTCAGATAGTTACATTTTACTATTCATCCACCAAGAAAACAAGTTTTGAAAGCCAATGAGCATTAGAAAACTCATGCTGTTTCCCTTCAGAATCCATATAAAATGCACTTTCTTGTCTTAAATCCCACACTCTCTTCAATATTTTTCCCCTGGTAAGCCAGCAATTTTCTTCAAAGTAGAGGACATCTTTGTAATTTCCATCGATTTCCTCAATGTCCTGGTTAAATTCTTTTTGCTTTTGGTGCAAATACATCTCACATTAGTTTATTTACTTACACGAAATTGTTAAAATGCAAAGCAGTTCTACGAAAGCTCGCAGGCCACATTGGAATCCTTCGCGGGCCGGATGTGGCCCGCGGGACGGACTTTGGGGACCGCTGGGTTAGAAGAATGAGTGCAGAGGATTGAAGTGAATGACGATGAGCTTTCTCTTTTTATGGCGTTGAGAATTAGTTATTGTTATGTATAATGTGTGGAACAAAACCCCTGAATCCATTATTCAGATTACACGAGGCCCGTGAGGCACTCAATAAATATGTGTAACGTGAGTGTAGTCAGATAACTTCACCGCTGCCCTTTCCGTTAGCTTCATTGTGACTGGTTTTGTTTCTGATATCGAGGGAATTCAGATTAAAATAATGTTCACAAATTAGAACAACTTATTCAGTGAATATAACGAGCACGTGTAGTCCTAATTTGTATGACATCAGTCGTCGCAAACCTTCAAGAGGGGCCCCCAATTTAAAATAGCCTAGGGCCCCGAAAATGAAAATTCGCCCCTGGTTCGTTGTCTTCACTCTGTATGGGCCTGGCTGGCTACCGTGTGTGTGATCGTGCTGTGTACATGACAAGCTCTGTGGTGTAGTAGTAGGTAACATAGGTGTAACAATGGTTTTGCTTGTCTGCGTTTTCTTGAATTTTGTGTAGTTGCTGGAAACAAAAGTAATTGTAATTTGGTCAATTTTTATTGCAAATTACAATTACACAAGAATAAAAAGTCTTCATTACAATCACCCGAAAATATGTAATTAACTACACTCAATTACAAATACAGTTCTAATTGATCCAACTCTGGTTGGTATTGCAAAATTTTGAAAATTCACTCCACCCGATTTGGCAGGCATATATTGGAAATGTACCAAGCGTGAAACTGTTTTTAACTGCAATAGAGCACTGAGCAAAGGTTTCGCTGAGCTTGCTTGCTGCACAACAGAGTGATTTCACTTGCTTCTGAGTTTCATTGCACGCAGCAACCGTTAAATTTGCTTCAAACGAGAGAAACAGAACTTTTTGAGATGTTTGGTGACGACATCATTTTTGCGATGTTTGTCGAACCCGGCATAGAATGCGGTGAATATTCATCTGCGTAGGTTTCATATGAGTTTGGTCAGAAACGCCACTGATTGTTTTTAAATATGGACTGTAATTTTCGCTTTTCCGAAATAAAACAAACCTCAGTCATGGAATGTTTGCTAATCTATACGCTTCCTAAAAACTGGAGGTTTTCGGAATATCCTGCAGTTTACACTTTGCAGTATCACGAGAACTCTTAAAAGTAACCAGCGAAGATATTATCGTTCTTGTGCCGAAGCGTTCCCATTTCAATTGATAAGGCTGCTTTCGTCTTTTTCGGTCAGTTTAGAATCACAGCGTATGCAGGAAGGCGGCACTTATTTTTCGGTGTCAAGCGAAATTTCTGACCAGAGCTGCGAAATAACTGACCAGTTCTTGTATGTCAGTTATTTTTCTTCTCGAAGTAAGGGAATAAACGTTGACGATTAATTTTTTGATGTCTATTGCGAAAATGAAAACTTTTGGTTAGACGTCAGATAGTCCACAAGCGACAGTTATGGGAACAATTAACCACTGGTAAATATTTGATTGGTTTCAGACTTCAGGTATTTTTCTTTTTCTAACCCTAAGCCTTAACCTAAACTCTAACCCTAATCATCAGTTCCCAGCATACTGAATTTGATATCTCAGTGAACAGCCACGGCTTGCGAAATGCATGACCTGAAATATCGCTCTGCGCATGCGTAGATGGCGTGAAATCAGCGAATTCGCAAGTCAGAAATTTCGCTTGACCCCGGACTGGATTGTATCTCATTGCAGATGTTCGAGCGCGAAACGAAGCGCGAGAAGATTCTCGAAGCGCGACATCGTGAGCTGAGATTGAAAGAACGAACCCAGTCACAACAAGGAGCGAGGCAAGACGAAGATAACCGGGAAGGTAGTTGCACATAGATTTCTTTTGTCGCTGATCTGACTTCTATATCAGTGAGGCTCGTTTGTGCTTCTATTTTGATCAGGAATTTCTGAAATAATTTTCCAACGCAGAAAATCGATTGCACGATGAATGTGCCTTCCAGTTCCGCGAAATTCCAGTGTAGTGCTGAAAACAAGAGAGGAAACGCTCTGTAAAACTAAAGTTTCACTTTCTCCAGTCAATATATTTATGCTTGTTTCTGTTGACAAATTCACTAGTAACAACAAAATTACCGATGTTTTGTTGTTTATGAAGTTTTCCAGTACGGGACAGTACGCTGTTGCTCTATTCAAAGGAACTCTTAGAGCGATGCACTTCCCAATTGTAATCCAGGAATTTTATCAGCAACTTGTGCGAAGCATCAGCATTGAAAATATCAGAAAACATTTACTTAATTTAAGTGGAGAAACAGCGCCGACAAAAACAGGGAAAATGCATATAAATGATACAAAAGTTTTTCTCGTGGAACTTTCTCGTAAACAACAATTTAGTCCGTATTTCTAGTTACTTGAAAGGTTACTTTGAAGTCACGTAAAAAACAGCGCTTTGCAACGTTTTTGAAATTGTCATACGCGTTGCTCTCACGCGCAGATTTTTTCCACCGTTGGACATTATGCAAGAGCGTATGAGGTAAAAAGCCGGGGTGACATGCAGGAAGCCATGTATTGACTGTGGAAAAATAAAGTGCTTATCGTGAAGGGAACCAGGCGTTGATTCTTTCCCCACCTTGAAAAGTATAGTTATGCTAAAGCAAGGTTTTAATGGCTCCTAAGCCTGTTGATTTCCGACTCGTATGGTTTGTTTGAAAAGTTTATTTTCACGCCAGCCAACGACACAGTTTGCTGACAACATATGTTTCATATCGAGAGTAAATACTGCTGCAAGTCTCTGAAACGTTTGGATTTATACAAAAGAAACCAAAGCTCAACAACAGACTGAACGAACGATACTAAATTTATCAACAGACGGTTTGTGTACACTGTGAAACATGGACGTCGACCAACTGAAGTTAAAAGCGCGTTTCGATCATGTGATAGGAACGCCACAATGGGAAGTAATGAACCACTAAAAAAAGTTTGGTGCCAGAGGTGCATGGTCACAGCCACACAGTGCGTGCGAGTGCTAGTCAAACGCGTTGGCGCTGCCGAAACGCTGTAAACAGGCAGCTGTGGAAGTGACACAAACGGTTATCTGGCAAAGCAAAACCGTGTCGAGGCCCACCTTTAATACACGTATGATACAACCAGAGAGAGGTAAAGGAAATGACCCCATCGCATGGTTCACTGACTGTACCGCACGTCACTGCAACGTCTAGAATAAATTCACTGTTCAAAACCACCTGTCCCAGTCAAAAATAATTTTTCACCAGTACTCAAACCATGTGGTATTTGATTACAATCTTGGGATTTTTCTTTCAAAGATTTTAAAATTTTGATCAAGTGGCTGATAATGCAGGCAACTCTTGAATATGTCTACCACTTCTTAATTTGCCGGATTTTCAAACCCACTCGCACAGCTCCATCGAGCACGCCAAAGCTGTTGGAAACGGAAGTGACTGCTACAATTGAGTCATGATGCATTGTGATGTAATCAAAACCGCTCTCGACAAAAGGCCTGATTTGTCGCAGCGATCGTCAGCGGATGATGAACAACGTATCCGGTGACTCAAAAGTTTGAACAAACAACACGTATAACATCAAACGCATATTGGAACTTGCAACATGATGACTATTTATAATGCAGGTGCTCTCCTAAAGAACGTAGGTTTTTCAAGATGCAAAAGTTGCGCTGAATTGTATGGAAAAAATTGAGAACGCTTTGGGAAAGCAATTATCTTTGCCAATAGTCAATGTATGTCAAAACCTTCAGGCAATGGAAAACAGAGTTTCAAAATGTATCTGTTATACTGGATGTGAATTGCATTAAGTCGTTTGTGTCATAACCACATATGTAACAATTCGTGCGCAAATACAAACCTGCATTTAGGATAAACAGCAAAACTTGAACATTTGTGTGCGTTAAAACCGCGTCCTTATATTTTTTTGCACAAGATTTGAAAAATATATGTGTAGCTGCAAGTAATAACACAAAAACGTTTACGACCCACGTTTTTACAACGCTTACAACAGTGCGAATTTATAGCGTTGGTATTTCTTCTTGGTGAAAGAATTGTTCAGGTGTGTGTACAATACCATCCGCAAAATATCCCAGCCCCGATATTTTTGCTTTCCCCCGACACAGCTTGATTCCAGCAAATAACAGATTCGTAGGTCCGCTGGTTCTCGAGTTGTCATTCAGGCCTGCGTGCAGTTCACGGCAATTTATATACATTCTTCTTTATGAAAAATCGCGTTAATGTCCGGACTGATGAAAGGTGAAAAAAAGCTTGTGGCGAGCTTGACACTTTTGCACGCAGCATCGCTTGATCTATCAAGCGACGTCTTGCAGTTGTGGGCGGCGGAACGAATTTTTTGCAGGGGCATTTCCGGGTCCCGATCTAAGCGTACCACCTACATTACGGTTGATGTATTAGGTGATACCAGTGGCGATTATTCAACATTGGAATGCCCTTTTTCAACAATTTCTAAAAAATGAAATGCGGAAACGCACCTGCACTTGCTGTGATTTTGTCACAGAAAGTTTCATATTTTGTCCAGCACCAGCAAATGAGAAAGCGACGCGTGTATACGGTGTAACGACGCAGCAAGGTTGAGATGACAATAAAGCTTGCCTTATCGACACGATCGGCACTCAGCAAAATTTTGAAGATGGTGTACTTTATACTGAAAGACTGACGGTCCAGCAAAATTGTAGAGGTGACTCTGGTAACTCGGATGCCCCCTTGAAAATAGTGGGAGGTCCATAACCCCTTGTTTCGCTGCCCATACTTGTAATTTACATAAAGAGTCTGAGTTTTCGCTTCTGGTGCATTGACCACAAACGTGTCTACAAAGCATTGCGGTACAATATCCGCTGTTTTGCAGGTGACACCGAAGAAGAGAAAGAGCTCATTGAGCGAGCAGAAAAGGAGTTCATGAAAGCGGTAGAGGCAGAAAGAAAAGCTATAGATGAAAGGCCAACGGAAGAACTGGAGGAAGTCAAGGTAGGTTCTGTCTGGACATAGTCATGGGACAAGAACCTAGCATTTTTGCTATCAACGGTGAAACTGGAAAAATCACGCTAATATCTGACCGTAGAAAAACAGTTCCGAAGATTAAAAAGTGGTCCCGTACGCTTTTTCCCCAACAAGCGGTCATTTGAGCGAGTGCGTTGATTTGCTTGCGTTAACAATTAGAACACTATATTGTACTCGCTGCAGCGATGGCGTAGTTCATTTGGAAACTTGTTTCAAGCACTCCATTCCAGCTTCGCAACTCGTATCCTGTTTTTTTTTCACTGAGACATTTTGGTCATTTGTCTCACGGTTGTGTTAAAACTCACCGAAACAGTGTTCATTAGCCTATACTTTCAGATATTCTGACCGAAATGACTTAATTTTTTTCGGTCATTTCAAAAACATTTCGGTCTGTGACCGAAAATAAACCAGCTCGTATCCATCACTACCAAATAATCGATCTTGTATCGCACACAATTGCAACAAACGAAATGAGCACTAGTGTCAATTTCTGATCAATCAAAGTGACCTCTGCCCATACGCCTGTTTGTTTCAGGAAAAAGCTTCGGAGGAAGAAGCAGAAAAAAAGGAAACACCAACGGAAGATTAACGCAAAAAATGCGCGCTGTTTCAAAATAAAAGGATTAAGCAAAGTTACATATTACCGAAAATGCAAAAAAGTCGCGCGACTACGCTATTCCAATGAAGTTGCAGTGCGGCGGTGTGGTTTTCCAGCTTATCTTGCGACCAACTCGATGTTTACATTTTTTGTCTTTTTTGTTATTCTTCGTCTAAAAATTATTTTACTAGAATGTATTTTACAACTGTTTGCGTCATCCGCTGACTGCTTCGATACAGATAAGAACACAGGCAGTTCACGCGGTTCGAACTCCATACATCCGAGTAGCGCGTGCTGAAATGCATTTGTTTAGTCAATGAACCCTTCGTGCCTAATTCATAAAACTATTTGTAGTCGTGGCTTGAGGCCAACACGGTGCTGCGCTGGTACAAGCCGAACTCGCATGAGATCATCCAAGTCATCTGATACAGTGTTGTTGATATTCGTACAACTGCTGCATAAAATGTGAGTTGGGGCGTACACTTGGCCGTATGGCTTTCAGTTGTTGCAAGGCTTCAGACAAGTCGACGCGTTCGTTGCGCATCACAAATGCCAACGCAATCGTTGCCGATCTTGAGACTCCTGCGTTGCAGTGGATCAGCACGGTCCCACCTGCTTTCAACGCGCTATCAATAAACTCGTTGCATTCCGCAAAAACGGACGCAATATCGCAACTGAAGTCATCATACAGTGCTAAAGTTTTGTAATGAAATTGTGTGGTGAAGTGGTTTGTTAAGCCGGCAACGTTTAAAATATGGCTTATCTTGTACTGCTTTAGCAAATCCAAATCGCTGGCGGGGTCTTGCGAACTAATGAATATCTTTTCACGAAACTGGGCCATTTGCATGTCAGGATGTGTATCGACAACGTAAGAACCAGCATTGTCATCCACACGCTTGGTCTTGACAAACATCCCATCGGGCGTTTTCTCTTCTAGAAACACCTGGCCATCAGCTGTTTTGTAACGCACCTCACTCTTTTTCAAATCAGCTTTGTTGAACAACCGTATGGCGTCAGTCATTCCACTTTTGCTAAACATTGCAATGCAGTCGCTCCACGAATAATCCTGAACTAAATGCCAAAAGCCGACCTTTTCTGAAAACATACGATTTTATTAAGAAATTGCAATACAGTACTAGTGTACACAACGAAAAGGAAATATATCCTGGCGTTTCAATGGCACCGTAATTTTCTCATAACACTATCAACGGGTGGCATGCAGAAGGTACGAATGAAAACGAAAGCATTTGTTTACGCAAACAAGGACTCCTTTCCCAATTGGCCAGTTTTCTGTAATTTCAATAATGGCTGCACGGGAGTAAAACATTGCCAGAAATACTTTTGCAAAAACAGGTTTATATTCACCGGTTGCAAAAGCAGAATTTAATAGTGTGAAGTTGTTCAATTTGTGCTACTTTACAACAATTCAAACGGATTGCTAACAATGCCAACTGAAACAACAACGGAAGCATGATATACGATTATCTAAGGTTATGAAGCTGTACAGTCTGAGTCTACACCAGTGGTTCTTAAACTGTGGTAAATTTACCCCTGGATTTCGTCATCCAAGGGGGAAAATTTTTATAGATCGTTCTAAACTGCTAGAGTTTGTTAATTTGGTATTTTTAATAAATGAGCGCCATTCAGAGTATTGGAGGTAAATCTGGTAATCATGTTTGATAAAAGGATAAGATACGTAAAAAGGTTAAGAACCACTGGTCTACACCTAATCGGTGTCTCAGCGTTTTGAAGCACTTTGGTGGAACTTCACGATATGGGTGGAAAATCACATTGCATGTGAGCTCGACGAAAGATAGACGCTGTTGTGCAAGTAAAAGATTCCACCAATCGCGAAATAGAACGCAAAACTTCCTGCCAACAAAACTCGCAAATACAATGAGTGAAAAATTACTTTAATATTGTAAGTGATGCATTCAGTTTGCCCTTACAACACTTTATCGGTCTTTAGTAATTTTGCTTCAAAAGTAATTTCTAGTTCATTTAGGGGAAATTTTCGTTTTCACACGCAAGCTACGTTGCTGCACGATTCGCTGGTGTCCAAGTCCCTGCCTGAGTAAAACATCGTTGTCGTGTCACAATAAACCCACATGGTCGAGAGTGAACAAAAAACTGCACACCAATGATCTTCTTTTGACTGTTTTGTGTGAAGCTACATAACTGATTTTGCACGTAGATGCTACACCAATGACAATATGTCAGTTGAAACCATTATAATAACTTTCCACAAAAAGAAGAATAAGACAAAAGACCGAGAATCACACATATTTCATATTAGAATCACACACCAAAGAAACAACCCACAGTCTGCGCGAAATGACGAATAGTATTTCAAAAAGCGGAAGGTCGGGTCTTCAGTGCAAACCCTTTAAATGCGAAACAATANTTAATTAAAGCCTGTNGCTGTTTTTCAACAAGCGAACGACTTCGTAGCAAAACTTAGTGTAGTCTTACGAAGGAGATGAATGCAAGGAATATTTTAAGGCAATGTTACAGATGGCACGATGAAGGGCCTAGTAGCTAAGCTCAAAACTTGGTTTTGAGATATTTACGAGAATGTGAGCAATGTAATGCACTTGATCTTTGACACTTGCTTTCAAATTAATCCCTTTTTGAAAAGTTTCAGCAACACTCTTTTTATTAAGGGTTTCAGCAATGGTTCTTGCAAAAACAACTGTGGCACTGAAATCTTTTTATCACATCAAACAACTTTAGAGCCCCATGAGACCGTTTTGCCTCACCACACACCTCACACTGTACACTTGTATTTTTTCATTCATAGCAGAACATTACCTGCATTGAGCTGTGGGTCGCTTAAAAATATTTCAGGATCAGAAAGCACAACCTGATTTCTCATTCTTTTAACAATTATCTTCGGAAATCATAAGCAAGAAAAGAATAAGTGCTTGAACCTTGCAGGTATTCAATTCGGATAGAGGGTAAAAGTCAAACACTATAGTATTGTGATGACTTGCAACGTATGCGCCAAGATATTTTACTGGCATGACCAACAACATAATAATCACAGTTGTTTTGTGAAAGTAAAAGAGCCTGATTAAGGACACTTAAATTGTTAGGGTGGCAAACAAGCTTTAGCTGCAGTATGCCACAGGTGATTATAACAAGTAGTGAAAAATGCGTACCAACTTTAACCTAGAAGAGATCTCTTATTTCCAGCTCCCTAAAACTATGTGTTGTTCAGTTTTAGCAATCGCTTAACCAAATACGACCTATATGAAAAAACGCACATCTTACAACTTCATTATCTTGCCAAGCATTTCATAGTAACGCCATAAAAAGCTGTTGCATGACAACCAAAAATACACAAAAAGTTCAATCGTCAAAGGTTATGGCTTTCCCATGTTAAAATAAAATTTCAATATTGCAGTCTGTTTCAACAAATATAAATCCAAGGAACAGGTAATTTAAGGACTGCAATAAGAAAAAAAGCAATGATCTTCACACAATTGGCAAATTAGTAGTAACTACAAATGCTGTAATCACAACACAGCTACCTGCCATTGCATAGGCAATCAACCACAAGATGAACAAAGCATGTTATCAAGCACCGAGAGACTTCATACATGGGTGGATAAACAAACTACAATATTGTAACTGATTTAATGAACTATTATGTTTTTAACATTATGCAGTCAGTCAAGCTGAACCATGACTACAGAAACTAATATTGGCGATGCTATTAACCACGATATATAATAAATGATTGCTGATTGTCTAACTAACTATAGAGCAGGTGTGGGGAACCTATGGCTTGCGAGCCAGATGTGGCTCTTGATTACAGCATCCGTCTCGCTTGATATTTTCTTAACACGGTTGTTACGGATGAAACTTTTATCTGTAATTTTCCTATAAAGCCATCAGCAACACCGTGCAGCACCAGAAGTCGCATTAACAGTAAGGAGCATGTTATTAAAGAGAAAATTCAGACATTTACCATTGTTTAAAACTGTTGATTTTGCTTAAAAATGCACACGTTACTTAGTTGCATTAAGCGTTAAAAAATGTTATATGGCTCTCACGGAAATAGGCTACAATTAAAAATATGTAGGTTTCATGGCTCCCTTAGTGAAAAAGGTTCCCAACCCCTGCTATAGAGAATACTATGTCACTAATAACTGGATGATTTGATCAAAGCATATACACAGTATAAGCATTTGTGCACCTAAAAACGAAACCGAGGGAGAAAACCACCCTTGTTCAGCATAGACAACAAGCAGAAGCATAAAAAACACAATTTGTTGAAAAAGCAAGAACTGAGTATCAGAGCACACCAAGCTGTTTGATAACACTATTATTAACGACACTTGGTGTTATACTAGTCTGGGGGTTAACACACCAAAGATGCACTTTTGTGATTTTATGTTTGGGATGAAACATGAGTTGACCAAATAGCTTCAAGCAACAAAGAGGCATTAATATACCAATAAAGGCTAACCATCATACTTGCACTATTTCTACCATAACAGAGTATCCCAAATTAGGAAAAAAATATTGTGGTTTAACAATTTCGGTCATAAGCAGTAACACAGGCTCCATCACAGTACCAGTGATTTTGTCCCAGAATTCTGCCCGAGTCAGGGATTCTAAACCACTTCTGATTACACCTAGAAAAGATGTCAGGTCTGAAATGAAGCTTATAGATTGAAATCTATGAAATGTTAATATTGCTCGTCTTAAAAGTACAAGAATGCTTGTTTTGTGATTTCTAACATTGTTAGTGCCTACCAAACATGGAAGTTGACAACTTTCCAATATTCACCCAATGCTTCTAACATTCAAATGAAGAGCAACTTAGTCAGTAAGGCATTTTCCTACTGATAATAATTTAGTTCCTCAAGTGTTGCTTCTCTTCTTTTAAGAGCTTCAAACAAGTAGTTCCCACTCCTAACACATATTGACATAAACATCAGTTTGAGGATACATGGATCTAACAATTCAATTAAAACTAGAATGTCTTGATCTTCGATCTAACAATTCAGTTAAAACTGGAATATCTAGATCCACAAATCTTTATTTTATGACTTTTAATATGCTTATTTGTGCAACAGTGATTTATGCTTGCAAATGTTAAGTGATTTCTGCATGAATACATTTCCAATTTTAGTGCACAGCCACTAAGGTTTACTGCCCACTTGAAATTCAGTAGAACACAAGGAATCATACTTTTAAAGAAAGGCTTTGAATAAAACTCAAATTTTGGAGCAATGTATGGACATGGAGTTTGTTGGTTTCAATAATCATGAGCTTATACAATTATTCCAATGTTTTCCCAGACAGCACACTGTACATGAGTTTATTAAAACACACCTACATGAATAAACTGATGAACAGAATACCACCATTGATGCAAAGAAAACACTGAATACACTCAGGACCCAAAGAAAATATCATTAATTTGCTTTGCAGCAGTGCATCATTTAATTGCTTCATTATGACATGATACCTGCTACCAACTGTGTTTGTCAATCCTTGGTTTAAAAAGGAATGAAGATATTATAATGCATGTTACTTGGAATGCTTAACCTTTTGAAGGTGAAATATGTTTCACTGAAATAGAAAAATGTTTAACCTGAGTGAATGGGGAATGCATGTTATTGTGAAATAAAAACTCCAATGAACTGCCAACGTCAATCAATACAAAGGCAGAGTTTGCTTCACACATAAAAAGATCAACAAACGTATCAGGGTTTAGATTACCTATTATGCACTGATCTGAAACTTGTGACTGATTTGCCAAAGCACAAAATGAGAAACAATAATCTTGGCAAAAGCATTGCCAAATGTGTGAGTTTCTAAGCTTCTGATAATGCTGAAAAGCAACAATCATTTTTTGTGTCAACTACTTACGCGCAGCAGTAATCTACATACCATGAAAAGCTGTTATTTTTGACACCATTTGAGATGACTAAACCATTTCCGTGGCTGTATTATGACTTAAAAACGCGTACAGTTCTCACAATATGTTGACGACATATTGGACATTCTTTTAACTGTTTGCTGCATTCAGTGCATGCAACCATGTGAGCACAGTCAAGAAAAACACAGTCAACAGGATTATCCCAACAAATTTTGCAAAAGTGTTCTCCTGACTGTGCCGCTGATGAGCTTGAGTGAACTTGGCTTTCATCAATTGTTTCTTGATTCTGCCAGTTATCTTTAAACAAGTTCAGAACTTTGTCATACAGTTCATTTTTTTCTAAAATACCTTTGCAATCCACCAAATTATCTTTCAATAAACATTTTAGCTGACGAATGCTTAACTGTTTCAAATCTTCTTCAGATTTGATTTCACTTAGTTTTACTACGCTGGTGTTTTTAGTTTTTGCAGAAGTTTCAGTGTTTTGAGGATCAAAACCACTAGCTGCTGTGCTTGTTCCTTCTTCACTGGACTGGAATGCATATGCTGTAGGAAATGCATGTTGGGTTTGGGAGTACGTAGGTAAATTGAACACGTTGGTGTCTGCAGACATATCCATATAACCAGCATGAGTTTCTGAGTTTTGGGAAGTAGTGGCATGCACATCCGAAGCATTGAAATTCTCAGGTTGCTGACCATAGTTACCACCAGTACTTTCTTGGGGATGTCCTTGTGTGGTGTAGGCTGAGGTGTACTCTCCCGTATCAGGTTCATGGATTCCTTCAAGAGCTTGTATCTTCCTCACAAATTCTCTTTTTTCTTTGAAAGTGTCAGTAGGATAGTTGCGGTTTTTCAAATAAAACTTTAGTTCTTTGACCTTTAGCTTCATTAATAGATCTCTACGATAATTTGTGCTTTGCACAGTATTGCATGGTATGCACATTCTGTTGATCATGCACTCAGAACAATGGTTTTTCATGCACAATTGACACTTGGTTTTCCATTTTATGATGGAGAATTGAGCATTGCAGTAAGTGCAAGGCATACTTAAAATCACAAATTTAGTTACAAAACCAACTTCCTATGACGTTTTACAGCCTACAATAGAAACTATTGTAAACAACAATTAGTTGAACTGTAACAGTTTTTCTGCTCAGTGGACTACAATTTATGTGCAGTAAACCTTGGTTAACCCGGATTAGATTTGACCACAGATTTTATTCGGTTTAGGTGAAAATCTAGATTAACCAAAGGTGGTTGTTTCTAGCCTGACATTATCTATGTACTGACATATCGGTGAAAATCATTTAAATGGAACACATTTACAAAGTAACAGCAGACTTTCGCAGAAGCAAAATGAATTTATTGATGTATTCACAACAGGGCTGATTGATGTACACCGTTTGAGTTGAATCAGTGATTTATATCATGATTTAAACCATGCAATAAAAATCATGATTTAAATCAAGCAATAAGAATAAAACAATCAAGCAGAAAAATCATGTCATTTTAGAGCTTCGTGTGATGTCTGTGACACATTCATAGGTTTTCATTCTAATAGGCCTATACAGTATTAGTGTTGAAGGCAAAGAGTTTTTAAGATGACACACATCAAAACCACTTGAAGTTTTACCAATCATAGCGACTATGGGGTCATAGATTCTGTCATTTACCTGCAAAAAGGACATGTGGACTGAAATTGCTAACCCTTGCAGATTCAGAAGTCACAACTGTTACAATGCCACAAGTTTGAAAATGCAGACTGGCATAAAGTGAAAGTTGCATTTAAATTCCGTCAAATATGAAGGCTGTTGACTGTAAACAGTTATAAAACATATCTTTGATTCATGAAACAGATATGTTCTTATTACAGGTTTTTAACATTTTGTGCATGTATGCCATGAGTGTCAATGAAATTACTAAACTGGTAGTTAATTCAGCATTGGCATTTCAATAAATATTTCATTTCATACACCAGTACCAGTGTTATGAACTTATTTGCATTAAGGAATATTGCAAAAGCGCAAAAAAGTTTGAATGAAAGTTCAGCTATTTCTAGCCAGGGTTGATTGATTTAAATCATTTCATTTAAAACAGTGATAAAATAAAAAAAAAACAAGCAAAAAATCATATGCAGTTTTGAAGCTTTCTGTGCTTTGTATGACACATTTGATTGGTGTTTTAATCAGTTTCACTTATATATGATTAAAAAGGCAGAGACTTCTTATAACAACACAAGTTATAAAAGCAATGAAAGTTTTATCAATCACAGCAACTGTGAAGTCATACATTCCATGCCAACTAACTGCAAAAAATGGTATGTGGATTGAAGTCACTAACATTTGCAGACTTAGAAGTCAGAACTGTCACAAGTTTGAAAGTATAGGTTGGATAAAACAGGCCTGTAGCCAGGCTTTAAGGTTTGGAGGGAAAAAAAACTTTTATTGGGGCAAGATTTTTGTGTCTATTACAGTATATGTTTGAAACAAACTTTTCTAGGCACAAATTTTGGGGGTCACAAAAATATTTAGGGACACTGCCCCTGAATGCCCCATGGCTACAGGCCTAGCATAAAGTAAAATTAACATCTAAATTCTATCAAATATGTAGGCTGTTGACTGTAGAAATAGTAGCTTTAGAACATATTTTTGATTCAGATTCATAATAACACATATATTTAAGTGTTTACCATTTTATGCATGTAAGCTATGCTTTTGCAGAAGCTGAACTAGTGAAAGCTGCATTTTAATAATAGAATTTGTACCAAAAAGGCTGATAAGCTTGTATTTTTGTACAAGCTTCTTAACATGCCATAAATGTTAATGAAATTGATGAACTAATGGTTTGAGTATTGCTCTTCCAAAATATTCCTTTTGCACACCAGTATTGGCATCATGAACTGATTTGCTTTAAGCGTGATGCATAAGTGCAAAGTAAGTTTGAATGAAAGTTCAGCTGAATTCTAATTACTATAGAAGAAACAAAGCACATAAAAGTTGTATTAAAACAAACACTTTAAAATTACTACTTGTGAGGTGGCCACCCTCTNCACATTAAATCAAAAAAACATGATCTAAATAAAAAAAATCANAACATTTTTTATTTTTTTGAANAAAGCAAGATTTTTATCAACCCTGGTTTTAATTTTTTGTATTTTCACAACTGTTGAAACCTAAATATCTGTCCCACTGGACCTTGTTATCAAGAATGGAATAATTTCGTTGCAAGAGACGTGGTGGCTGAAAGTAAGCATAGACTCGCAACAAATAATATTTTTACTAACGTTGTGGTGTCACTACTCACCACAAAATATCGCTTTTCATGACTTCGGTTACGTCATTTTATATCTGCAACCAAGATCCGCTACTGATGGATATCTGTCTTTTACAGGACACTGAAAAAATACGCAATGCAACTTTTGGAAAAGAAAGCTGGTCAAAAAGATCCCTACCAATCCAACATGGAGGCCTTGGCCCTCCGTTCTGCTACAGACCTGTCTCTGCTATGTTTCGTGTCTTCATCTCATGCCTGGCTACAAGGGCATCGCCAACAGTTTGCTTCCAGCTCTTAACAAGTAACATCCTCATGGCAAAGTAAATGATGCTACTGATGCTTCTTCAGAGCACCGTTATTCATCACCATTACTAATGGAATTACAATCCCGGGATGACCTTTCCTGAAGAGTTTCACTCAATGCCCTGGTCAATACTCACTGCCCTTGGAACAAATGTCAGCTTCTTACTGCACAAAAGAGGCATATTGTTGCCTGGAAAAACAGGGTTGGTTGACTAGATGACCGCCGTGGTCCCTCACCAATCCTATGTGACACAGCACTCCTCTTTGTTTACACTGATCAACCATTTGTCATTGCATTTTCATTTTCTCTAATGTTCACTATGATGGTTGGTTTGCTGAGTGCAATGGCTTCTTGTAGTGCTCCTGTTTGTTGGCTGAGTCATATGAAACAACAAACCATTGTCCATTGTCAAAATCCTTTCCAATTGTTGGAAACCTGCTGCTGTTCCTTCCCTGTTCTTCTAGGTTATATGGAATTTGATGCTCTCTAAGTAAAAATTTGATGCTCTGGTCACTAGTGACCACGTTCACTTGCTGTAACCTACAGGTCAGTCAAACAGCAGTCATTGTGCTAAGAGATGTAGACTATAATGAGAATATGTATTATGTCATCAAGACTCATGTTCTATCTGGACAGTGCGATGTATCTGACTAGCATCAGGTCAGGTTGTTGTGTGCCACATTGCTTATTGGTTGGATTGCAGTATTTCCTGAAATCAACTCGTAAAGTTTTCCCAGGAACTAGGAAGGCTATTT
>JGI24159J19872_10004828_pt1 | contig 17278 bp, 14 predicted proteins | sample Ectturendosymbi4_FD_19872 | JGI IMG/M metagenome (IMG submission 19872) | reverse complement strand
TGATTTTATCAACCTGCGTTCTGCAGAGTGTGTGTGTTCATACTATGGACTTCGTGTCTGCTCACAAACAAATAAATTAAATTAAATTAAACGAAGATGACCTGTTTTTTCTCTTTAACTTTCATTAGGGGCAAAATAGGGAGAAGTAGAAGAAGCGGGCAGGGCAACGCTGATGTGCTCTGTGAATCTTCGAGTCAAAACAAAAGTCGATAACCTTTTTGTTTGCTCTTCCCTTGCCTTTTTACTGGAAAATTACGAAATATCGGTAAATGTTGTGCTGCATCTGATGACTGAGCACGTAACGCTGTGTATGATAAGCAAGGCATTTTGGCTTCCGTTTTTTCCCCACTACTATTGCTCCCAAAATCGCCAGGTCTGGATCTTCTACTGTCAGATTTGATACAATTCTAGCTTTAATAATGTGAAATATCTGCCCGTAATTTATGGCGTATCACTTTGTTTTTGTCTGGTTGAGATTGAATTTTAAAGTTTCTTGTGTAATCACTGAAAATGCCGGTCAGTTCAAACTGAGTCATGTTGCAGGCACGACGCAGGCGAATAGTATGTTTCTGAATCACAACAGTATTTTCGTGACAAACCGAGATTACGTCGAACATCGTAATCGGCCTTCTTCACTAATACTTGAAAAAAGATACGAAAAGAGCCAAGTTCAATTCGGCTTACGTGTTCGGCTTGAGTCATGCTTCGGTGAGCAGGCCGTGATTCACTGTCTTTGTGTTGCAACAGAGCCAGGCCCATTCGAAAGCATATGAAGGGCGGCCATCATTACAAAATTGTTCAGTTGTGTGAAACATGCATTAAAGTAGCGCTCAAATTGCGAGCGTTGGTGACTTGCTGTCAATCGTGTATGTCAGTGTGAGAACTAGTGCTACACGATGAGGTTCCGAACGCTTTTGGTATCTGCTGCCGAAGCCATATTCCAGAAAGTATAGAACAGGAGCTGAACAGCCGGTGAGGGCGAGCTTATGCCAGAATTCCACAGAGTTGTTTGAAGCAAGGATCTAATTGGAACCGAGAGAAACCTGAAAGTTCTGACGATGAAAACAGTTATATTTCGAAACGTAAATTATGATTTCATCAATCATTAATGGTTGCGTCATTGCTTCTTAAAGGGGTCTCTTGGACTTCCAAACGTTTTTATGCTCCGTCGAGGTGTCGCCATCATCATGCATCCTGCGAAAGCCAGTTTTACTTTTTCAACTTGCGCCATCTTTGACACGCACAAAGTCCGCCATGGCCCTACAAGTCACAAGCAAAATTTTAAATGTAGCGAATTACACAGTTTTTTTTGTAGCACATTTTGACTACGTAGGCCAAAGGTGGGCACTGCACATGGTTTTCCTGTTGGTTGCATTTTGCGAACGCGATTTTCCGCTAACCGAGATAAAATATTGAAAAAGTCGATACGACAATATTCTGGCTTTCACGAAAATAACCGATTTAGATAGCGCTTGAAGTTATAGAAATAATAAAGAACAAGTGAGAAACCAACTCAAAAATAACCGCAGGATAGCAATAACAAAAAGTTGCCATAACTGAACAGAAGCTTTAACAGCAACCACATAGCATTTGATAAGTGTTGTCCTCTAAGTTTTGGTTCTTAGAATTTTGTTTTCTAGTCCCAAAGTTGTAAATAAAATATTTGAAAAAATAAGCGCACCAAGCCTTTTTGACTGTGATAAAATGTGGGTTCGGGAGGACAGGTGTAACACAGAAAGTTGTTGCTAGTTTTTATAATAAGTAGTTAATGACAGGTTTCAACTTGTAATAAGTAGTTACTAGTTGATAACGTTTTCCAATTTGCCTCTCGACCTTGTTCTTGCATATAAATCTGAAAGATTGGACTCATTGTGCTGTCTTCGGTAGGGCTGGAACCAGTGGCAGTTTCAATGGCGGAGAATATTTGGGGCAAACACACCCTGAAAGACCATGGCACGCTGTAAAGAAGCAAAACTAAAGACTTTTTTTCATTTCACTTTATTTTCTCCGAATTTCAGACCATTTTTTTCGACTGCCCCCCAAAGAGGTCTACATCATCCACCGTCTTGGACACCTTTGCAAGCAGATAGGTTGGCCTCTAAACGTGATTTTGGGTGCGCTCGTCATGGACTACATGAGCTAACTTGAGAAATGGCCAAAGCATCGTAAAAAGGCAATTTCAGTTGTAAAGTCCTTTGTTTAACCAGACCTGCTATTCATTCGATTCATCTGTAGGTGACTCACTGAAGTTTAGCTGTAGTTTTACGATTAGAAATACAAAAATACTTGTTAGTAACGTGAAAGTAGCCTTTACATGGAGGAGGAAAAGGAGAGTTCAATTTCAGCTGACGTTTTACAATCCGCATTTTTACAGGTTATGTGCAATTCTTCCCACCAGGGCCGGTTTTAAGCCGATTTGACCGATTTCTTCTAATCGGGCCCCGCGCCGAAGGGGACCCGAACCAACACAAATTTGCACTTTGTATCGAAGCAGACTGTGAATATTTCCGGCGTGGGGGCCCAGTGTTTTTCAAGGGATTTTGAGAGACCAAAAGGGTTCTTAAATTATTACAACGGTCTCTCAAAACAGTTTAAACTCGCTTTGCTACTTCCATCAAAATACACGAAAACCTTGTTTTACAATCATCTCAGTATTCAGATAAAAAAGTTGCGGCCTCTCAAAATGTCTTTGCAGGCAGCAAGGTCAAATCTTTTAAAAAATCCCCAAAGCATTTTGTAGGCGTGGTGTCTGTTGCAATTCCAAGTGAACTGCGCGGTTTTTAACGAAAATCCAAGTGAACTGCGCAGTTTTTAACGTCCTCATCAAGTTCTTTAGTAAGAATCGTCATTGTTTTCAGTAATGTTTAGCCAAGTTTTTTCCGCAGCACCTCGTTAAGGCAAGGCAGAGATGGTTAAGGTATTACACACAAAACCCTTTCTGGTCATGGAAGTGCCTGGCCAGATAGACGGCATTGAGTGTTGTAATTCTTTGATTCGTTTGGTTTTCCAGCCCTGTTCATTGAAGTTTGTGTTGTAGAGGTCCTGGCGTCACCCTTTCGGGCCTCGTCTTTTTTTAACATCACCGATTTCTATCATCATGACTTGATGCACCCCCTCAAAAATTTCTACACACGTCACTGGGTTGGGCCCCGCAAAAGTGTTTCTAATCGGGCCCCGCACTTGCTAATGCCGGCCCTGCTCCCCACAACAAGGTTTTATCTAGCTAACAACAGCACAACGTCTTCTGTACACCAGCTGAACGACATGACGGTGGAGAAACGTTTTCAGGCTAAAGGTGACGTCATGCTGTTATATCGTTTTGTAAATGTTGTCTCAGACCAAAGTCTAAATTCCTGGAATGCCGAGAAGTCACATCTGCATGAAACAGTTTATTCAGAACCAACCTACCTGATCTTTGTTGGAGGTCGTCATGCGAGGCATTTATTATTATCTGCGTCTGCCACGCAAAACCAATTTCAGAACGTTTACGTATTGAAGATAATGCGCGAATTCGTCAACGTGAGAATAATAGATTTTCTGGTTTTATTTTCCTTCTTTGATAACTTTATGTTAGTCATCTACGTGTGCAATGTGCATAACAGAAAGGCAGGTCAGTGCAAGCGAACGTACCAATATGAGTAAAAACGATCTTGCAGCGAAAATGTAACTAATTCCATAAACCACTGTGACATCCTGAACATAGTGAGGTCGATGAGTATGTAGGAGCCAGTCTATCATAAACATTGTTTGCTGGCCAATAATATTGAAACATTCCGTTGACAGCACCGTGCTAGTCGAAACACTCACCGACATCACCAATCGGGTGACATTTCCGCTAAGGAAACTTTAGGATCTGTATCTGCTTGTGTGCGCATGCTTATTACGGATTCTTAAATTGCTTCTTAAATGACTACCGTGCCTGCAAAGCAATGGATTTTCAAAGGACAAAGTCTTTATTGATTTTAATTGTTGTACGGCTCATAATTATCGATAATTATAACGATTACTGTTTTCAACTGGAAACGCTGCGCCGATTGTAAAACTCAATTTCATTTTTTCAATTGTCTTGTAAAATTTTTACGGAGAAAAAAGAAATGAAAACCTTATACGTAACGCAATGAGACAAAACAAAAACATGTTTCTCTTGTTCCTCTGGTAAATCAAGGAGGCTGTGAAACAGACCAGTTGCTTCCCCTCTCTGGCGTAGGGCTTTTGCAGTCCACTTGTGTTGATTACAATCTTACACAGAGCTGGAATGTCAAGCAGAACGGTGGAGACTTGAGTTTCTTTCCTTGGTTTTCTCACTTTGCCGGTCTTTGCGGCTCAATGACCACATGTCCGCAGCGGCCAAAGCTAGATATTGACAAAGTAGTGACTGTGCTGTCGTCACGCGAGTTGGCGTAGCCTTGAAGGACGCGCGGACAGATCACTGCATTCAAAGTGAGGTGTGTTTCGTGTTTCGGCGCGAACAATCGCCGAGAGGAAATGCTGACAATCGCCGTAAATAGCCGTGACCACAACTTGTGGCCGGCAGGCTTCCAGGAGCTGCCTCCGGTCAGTGTATTGAGCGGGTAGCACAGCCATTGACAGACGAATGTGGCTCAGACGTGCTGTTTAGAGTGGTTCACGATTAGGACGAAGCCAACCGTGCCAGTGATGATGTGTTGGCGTCATCATCGGAAATTGCAAAGCGTTGCTTTGGACGTACGGGAGCGCTGGCTGGCTTTAACGAAATTTCTTTTACGATCCTTCACTTGTCGGACAAATAATCAGTTTCGCCGCAAAACAGCCACTTGTGTCAAGTGCCAGATTTTGACCAGCTGCCTTGTCTCAGGCTTGAGCTGGATGTAGCGCAGTCGTTCTGCTGAGGAGAGAGTTTGTCGCAACGATCGGTTCAGTATCTGCCGCACTAACGTTCAGTTGGGATGCCGAGAAAAAAATTGCCAGTTGATGCAGAATTTAAAAGAAGACATCGGATGTAAACTTCTTATAAAGCAGGGTTGCGGAGAGTAGGGCCTTCACTGATTACGTGGATGGAAAAACTAATCTGTTGTACTTCAAGCAGAATGGTCACATAGCGTAAAAGAACCTTGATCGCACCAGTCGTTTACAACACACAGATGTGTTTAAGTATTTCAAGATGAAAAAAGAAAATGTTGCCACATTAAACCTTCAAGCTTTGTATCGTATACATGCTTCTATTGACCCAAACATTGCATAAAATATAAGAAATACCATCAATAGCTGCAAGACGCAGTATGGCAAAGAAAGAAATTACTTTCCAGCAGCCAACACCTTTGCAGAACATAGAGCAAAACTGGTAACATTTGGTTGATTGATTAATTGATTTATTGTTTCCTATGACTCAGTTAATACCGGTATACAGAAACATAACAAAAAGCCACCATACAAAGAAGTAATCAATTTTCTGTGGAAATTACAGTGGAATAAATGAGGGCAAGATCGTTTTTAGCAGTTTTTTAATTACTTTGAAAACGTATTCAGGTAGCAAGTCTCCACAAAGGTGACAAACGAGTGCATCAATCGGCAAAAATTTGCCAATTGATTCAATTGTTTGTCGCTTTTTTGGAGACTATTACTTGAATACAGATATATGCAAGTTCGAATCATCGCAAAAAGAACAAAGCGGAGATCTGTCGGCTGATTCCTCGAAAGCTTACAGCAAACCTAGAGCTGTTAAATCGTTATTTGAAAACGTTTTAAATTCCCTTTTTTAAACTTTGGTGAGGCATCATGTGGAAAAAGAGACTAACATGATTGTTTTCAGTTTGCTTCAAGTTCAAAAAGATATTAATTTACCGATTTTATGCTAGTTTTGGAAAAATTTAAAAACGATTGGTAAATATGGCCAAAACTAGTTTTTACTTCACAAATAAGGTTGTTCTTCTAAGGACATGACAAGATCCTGTTGTTTTCTAAACTCGAGATGTCTCTAACAATGAAAAGATAACATGTCAAACAAACCACGTGACACCTCGAGCGCCATGCTGAGCTGGGAGAAGGAAAAAGGTCAATTTGAATCGCAGGCCCTCTGGCCAAGCAGTGGCGGGTATTAGGAGAGGCGAATAGGGCGGTCCCCTCGGGTCCCCCTTTGTTAAAAGATGCCGCGCTATCCCTTTGAGAGTTACGTACTTAGTTTTTGCACTGTTTTGTTAATAAGCTTATGAACCACTCTAGAGCTGCTTGTAATGAGCTGAGAAGCAAGTCGTATGTTTTTCAAAATAAAGCAAAAATTTTGTGCAAATTTGCCGAAGGGGGCCCATTAACAACTGGTTTTGGGGTCACTTTCTGCGAATTTGTCTCAGACCCGTAAATTCTAATATCCACCCTGGGGTCAAGCCTTCCAGGTAAGACACCAAACATAACGTACATCTGAACGGGCTATAGGCAATAGGTGTTGTGCTTTTACGAAAGCATAGCAGGTCGCCAAGCTTTCTGAATTCAGTCACTGACAGTAGTTCAGTTCAGTTCAATTTTGTTTTAATGGCCTTGTAATCCCTCTGGAANATCACGAGCGGTCAGCGGCGCCAACCTGCTCTTTGATTGGGCCAGGACTGCAGCTACCTTTTTTTCACTATACTATCGTAATGAATGATGCACNGATTTCGTGCAATGCGCTTTATTCGTTTTCCTTGCACCTATTAACGTCAAGCACCAGGCCGGATAGGTCGCATGTGTCATTTTTTGGTTTTCTTTGGTATGACCCGACCCGGATTTTAACCCAGTCTACCAGCTTTGTTCATTGGCAGGTGCTCAACCCACTGTACTACTTAAACCAGTGGTTCTTAACCGAAGGGGACGCTTACCGAGGGCGTGTCAATAAATTCCCATGGTGGCGCGAGCCCTTACGCGCTCTACAACACAGAAAGTTTGATCAATAAATTTAGCAATAAATACATTTGTTTTTACAACTCAGTTAATGTCAGAGGGGCCTGAAGCAAAGGACGATTACATAAGGGGGGCGTGGTAGAGAAAAGTTTAAGAACCACTGACTTCGCGGTGTCACTGACAGTATTCAAGCAACAATTTTACAAAAGGAATGAATGACTGAGGGCCAAAGAGCTCGGGGTTGTGCGTTTAAAACATGCGATGGGGTCGCATGTTTCAGAACCGTTATAGATGTTGTTTTTGGTTGCGTGACTTTGTCTGTAATTATGGAGTGATGTCTATTTTACATGACCCTATTGAATCCTGAGCTGCAAATACATGCAGTTTACACGTTTGTCTTTTGTGCAAGGTTCTGTCACTTTTATCTGCAATATTCAGGTGATACCTACTCTATGTACTTTTCGGAAAAATTGCTTGCATTGCAAATGCATAAACAGTTACAAATTGTAGGTGAGTAACATTGTCATAACATGTATAGAAAATTTAATGAAGACAGATCTCGTTTAAGCACATTTTCGCTGAATTATTTTGCAAGGCAACAATGCTGTCAAGATGAGCATAAAATGTGCTTGTAAATTTCCGCTAAGAATGAATATCACTAACAAAAAAACGTTAAGTATGCTTTCTTTCATATTTAATTGTTTGAAGAAAAACAAGTGCGTGCCTAACTTTGACTACATTTCTTCTTATTGTGATTGTGCGAAGATTTTTTATGTATTTGGGTACAAGTGGAAATTCCACGGTTTCTGCTATTTTCTAAAAAAATGTTCAAAGACTTGTTTTGCTCAACTTTGGCCTCCGAATCCCAAAGCACAATCGCAGTGGTTAATTGTCGAATTTTACAAGGAACAGTGGAAGTTTTGCAAATTGCTAGTGCACTTCAAAGAGTGGCACAGCCAGTACACTATTGCAGGCGACAGTGGCGACATACCGGCCTGAGATGCCTAACGTCGATTAAGTATCCGGTGGATGCTACATGATAACAGATTTCCACTAACAGACGCTTTTTGTGACAAATCGTTTAACAAAGTGGTTCAGTGGTTCCCAACCGGGGAGGAATTCCTCCCCAGGGAGGAGTTTCATGAGTTAAAAGGAATAATTTCCACTTTATCGTTAAACTTATTCATTGTTAAGTGTTGTACGTATTTTTTAAGCTGACAATGGCTCTTTCAATTAGTTATATCACTTTATATTTGTAAGCTATTTAGTGGACTACCACACGTTTTTATTAACAAGCTTCAGTGCCATTATTTGAAAACATACAGTTTTTGTCCTACTTTCATTAATCAAGTTATTGTGGTCAAAAAGACCATTGTTCTAATTGTATTTAATACTAGCCTACGAAGCCGAACAGGGGAGGAGAGCAAAGTTACAAAATGAACAAAGGCAGGAATGCATCAAAAAACGTTGGGAACCACTGGTTCAACACTTCGTCGGGCCTGATGTGAAATCTGAAATGACATGGAGTTAAGTGGCGTAGTCGACAAGGCGCAATCGCAAACGCAGACAGAAAAATTACATAGGCACTTTTTGACACGATAGAGAGGCCTTGACATTGTCTGTGTCTACAGAGAACCACTCAATTCCACAACGCAGATTTTTATTGAAACTGCGGCTTGCGCTGCTACAGCCGGACATTAAAAGGTAGGATTACAGGCTTTGTAACGACAAGCGGAGTCCGCCTATCTCTTGAGAGCGGGCGTTGCCGCCGACCGGAACTTGGCGCACACGCAGATTTCTCTGCTTCCTGAAAGCACTCGGTCTGGTCGGTGGCGAACGGTAATGGAAGGCCGTGGAGCGCCGTTGTGACAACTCGTGTAACGGAAGGACATCTTCCTCGAGCAGCGCAAACAAAGTTCCGCGTCTCGAGGCTATCGATCCGCTCGTACGCTTGAATGACGCGTGTCTCCCAGAAAATATGTCTTTGATATTGGGCACTTCACTGCTGGAGCACAGGGCCAGACGAAAAACTGGAAGAGATTGAGCTAAAAGCGCCGATTCAGCTGTTCAGATGCAGCACACTTCGCACTTGTGAAGTAGGCTAGTGAAATAGACGCCAAAAGCATAAAGCAACTCTATACTTTACAGTAGTTTATACTGATTTCATTTGTTGTGATGTTGTGATCCATTCAACAAATACTGATTTGTTGAATGGGCTGTGCTAGAGCAGCGGTGCCTACGTCAATTTTAAGTTATGAGCGCGTATGAATCGTTTCGAGTTTAAGCCAAGGCAGGTTTCAGCGATGCGGTACTTCCGCCAATTTTGAGGAGAGTAGGCTCGTTTGCATGAAAAAATGAAAGTAGATTTTAAGCGAAGTCAAAACAGGTATCAATGGAAATCGGTCAACCTACCGATCTTGTCCAGGACAAGCCGCGAGAATGCAATTCAATCTTCAACCAAAAAGTTGAAGTTTCGTAACCACCGACATTGGAAAATTTGCCAAAGATCAATGAAGTCGTCAAGCCGGGATGTGCAAACATAAATTGGGTTTTGGCATGATCAACGCTGTATCGAATATGGACGACAGCGTTGGCAGCAGTGACTTATCACCTCTCAGGTTATCACTGCAACGTTTGCACACTCCGTTGCACTGCCACGTTTCTCGCTGAATTGCAGTGCAGTATGAGAGCAGCGGCAAAGTGGGGCGACCACCAGCGCTGAACCGTTGTTTTGGTTTGAATGTGTTCTAATATTTTTAGCCGGTTCGGGTAGGAAGGACAGGTCAGTAACTACACTTCACAGCTCCAGCTAAAGGCGGCGTAAGAATTGGTGAAGTTTGGCTTTTCCTGCCAGGCCTGTATACATGTTGTCACATTGTACGTTTGCTTCAAAGAGCGAGCAAATATTTGTTGTTCGCTAAATCGTGAATGGTAAATTGCACTTTAGTTTTTATACTTGTCGAATTTCGCAGCAACCAATGCAATTATTGAACCGTAATGAAACGAGGATTCTTTGGTTAACATGCAACAATTTATTCTTCATGGTGAAGTGAGTCTTTTTGGTGCTTTGCGTCGCTTTACCATTTCGCACCAATTAAAGGCGGTCCTATGACTGCAGAACCAGAGTTATCAGACGTGTAGAAATAAGGGAATCCGTTGCCGGCACAAAAGTAGCAACAAGATTCCCTAAAACCAACCTCGGAACGGGCTCTTGTAACTCCCGTACTTGATACAGAAGCAAGGGTGAAATGCTTCAGATGTTGCCATTCAGCGAAGTGCAGCAACTGTGATATGCCGGCAAAACATAGGACGCCATTTTTTACTAATCCTTAGTTGAGGCTTAGTGTGCTGTAACAGTCGCTCACGAACTGCAGATCACATAAGCACGTGCTTACAATTTTTGTGTGATTACTTATGCCTGCTCGTTAAAAAATTTTACTAGGTCCTATTGAAATTCTCTGAACTATTGCAAAAATTGACATTTTCAGAAAGTTTTGCGAAAAATTGGAGTCAAGTCGTGTTTTCACGAGCCCTTTCGACATATTTGCTTTGCTATTGCTTTGGCTGTAACGAAATAACCGCTGTCAAATACAGTTTCATTTGTTTATTTAGTTGTGCATTTCGGTCCCCATCAGACGAAGTATCCAGGCCATGCCGATTTCTAACATTCGCCTGACAGTGTCGTGTAAGTTACTATGGACACACCACTAAGAGATTGTCAACGTGAACCCCAACAAACGCATTATGACAAAAACTACATGTCCCGCGTTCCATCGTGGTCTTTGAGAAAATCACTTGAGGTACCACTCATCAGCAAGAACCTCCCTATGTGCCACTCTTAGCGCCTCTGATGAGCATTTGAAATGTTCACCCTAAAGAAACGTTTTTTTCGAAATGCAATTTGGCAGCACAAACAGTGAAACAAAGGGACGTTTCGTTACGTCAGTTGTACTCGCACAAAGTCGCTTAACGCTTTGTACTCGCACAACTTTAAGATTGCTGCTGTGAGCCAGGGGCGCATCCAGCTCGTAACGTTAGGGCGCGATTTCAGTAATTTTTGGTACTCAAGTCTCCCAACGGCTTTGCTACTGCAAAAGAGATGAGGTATAGTTTGTAACACTGCTGTGATAAAACAATGGACGATAGAATGGCCTTACGCCGCGTACAGTGAGGCAATTCCAATATGGCGAAAGACTTACTCGGAATTGGTTTTGATATGTTGTTTTTGCGAATTGTACAAAATCATGGTCAATAAAGTTACTTTTCGTAGGTTTTAGGGGATCGATCGCCCCCACCCCTGGATCCGTCCCTGCCCTGAGCAGACATTTCGCTGGGAATAGACGACGGATTTTGAAAGTTATTTCTTTAAAAAGCAGAAAGTAGTCTATGCATTTAAGAGTTGACATAGATAAAAATAAAAAGGGTCAACAGCTTTTACTGACATTAACACCTTAATGATAAAGACTACCTTGATGTTTTTGTGTTTGAACAGTTTGAAACTTACTTGGGGTTTGACGTCGAAAAGTCGCAGCTTACAAGTTACGCTACTAACATGACATTTGTAAGGCATAGAAATCAATGGAGCAAGATGCAATACAACAGTAGGAATTAGTCACCGTGACAACGTTCGAAATCACCACATCGTTCACGTTGTTGAGCGGATGTTTCATCAACAAAATCTTATTGCCGCTATCACCGGAAGCACTAGTTGCAAAGTATGCCCGCTCTCGAACAAACCTGACAATTAAGACGCCAATGACTTGGGTCGATTCACCTTTGGCTGACTTCAAGCTTGCTTGACCGTGGCTAGTTGATCGGCGGACGGCGACAAGGCAAACCTTTGTTTTCGCTGCGGGCGAACGCCAGGCTCGTTGTTGCAAGCGATGTTGCGCGTCAGCTGACATTTCCTGTTCCAATGCAAAGGACGCCATGAATGTTGAACAAGCTCTGCAATTGTCTTTGTTCCACGGCTACTACGAACGTGTTATCTCGACCAGAAATATTCATTTTACCGGTTTCTAGCAACAGACGTCATTTTTGAGCCTATTGTGTCAGCTTATCCTGTTCAGTGAACACCGCAAACTTGCCGATAGTGTGCTTCTGAAGGTACCGTATTTACTCGATTGTATCCGCGTCTTATAAAGTTTGTTTTTTCCATCATCTTGTGCGGTCTGCAGTCAAGGGCGGCTTACTTTGTTTTTTCATTATTTTATCCAAAAGGTCTAGATACGCCCAGCTTTTCCTTGGCTACGTTTTGTCGGTGGAACTCCCTTTTCCCAGTCTCTTCTCTTCAGCATCACGTGCACACTACATCACAGTATTGATTATGATGAACAGAAGGCAATTGTAGTGAAGGATAATTAGTACCATACCGGGGTTGCCAAATACGCGAAGGCGAAACGTGCTAGTACGGGAAAGTATCTCAGAGGCTTTGGTAACGTATGTTCAAGTGCTGCTTACAATCAAGAGCGGCTTACATTAATTTTGAACAGTATTTCGTGCTGCCTACAATCGAATAAATACGGTATGTAGTGAGCTGTTGAAGATACGCTATCATGGCGCTTGTTCCCAAAAGAACCTTGGCAAGACTGTTGTAGCCTACACGGAGCGTGTTGCAAAACTTTACTTTGAATGGTTTATTCTGTTTTTGTTTTTCTGGGACTCCCACAAAGTCTTCGCGTTTATAAAGAGCAACTTAGGAACGCTCATCATTTACTTTCATCGGTACGGCAAGTTTCAGCTCATTGCTCTGATTAAATGCAAACTTCAAATGTTGTTATCTGGAGCTTGAATCAGCTTTTAAGGAATAGGCTTCTGAGCTCTTCGGGAAAAATGGCTTTAATGATGCTCTCACCTCTCAAAATGGTCTTGGCAGTTTTGTGATGATTGCTTCTTGGGCATCTTTAGAATGGCAATCCCGTTGGCAGCTTTGTTTTAAATTCTCTTTGCTATTTCCATTTGCAAATTTATGAATAAATAATGATCGCCTGACCTTGAGGTTGAAAACGGAGAAATGAGAAGCGGAGCAACCACGTTTTTTGCGCACGCTGTTGTCCGCTGTGGCTAACAACCTGCATCTTGTCTTCCCTCAGTGTTAGGAGAATCGGACAATGTGACAAGCGCATGAGAAATTTATCGTATGAGCAGTGCCAAATTATCTTGTACTTGTCTCGTGTGTCTGCTAATTCAAGCAGTTGTGTCGCGATCGTCAGTCTTGCAGCGTTGGTGAAAAATCAGGCTGTCAGTTCAGTGGCCTTCATGCGTATCGCAGTTTGTCTTCCGTGTTATGTTTCATTCTGCACACTTCACTGATTTGACTGCTTGTTTACCGTGAAAAGGGTTGGAGGCTTGATGTAGGTTTGATGACAATTTGTTGTTTAATTGAGATCAGCATGATCAAGTACCTTCAAAATATTTTGACGCGCTGGGAATTTTTCAGCTCTCTAACGAGAAATGGATTTAAAAAATCAATCCTTTATTTTGTAGGACCAAACTGAAGTTTCTTATATAGCCCAAGTCACTACATACTTAAAACCAAAACGTTTTTTCGGTTGCCTCAACGAAGACGAGATTCTAGTCGACATTTTGTAAATTAAACCATGCCTGAATCTCCACTGACAGCGTCAAAACTGTAAGATGATGTTCCGGGTACAAACATTCCAAAACGTCCATTTTATGGACTTTTCAGTTACCGATCGTACGAGTTTATTCAGAACATTTTCACTTTCCTTTGACTTTGCTTATGTATCTTATCAGCACTACTAAGTCAGGGGAATCGCATTTGACAACAGCAATGTTATTTTTTTCTCACGTTTAACTTTAGCGGTCTATTAAGGCACCGATACACTGAGCAAAGTTTGTTATTTCTCGCCCGTGCCAGTTAGAGAGCTTGTTGGTTTAAACGTGATGAAAAATCAGGTGGACATATTTTGCAGTTTCCCACATTCTGTTTTTTGTTCAAGTCTATAATAACGGATCAGCATACAAAATAATGGACGACACAGCACCAACAATTGGTCAATAATATTATCAAAAACATTAAAAGAAGTTTTATGGATTTACCGGCTTCTATAATTGTAGACAAAGAATAACGTGTTCAGATATCATGCACCATATCTGTTTGATCAACCAAGCGAAGCACGTGACTTTCCGCTCTGCGGCTAATAGAATAACTCCTACTTCTGTCAAACCGTGGTGTCGGTGGAATTCCCAAGCTCATATCTCGGCACCCACACAAGTAACAGCGTGGGCAAAAGACGAAAAAGAGCACACAAAGTCAACAGCAGCTTCAGCAACAACAAAGGTAAGGACATAAGCCATGGCCTTCGTCGAAATGTATTCGTTACGCGTCTGTTCCCAATCGATTAGGCAACCGTCGTGACTCATTAAGAAACCGCTGGCCGGAAGCGCAGAGTGCCCTTGAGAGCAGATTAGGTAAATTATGTGTCGCGTGAAGTGCGCCTTGCTGATTCACGGCGATTCCTGTAATGAAGGAGCGAAGGAAGTCTTTCTCGCTGTCAGCCCATCCGTTTTTGATTATTGGAAAATCTCCAGACCTGAGGAGTTTTTTGTTTACCAGGCGAACGTGATCAACGTATGTGTTAAGTCGACAGGTGTGCTTGCGTTCTCAGTGGATAAACAGGAAACAGTCAACTACACTGCAATCTGAATTAAAAATTATGATATTCATGTTAGCAGTGAATTCGCCTTTGAAGGTTTTGAAAAAAGTTCAGAGCGGTGTGATTTGCAGGTGTGCTTGGATCAAAGGTGGATTGAATTTCAAAACATCGACTTATGTCATCGCTGACACATTTTAGAGAGGTGGTGAGTGAATTGCTTCTGCGGTAAAACAGATCACAGAGTTCACTACCTGCTTTGAGCAGAAAAAAATTAAAAGGTATTTAATTATCGGGATAGCTGAACAATATTCGAAAAAATTTTACATCGGAAAAAAGATGATAAAATAAAATATTTGGAGTATAATGAACGACATTTGCGCAGAGGCTCCTGTGACGGTCGCGCTGATGTCACATAATCACTGAAGCGTGTACAACATCACCACAAATAGAAAGCACGTTCTCCTTCCCCAATCGAGAACATTGTGAAGAAGACATAGACTATCGCTATGATAAAAGTTTCGAACCCCTTTCGACCCAATGTGACTACAACACTCCTTCGTGACAGTGACATGAGAGTCGCTTGCAACTACCAAATGATTACCTGTGTTTTTCAGAGAAGTCGTTTTAAGTTGTGTTTTAAAAACTTACGTTGATTCGCAATGACTATTGAAGAGCCACTTTCCGATTTGGTGGAAGAGCTCAACAGAAAACTGCGTCCCGAAGACTTTAAAGACCTGTTGAATGCCTCCAAAGACGATTCAATCGACGAAAAGGAATTGGACGCTCTGTCGACGCCCGACCAGTGGTTCAGTTTTCTTTCGAAAAAGCTCCTTTTGACCAACAGTAAGTTTTGACTCAGGAAGCGAACTTTTGATTCTGATATTCATCCGTTGGAGTAGGAGACCAGCAGTTGGGAAGCGGTGGCATAAACGTGATTGCAATCAGTTTAAATCATAGCTGCAAGTACATATGAACGGTTTGGCGAATTGCCGTTCTCTTAAAAACAAATGTTGAAGAAACTGCGCTCCGAAAAGAGCACGACTCTGTATGTTTACGCACAGTGGTGCGCTGGTGGGCACGGTGGGTATCCCTAATCAAAACGTTAACCTGGTTACTCGTTAACAATTAATCCGTCAATTCCTTTAACAACAAGAGAGCGGCACGAAATTATCCGTATGGCCATGAACGAGCTTAGGCCTATTGGAGAACTATTGTCCCGATGAAATGTCGGTATCGTACTAGTGCAGGGTTTCTCAAACGGAGCCCTCGACCCCCATTGGGAGCCACGGAGCGGTTCTACGGGGGCCACGAGCAGAGGTCTTAACAAACAGCTCCGCCGTGATATTGCACAATCCTATTGATGAGCAAGGGGCCACAAGTGTTGAGAGTCTTTGGAAGGGGGTCACAAGCCATAAATTTGAGAACAGGGGGTCGCAAACCATAAATTTGAGAACAACTGTAATAGTGTTTTACTCTGGCCAGTTGAAAAGACACAAATAGCTTTGGTACGCTGTTCTGCAACCGTTGTATCGGCCTCAACATGTGATTAGGCTTTGTTGCGCGTCATAATTGCTTTATTTGCACAAAACGTGTACCGCTTTCAAAAGCCCTAACGCGGCACGACTTACGCATCTCTGTACACGGAGATATTTTATGTAAAATGAGGATTCTTGTTTACTGTGCTGGGGATTTTTTGAGTTGCATTTGCGACAGCCCTGTGCGCAACATGTAACACCAAGAGCAAGAGCGCTGACGTCGATAAAGTGAATAAAAGCTCCAAGTTGTTCGCACGATTTGAACTTGTGTTTTTTGTACTCGCGCACAATCATTGGACATAAACCTTTTACCGTAGAACAGAAGAGATGAAAATGTATACACCATGTCTAAACTGAACTGGTTTGTCGTTTCAGTGCAGTACGTCTTTCAGTTGGAATTAAATGCGGGCATTTTGTGTATAGTTCTGTTAAGCAAAGTTATGCCTGGAACTTTTATTAATCGTCTTTAAACGGAAGTCTAAAGAAACGTAAGTTACGACTTTTAACTTGACAAATAACAGTTTAGTGCAGTGCACAACTGTTTACGCACTCATAGAACCCCAACAGTTTCTTGCAAGGACCGATTTGTTGACGTGCTGGAAACTATTTAAAACCGATCGATCCTTATTTTTATTGATCTGACATGTCTAGTCTCTGCTTGCAGTTCTACTGGGGGTTTGCGAAGGAAACATTTCTGACAGTCTACTTCGCTGGCGTTGCACTGGCTCTGAATCAAGGTATTGTAAGTCGGGCCGGGTTCGGGCTTAAGTTTGTCAAAATGTTTCGGGCCTGCATATTGTTTCGCAACGACGGACTCGTTTGTCGCCAGTTAGTATTAAAGCAGTCGATTTGATTAAATCTTCAATGAAAGATGATTAATTGTGCATTAGTCATATAATTAGTGTGCTATGCTACCAATACCCCGCAGTTGCGCATATCTGGACTCACTCGGTAAATTTGGCTTTCGGGTCTAAATCAGGTTTCAAAATATATGTCGGTCTCAGGGCGGGTTCGGGCTCCAAAATGAGGCCCCTTAGCAGCTCTGGTCTGATTCGAATTTATGTTGTACGCTTATTTCCAGTATATTTTGTCGTGTAAAAGAGTACGTCAAACAACACGTCTAATGTGTATCTTGTCAAAATAGAAGTGAACCGCTGTCTACACAGCGATCAAATTCCCCAGTTTTTAGGAGCAATGGCATAACTAGAGATTTGAGCCAGGGTGAGAAAACTTAGTGATGGGGGCACCGTGTGGGTCCAACTAGTCAACACTCAG
>JGI24159J19872_10004826_pt1 | contig 17287 bp, 10 predicted proteins | sample Ectturendosymbi4_FD_19872 | JGI IMG/M metagenome (IMG submission 19872) | reverse complement strand
TTCATTGAGGAATGCTGTTAGTTAATGAATTTATTATCGTTATTTTGTTTTCAAATGTAGTAGTAGTCTGTGAGAAAAAGTTGGTGATAAAATAATCAGAAAGCTGTAAATACAAAAGAGGCACGCGATTTTATCTATAGTTTTATTGTATTCCATTTAAGTGTCCCATTGATATGTTTTTTTTCTATTTGAAATTCAGTTGTGCCTGTGTGCAGTCTTTAGTTATATATTGCAGAGAATTACGCTCTGCTTGTTCCGCATTCATTGTATAATCAAAACTTGTTTGGGTCCATATTGAAGGTTTGTTTATATATCTGGATGAAGATTTTATTAATAAATATCAATGTTGGCCCGCGGTTTTGTCCACATTTTGGCCCATTGCGTCTCTGAGTTTGACACCTTGACATAGAGTCAGGTGGTAAAGGTCATTATACTTTCAGAGAATATGTAAAAAGTAACAAAAATATGAAATAAATTTCAAATATAAGTTTTACATTTTATGATGTTCATATTTAGAAACTTAAACTGAGTTTTGATTGTCACAGGTAGTCAGGTACCACTGAATAGCAACTTTTAATCCTAATTGGTCGTCCGCACAATACACCTTATGTCGACATCGGCTTTGAAAATGTAGTTGCTTGCAGCGTATAGTAAAACAACCACAGGAATAGTGAACATGTTCTGGAAATCATGTTTTTGACTAAAAAAATTAACATACAACTGAATTGGGGCATTGCAGCTTCGTCATGCGATTTCCTTGTAGATCATTTATTTTGTATTTTCACAATAATTGCATTTGAGTAGAATTGAAAGACGTTTTTAAGAACATGGATTTTTAGTGGGAACGTGTGAATATTCTGCCTTTCTTTTGATTGTAGCGGTACGAGCTGGTTAGTGAAGAGAATGTTTTTACTTCCACAGCCGGTGCGTAAAAAATAGGGCAAAAATACGTCAAATTTGGCCGATATGTGAAAAGGCTTGAACAAAAATCCCAAATACTTTTTATTTTAGAGAATCTGTTCAGAACCTTGAAATAAATTTATTGGGTATCTTTTTTGTAGTTCAGACATTTTCATTGAACAAAGGCAAAGTAATACTCTTTTGCTGAGAAATTTGGTGATGATTTTGTGGGCTCTCAACCTGAGTGGCCATTTTTAACTGAAATAAACTGAAGTAATGGCAAAGATTAAGCGGAAACCCTGAGATAATTAAAAAGTAGGCAAGCCAAATGCTGTTTCCCAGCAAATAATTTTTTATCCCTGTTAGCCATGCTCACCAATAAGTATTCGAAGAAGGCGGCAATATTACTGTTTTGTAAAAATTTTCACATTCTATTGATGCATGGGCACGTTAAAAAAAATAAGCCGGACCACGCTGTTTTCAAATACAGTTTTTTGCACCTAGTTCGCCGAAATTACATAATGACGTACTCCTGCGACGTCTTTTGTCTTGACCGTTATTAGTTGTGTGATACTGAAAGCCGTGTTGAAACGAATATNCAGATGTAGTCAAAAATTTCTAAAAACCTGTAAATAAAGCTTTCATTTGTGTGCTGTGGCACATTTTTAATAAATAAGAATTCTGAAAATGAACGTGCTTCAGCTGATTACACGGCAAATATACCGAGTGAGTAAATGCTTCACACTCAAACCACCGAGCAAAATATTTCATGTCAGAATGAATTCAATAATTTTTATTGAAATTTATGTGCTTTTGTGTTGTCTCACAAGAAAGCAACGACGACAAGTAAGCAAAACAATTAAAACGGTCATGATTCATTTGCACTTCAATTTTTCTTCGAGAATTTATGAGCGTAGAACTTCAGCAATTGTCTCAAATAAATGATGTTGAAAAATCTGCATCAGTCTGATACTTATGACAAAAACGTTTTAGCCTACCCCAACCATCACTCACGGCTGCTGGTCAAACTTCTCAAAAACAGTAAGATTTTTTTACGAAACCACAAAGGAACTTGCTACCCGGGCGCGTAAAATCAGAAGACAATAACTCCTCGAGAAAAAGAGAGCTTTCTGTGTGTCTTTGAGTAAAATTTTATAACCAGCTTTTTCGTTGCGTTATTCCTTCCCAGTACATATGCAGAAGTGGGATCGCTTTCTCCGAGATAAGATGCGTAAATAACACACCAGGAAGGTAGAATCGTGCATATGGAAAGGTAAAAAAAAAAATACTAACAAGTTTACTAAAAATTGGTTTTCTGCAAATGCTGTTATAAGACAATTGCAAAGTACTACTTTTTGAAAGATAGCTCGATGTTCAAAAGTGCAACTTATATAAAACCAGTGCGAAATTAATTTTGATTTATCCACTCACCAAGGTATGAATCCTTCAGTTGCGCTAAATTGTCATTAATAAACACATTTTGGAGATCATTCAAGCTATAGACAGAGCTTTTGTTGGTCTGCAGCGCCCCATCAACAGTGGCGTACTCAGCAATAGATCCAGCCCTGTCGTAAGATCCTCCTGCCCCAAAAAGGATGTTTCTTGAGCTCTGAAAAGATTATGCATAAGAAGTCAACAAGCGAAAATTTGACCTCAATTACTTTTCGCTATGCAGATGCATTAAAAGTTTTTTAGTTGATATTTTTCTTATTTTTAATCCTTAAGCGAAAACAGGTAAAGACTGCATAACCTTGCAGTTTTCTTTGTTCTTCTAACATTCTGCAAGTCAAGTTTTTACCTGTGTTGTGTGAGACGACAATCCGAGCTGACAAGTAGTTAGTTCCGTAGTGACGTTACTGACAGAGCCTGAAATAAGTATGGAAGGTTGACAGGGTACACTGAACAAATCTTCGGCTAATGATATTTTGTTTCAAGATAAATTACTGATATTGGTGTCTGTGATGAAAGAAGGTTTGTAATTCAGTATAACTCATATGAATCTGTTGATCCTGAAATATTTGAGCAAATACGTTTATAAACTCTCTATAATTAGTTTTTGCGCAGTTTGCAAAGCATGTTGTGAAGATTAGGACGTTAATATCAAATAAAAAAGAATAAACGTTAGCATTTATGATTGGCTTGATAGAAAAAATGTTGGATGTTATTTGGCAAAATGTGCAAAAACTTTTTAAATATTTTGTTTTTTATAAACGTCCTACTTTTCACAACAAACAATTTAATGCACTTTAAAGCTTTCAAATTATTTTTTGTTTTTTTAAGAGACACACGATTTAACTTTTTAATTTCAAAGTGAAAACAGCAGGGTTGCTGCTCAAGATCCTATTGGATCTCCTATGGGAGATCTTGAAACACCTCCCGTGCCTAACAACCTCTAATGTTGTCCTGGCTCTGCACCAGAGAGTGATCAATTCGGCCGAAATATCTAATCCTGTCACCTAACCCTCGATCATCCTCTGGGTCCATTTTCAGGGTGTGTGTTCAATAGAACTTGTATCACCAAACTTTCGCAAAATCAACATTCGAAATGCGCAAAGTGAAGCCTTAGCCTAAATTCAAACTCATTCATATCAAACACCATTTTTAACCTTCGAGCGTTGTTGCTGCTGTAAGGGTAATGACTTTCCTCAGCTTGTCTAGGATGGAACCGAGGTTGTTAAAGTTGGTTGCGTACAGCACTCGTGATCGATCGCCCGCTATGACTTCCAATTCATGATTGTTTACACCACTTCCAACGCCTACTGCCACCAATGTTATGTTTTCCGACCTTTAGAAATGACGCAATTAATAAATTAACTATGCTACATAAACAAATATCTAAGACAGCTACAGACGTTGAACTCGTCAAAAGATGCAGGGCAGGCGCGTGTACCAACATATTTTTTGCATACTTGTGGTTTTGGCAGTGAAACCTTTCTTTTGCTGAAAAACGAAGGAATCTTGTTCATGGACTTGAACAAAATAGAGTCAGTACGTTGCAAACTGTATGAACATCTTGGAGATAACAATAATAACCATAAATGTAAAACCTAGCTGCGTTCGATGACCCCAGCACAGAACCTCCTCCATTAGCTGCACCGTCAGTTATTACAATCAGCAACTTCGGAACGTTACTTCTTCCATCCTTTTTGAATTCGCCTACTGCTGCATCTATACCACGCGGGGTTCTCGTCCAGCCACCATAACCATAATATGTCGCAGTCACATTTTCTGCATAAAATCAACATGTATGAAAAATTTTATTTGTTACGTGAAAGCTTGTATTTTAAGTGTCAAAAAGCATCGACAAAATCTGCTTTTTCCTTGTTTTCAAACTAGCACAAAACGTCTTAGGCTTTTCCAATAACAAAAATGCGTTTTGATGTTTTCTTGTCATTCCTCAAACTCACTTCAAATATATCACCATTAGTGTTATCTACGGTAAGTTTAATTGTTTGATTCGTAAATTTTGCTTATGAAAGCTAGTTTCTAAGTTGCTTTTAAATTATGTTTCAGAGTCTGTTGATGCTGTAGCTTATTAATATAATCAGCATTAAAAATTGTGACTAAACTTAGTGTCATGTCTTTCTTCTGCATTTTGAGTTATCGTCACATCAAATAGATCTAACGCAAACAAGAATTCAAGAATTCGGACTACCTCCCACTGTTTTGCTATGACGTTTGTGAAAACATCAGTGACGCACTAACAACAGTAACCTACAAGACCGAGCTTTAGTTCAAACTTCGAAAAGTGTGAACATGACTTTACCAAGACGTGATACAGTTGCATTCCAATTAAGTCCTGCGAGCATGTTTCTTGAAAAGGTTTGCCAAACGACAACGGTTCATATTATGCTCGGCAGGCATGCAAAAAAGACTGGGTAAACGAACTGTTAAATATACGTTCGTTTTAAGTTTCAGCTAAGAATTTGTGCACACTTGTTCGATGAAGCGCAGCTCAAAAATTCAAGCCAACGCTAGTTGGCCTATGCAGCCATCAACTACAACTGGACGGTAAGATCGCTTATGACGTTTTTATGCGTTGATAATTTGTGACAGGCACGCATTTTGTCGTGTGTTTTTATTTGGTTTTATTTAATCGCGTTCTATAATGTTTAAATGGTAAAAAGTGTTTGTGCACAGACAAGGAAAATCGTATCACGCGCAGATTGGAATGCTTTGTTTCACCTTTGCAGCATACGTTAGCTAGCTCGCGTACGTCGCACGATTGATTTTGGAAACTGTTCAGCATGCATAAAGAAACGCTATATGTCGCATTAATGCAAGTAAAATTGCAAAGTCAAGTAGCATCACTAGTGCTCGATAAAAGGCTAACAAAACACAATGCCCCAGTCCAGAGACTAAGGAAGATAGCCTTAGTTAGTTCTCGCAACATCGGTAGTTGGTATCGTTACTGTACTAGTTGAACAAAAAGCATGGCCTAAAATAAGAAATTTTCACTGGGCGGCAATCACGATCGTAATAAAAAATTATAGTTGGCTCATGGCTGGGAGAACTGTAGTGTTTTCGGTGATGACCAAACAAGGTTACATATTTAACCAACTGGCAGGAGGAAAACCATCAAAAGCGACACGATTTTTCTGTGCTTTCATGACAATTTCCTACCTGCTGACAACATGGCTGACCGCAAGGCAAATTTCTAGAAAACGTACTTTATGAATACCACTAGTCTTCGTCATTTGGAAATAGAAGCATGTTCCGTGGACACCCCAAGTGATTTCTACGTGACAGGAATCAGCACCTCAAACCCTAAGAAAGCTGCAAAATGGAAGTCGACTCATTTTCGTGTAAATTTCTTGCTTTGACTGACTCGACATTCAGATGGTCTTTCCACTAGATCACGCAGTGATACTTTTTTTGTTTTTATGTTAATGTCGTGAATACCGAATAACAAAACCTTTAGTTTCACTGAATTTTATTCGTTTAGAACAAATAGCCGATCATTGCGGAGTTTCACACATTGCTTTCTCTTTGGAAGATTTTGATAAAATCGCGTTGTTTGTGTAGACCCAAGTCACAGTTTCTGAGTCTTCAATTTTTCCTGGTAAGAAGCTTACGAACTGCGGGTCTGGAATCATAATTGGCAGTTCCTATGCCATTCAGAGCAGGGTTGCCATACGTCCGGAATTTCCTGGGCATGGTGTGAATGTTTGTGTCCGAAATAATTTTAAAAAAAGCTCTAATGTCCAGAGGACCTTATCGTTAGATTCTCTGAAAAATATGAATAATCAGGATTGGGAGATAAAAATGCCTTTTTGTATTTTATCGCTGTAGCCTTGGTGCAATAACTCTATGATATTTTTCTTCTGTGATAGTGATGTTGTTTTGCGGTAGATTGGTAACTGTAAGAACATACTGAGAAATGCCGTGCAGGGCTTGTTTGTTGTTGCGAAAAGTAGCCATTGAGATTGTCGGAAATTGTGCCTCTTCAGATATGGCAGCCCTAAAGAGCTCTGAGCAGTCTTTGGTTTACGACCTTACGGTTGACCTTGACAGCTCGTTCTGCAATCATGTTGTGAGGACAAGAAATCAAACAGCGCGTTGAGTACTGATCCTCTCCTCGACGTTTTTAGCAGCTCATAACACTTGGCAGTAACTGAGTCGCTTTCTCCAAATTGTCTCGCTCCTTACACAATGAACAAGTCCATAGCGTCTTCAGCGTATTCCTCAACGCCAGTGGCGTAACTGACGGGGGGCAGAGAGGCAAATTGTCCCCCCTGGCAAGCTGTATGTAAAAATCGGACCCCCACTTAGCTCATATTTCGGTTTTAGTATTCTTTTGCCTTTCTGTAATTTGCTGTTTTTTTGCGTTTTTCGGAGTATTGTCTGGTATTTCGGGTTTTGTATAGGCATCAACATACGGATTCACCATTATTTCTCAAGATTTTTCTGAGTGTTGGCTAGTGGGCCCCTTGCCGGTAAGTTTTCCTCCCTTGACTCAAAGCTCTATTTACCCAACTGCTCAACGCTCTCCTTTCTAAAAATTTCAGCTAGCACGTTTAGACCTCAAAACGGTATTCGGACAGGAGACGCGTTAAAAGCATAACAAATAAATGCGCCTAGTTCTTAAGGGCGAACAAATTGCAGAAAAAGGTGTTGAAGCTGATGCGTCCAATTCTCATGCGTTCTGCATGAGACTGATAGTAGGAGCTCTTTTCATGACAAACAGTTAGAAACAGGACGTGCAGTTACATCGGTATGTTCTAGTTTCTATTAAATCAAGCAAAACCATGTCTTTTCTGTAGGTCTAAGTTAAATAAAGTTTTGAAAAAACGAAACACAGTCTTGTGTCTTTTTCAATGTCTATACCTGAAATTTGATGTTGAAACCTAAAAAGTTTGATGTTGAAATAACTGAGCACATATGCATCACTGGTAATGAGTGATGCCAAGTTTAAATTGTAGCAGCAGTTGGAAGTGCAAGTATTGAGCAATACTTGGCCTTTCAGACTGCTACTACAATTTAATCGTGCTACCTTTCAACAAAAATCACCAATGCGTTTCTTGTTTTAGCTGCTTGTGAGACATCTTACGTTCGAGGACTGAAGCAAATGCAATTTGCTACCGAGTATTCCATAACCAATCAAACTGTGAGTATCTCCGGCCTCTTTCGTGATTTAACATGATCCGATATTGGAGGCTATCGAAGCTAATAACTGAAGACAGCAATGCTCTTTGTGCATTAAAAAACTTGTAATGCCAAAGTGTCGGTCTCAGTTTGAAGGAATGCGTGACTTCTGAACTGGCACACGTACACAGGTTTTCAGGTATTACCACAAAATTTAGTAATGTTCTGAAGTGCAGTGCAAAATTTTAGTGCCGCCCAGTGGCTAAAATTCGGCGATACTGGGCGTCAAGTTTTTACATCTTGCCGGCAGTTTTGCCACCCAGTTCATAATCATTTTAGGCCATGACAAAAAGTGTTAACTCACGAAAGAAAACATATGTTAGTCTTGATTGGCGTTAGTTTTCCTGTCCAGTGTTTTGGCTGTCGCACATTTACACGTGATTTTGCTCTGGCACAAAATAACTCATGGCTTGAATAGATAATAGGTTTCATTGCATGTTCTCATTGAAACTATCTACATTATATCGTACCATCCACATTACAGCGTGTGCCATCAAATTAAATTTGTTTAATTTTAAAAGAAATTGTCTGTTGAAGTTGCAATATGTTTTGTGATTTTTTGGAAGATTTACAATTTTGACAGCCAAAACTATGTATAAAATATGTTAACGCTATTAATTGAATGTTTTGGTAATTTTTATAAAAAAGTAAATGAGCACGGGAGTATGTTATGGTCCTTATGGACAATTTATAATTTCATTTGCTGAGCGTTTGAAGCAAAAATAAACAGATATGATCTGTTTTAAAACATTTATTTTCTTGATGGTTTATCTTTCGCATAACTTGTGCCTATCACTGACACCGTATTTAAATTATTAAATAGGGTCCACATTTAAACTTTGTCGGGGGCGCCATTTTGCGTAGATACTCCACTGGCACAAGCCTACGTAATTTGTGGTGGGACTGAACACATAACATGTTCGGCGTTCTGACGAACATAGAAGGTGAACGGGTTCCAAAGCAATTTGCAGTAGAGATAGGAAAGCACACAAATGAATCAAATCCCAATTAGCTGTCACGAGAAACAAACAATACGGACTTTGAAGTTTAACATTCGGACTCTAATAGTGACGTCACACAACTCTTTTCCGCATACCAGCGGTGAAAAAAGAGATGAAGTTTGATCGCGCCGATGAGGTGACCAATTTGAAGCCGGAGCTTGTAGTTACTGAATACAAACTTTCCTGCGCAAGTCGCGAGAAAAAAGATTAGAAAGAAAAAAAGAGGTGTAAGACGCCCAGACTGGATTCTGTTCATTTCTACTCAATTCGCATTGTAAGGAATTAGATTCGATGAAAATCTCGCACAGTTCTTACAACAACGATGAGAAACCAACCGTAGATCGCTTGCGCAATCTGTGGGAGAGCTTCGTGCTTCGAGTTGTGTGTGAGCCAAAGTCTCAAACTCTCGTCAAGTTGTACCCCAAATAGAAACCTAACCAAATTTACTTAAAAGTAAAGAAGCGGTGAAAGCAAAATTGAAACATTTATACAGCGTGATTATGTTGTCACTGTGGTTGTGCTTTGATTTGGGAAATTGTGATTTGTGTGTTGTTGCTGAAGCGTGTAGTGCTATCGCACATTGTGCTTAAAATTTTGTGTTTTCTCGTGAATCATTCTAACCAGAAGCGTTACTTTTCCGTGTTTCGCACGAACGATTTAGTGTTGCGTTCTTGTTGCCGAGAGGGAGTCATACCATCGCAATTATCAAGTGATATAAAATGTGATAATCAGAAATAGAAGTTCGTAAAAGTAAACTTTTTAAGGTGATATTTTGATTTTTTAAATCCTGTCAGTGAAACTCATGAACGTAGAAGAGGTGAAACGGGCAGGTCCTAGTCTCCTGCAGGATATAGAACTGAGGCTCTTCAGTCTACTGTATCTTGACAGGCATCCTGACTACAGTATAAAGGAGGGAGACATTTTAAGTTTTGTAGTTGGTCACTTTCCGGAGAGTCAGCGACTATACTCCTGCGCATTTACACACCGCACTAGTGCTCGTCTTTGTTGAGAATAGGTGCTTACAACCCAGAACTTTCACACGACCTTTTATCCCTCGGTCGGTGATTATAACTCAACTGAGTTTTCCCCTAACCGCCAAAAGACAACGACCTGAATGTTCTGCACTTAGGCGGAGATAAAAAACCTAAGATATTTGGCTGGCAACTTGAACCTCGACTCCATTTTTATTGCAGAGCTGACATATTTTAACGAATTTAGCTTTTCGCTAACCGTTTTCTTTACTTTATTAGAAGTTTACGGGAATGACTAAAAGCGATACTGCAGTTACCGTGTCGAGCATTACACGTCTCAAGGCACAGGCGCGTGACTGAGGCTAATCAAAATGCATCTCAAGGCACATCTCACGACTGATGCCAGTTTTCTAGAGTCTGCAATTGGAAAAGATCACCTCAGGCAAAACTAGGAATTTGTAAATTAACTTAGTCATCTGTGGATGGTGCCCAAGAGTGATAAGACGCTATACTAAACACCAAATAGAAAGATCGAAATTCTCTTAATCACATATATCAATCGTGCAATCTAGGATATTTTCAGTAAAGTGATTTCGTTGGGTGATGTTTATTGTTACTGATGACAAAATTTTTAGTTTAATGTCCCGAACTAACGTCTTTCATTTGTGTTCGCCTCAGTATTTCAAGGCGATGCAAATAACTGTAATACATTCTACCCAGTTTGCACTCAGCCAGGCGTTAACAGAGGCGTTCCTTCTAATGTAGTTGGTCTCAATTCCTTTCATAGCTTTCAGCCTCATTGAAAAGTAAGCCATTGTTGCCTTCCATGCGCAATAACTGCGCTTTTGTAACGTCTGCAGTGTTTTCTGCCTTACAAAATGTTTGCCAAGCTAAAGTCAAGAGCCAGGAACTGCTACACAAGAAGCGAAAAGTCACAGCTCATGTGCAGTATTTTTCCTTCACAAACATCATTTTTACTATCGGAAATATACAGTCCTTGCAAATAAACTCTTAAATGCGTCGGTGAAGCAAAAGCACCAATAATCTGAAAAAACCTTAGCACCCCAAAAGTTTTATCTTGCATTGCCAAATCAGGATCGCTGCTAGATACTATATTTCAGGACCTTTTCCAGCAGCAATAAGGCGTAGGTTAATCCAGGCATAGAACCGCTGTAAACAACGACACAACTTCAACACTTTGTACAAGTGCACCTTGCTGCATCAAGCAAATTGACCTTTAATAATAATCAGCGGCTTCCGATGAAAGGCACACAACTCGCTGATAAAAGAGGAAAATTCGACAAGGAAAATTATTACAGCAAACAAGATAATTCAATTTTTTGACGTACAGAAAAAATGTTGGATTATATTCAATACTGAAACAATTTATGTTGGCACTGGTCTAAGACATATTGTTGCGTTTGCAGCCTCATAAGTCACAAAATATTGTTTTCAAGCCTTACACAGTGATAAAAGACATCGTTTTACATCCCATTCACATAAATAAAAGAGACATTTTTAAGTAGCAGAAGCGAACAACAGCTACAGTAGTTTGGTCGTAGTGGCGCAACCGCTACTTCCCCTCTACTTCCAATAACACAAAAGTATGCTTTCATCCCAGTTAAATCTCATAGCATTAACATTGATCAATATCCCGTCTATCCATTCCACAATTTTTTGCTCTAAGTGACTGCATTTGGTTGACAAAAAACACAACTTTGTGCAAACATTAAAAATGATAATCAACGTATTTATTTTAAATTAATTATTTGATTTTCTAATTGCTATACAGACCAATGTTTTTAGCACTCATTACATTAAAATTAATCAGCCCCTCCAATTTTTCATGTTTCTCTGATATGTGCAAGATTTTTAGCTGCATTCATAAATCAGTTTTGGTAGATTGCTAATAAGAAAAACATGATTCGGATGCATTTACTACTATAAGCCATTCTGGGCAGTGGCCCCAAATGCTTTTTGCGTCTCCCTAAATTGTGTTGTGCCCAGAAAAATTTTTTTTTAGCATATAATAAAAGCAAAAATCTTTCCTCCCTAAAAATGTATTTTCCCTCCCCCTCAAACTTTAAAACCTGGCTACGGGCCTACTATAAGCGTATCTACATTTAGAAACAAACCCGTGCGTTTTGTCGAGATTGCGTTTGCACGACATCTCAACAACTGTTAGCACTAAATATCAACAAGATAATAAAGAAACAACGTTTCGACGTCTGGAATATTGCGTAAGAATCCTACATTGAACAAACGTACTTGGATCAATCAAAAAATCAGAAAGTTTTTATGAAAATTATTTTGCCAAATTTAGCGCCTTTGCCCATTAAGAACTCAAGTATTTCAGAATGTCATCAAAATGTTCATATGAGCTCTTTTCTATACTCTCAAAACTGCGTTTCATTGATTTGTGAAAAAGGGTTTGAAAACATAGTGCAATGATTTTATTCTAACAAAAACGGTTTGTTTCCCATTACATTAGTACCAAACCAAATCAGAATTTGGAAATGAGTCAAAATGTAGTGGAAATTAGCCAGTTTGCAAAAATCAATTATTAACTTTTTCAATAGTAGTGCGTCAGTTGTGCCTTTAGGTTGCCAATTGTTTCTGAAGTACTATAGGATAGTCCAAAAAGATGTATATCCATTTTGGCATCAACTATCATTTGATATCAAATTAGCATAGGCGTCTTTTTTCTAGGTAAGTCATAGATACAGCTCCAAAGTTTTATTCCCAGCTTCAATCAATCAAGCAGCAAGATATACAATGCAGGAAAGGAACATGATTATAGAGGTCTATTTCGTGACGAAATCAGTTGTCCAAACGACAATTTTGGAGGNAGTTTCCAGGCAGAAACNTTCCAACCAGGCTAACAATAAAGNGCCTCCTGGACAAATTCGGTGAGGCGGGAAGTGCTCAGGATAGCACTAAAAGGACATAGTGGCCGACTACGACCAATCAGGACAGAAAATCACATCGTGATTGTGAGATAATATTGGGAGCAGTTTCTAAGGAAATCCACAAGGTGTTTGTTTCAGGATACAGATCTTTCAAGGAGTTAAGTTATGCGCATAATACATAGACACATATTTTCCAACTTCAGACTAATGTAAATAAGGCTGAGACAGTGCCTTCGGACTAATCATCAGTCAGGAAATCGAAGACCATCCTGATTTCTTGGGCCTCATTTTTTAGTGACGAGTCAAATTTCCAACTTATTGTTCACGTGAACAAAGAGAAAATGCGCTTTGGTCTCTGGCTCAGCCTTTTCAGCACCAGTAATGCCCAATTAGTGCGGACAAAGTTACTGTTTGGTGTGCGTTGGGTCGCAATGGGATTGTCGGGCCATACTGATTTGAGGATGCTGATAGACGTCCGGTGACTTTGAACACAGAGCGATACATTGAACAAATGAGAAGAAAATTCGTCCCGGCACTGAGGCGGAAGCGTAGAGTGGACATGGATACTGTGATTTATCAGGAGGATGGAGCAACACCGCATTTCTCCAATACTTCACTCGAATACCGCCACCTTTACTTCCCTGGAGACAGGCTTATCTCTCCTCGTAGGCCTCCCTTGGCCTGGACATGGAAACTTAAGAAACGCCTCTTACATGCAAATGGAAACTGAAGAAACACCTTTTACATGCTAAAGAACTTAATCATGTATTTTAGCAACATTTCGCTTATCAAGAACTAAATGCTGAGTGTTTCAGCAATTTTAAAATGTAATTTTGTTTGTTTTCTGTGTATATTTACTTTTTTGTTTCTCGTTCTTTCCTGTGCCCATCCCATTTTTCGGCATGAAATTACACTGCATATTTCATTTGGTTTTTGTTTGCTTGTTTTGTGATTCTTTTGTACCGCATCAATTATTTTTTATACTTTGCTTAACCATTTTTGACCACACCGATTTCCTCAATTAATTGATACACACCTTTGTTAACACAAGCATGCTCTCTTCATCAGTCAATTGTCACTGTCTTCTATGTTTGACTGTTTTTCTAACTGTGCTTATTTGATTTCCAACTGTTGTTTTTCAACACTTTTCAAAAAGCGATAAACAGGGTTGGTTGACTAGATGAGCTGAGGTCATTCGCCTATCCTATGAGGTCATTCGCCAATCCTATCTGACACAAGTCGGGGCCGGCGCTAGGTGGTTGGGAGCTCCCCCGAGCCTGGACGTTGGGCCCCCAATATACAATACATTCCATTTAACACATAATATTTATGTAAACAAAAAGATTGATTTATTCTAACAAATATTTATATATTTATAAAAGCATGTTTCTACAGCATCAACGCAACATTTACACCAGACAGACTTAAGCATTTGCTTATATTTCAAGCCAGGAAAATGACTTTTTCCAAGTTTTAAAAAATGCAAATTTTTTGTCAGCTCAGTCATATCTAATGTTTTGCAGTTTCACTTTCAATAGATATCATTGCCAGATATGTTAGTCGTTTGTCAGTCATAGTTGATCTGTGACACGTTTTGATTTGTTCAACTTGCTGAAACTTCGTTCAGCAGTATTGCGTGTGAAGCAGTGATCGGCAAATTTTCGTTATGATGACCGCAAGCTCCCTTTCCATGAGCGTCCGCAGATTTTTTTCCAGGGGGAGACAACGTCGACATCTTGCATATTCTTTTTAGGTTGTTGACAAATGACAATGCAATGCAAATGGACGTTCACAAAGCGCTTTGCCCTTTCTACACCAAAAAGGAAATGATCCATTTTACGGCAGTCGTCACAAAAATGCACTTTTTTGGATGTTTTGTGACGCAGGTTCACAATATGGATTACTTTATCGGAGTTTGTTAAACTTTTGTTCTTAAACGTGATGCAATTATGCAAACCAATCCGCGCAGCGCAGTCTTTAAGGTGTTGTTTTGAACGCTACGAACTTGTGCCAAACACAGCCAAATTTTTGTGACATGAAGACATTGCGTTTGACGAATGATCTGTGACGTAAAACTTTCTGGAGAACCAACGTGCATCGCAGCTTTGCAGAACCTTAAAAACACTTGCCATGTAAATTATGCTCTCTTCCAATAATGCACGTTTCGAATAAGGGACTCTCTGCAGATAGTCTGCCTTCGAATCGCCGTGTTTTTATTCTGGCATCAATTTGATTTTCAACTGTGAAGTGAACAAAACAGAAAATTCTGACCGGTGGTAATATTTCGAGAGGCCGCTTGGCCTTGCGCTATTGACGTTATGAATTTCATTAGCTGGTTTGTTCCCATGAAAGCACAATTTTATGACTCAAAATAAGAAGAATGAAGCACGATGCAGGAAGAAATATTTATTAGTCGTCAAGATTGCAATTTCAATATGTGTGAATAGAAAGCTCCTGACAATGAAGTCGCTGAAAAAGCAGGAAAGCAATCGAACTTTAAAAAGGGTAGTTTATAATTCAAAACAGTATTTCCCAACTTTTTTAAGATACGGACTATTTTCGGACCGGTACAAATCTTAGCGGACTCAAGATAGACTAAGACTACGAGCATAATACATACACTAGTTTTAGAAATTTTGGTTTATCGTCCGCATGTCAACATTCACAAATTTAAGTGAGAATCATGTCTCTGAGTTTGTTTCACACGTTTGTCGAAACAAGAGCCTGTGGTAGTCAACGCACACCTGGTGTCGCCTTCTTGAAGTTGGTTTCAGTGCTTGGTTTTAAAATTAGTTATAGTGTTGAAAAACAGCTTCACAACGGTACGTAGTTGGAAAAAGTAAATCAGCGTTTGTTGTCTGCCTATACAGATCAAAGCGATTTCGTTCCATCCAAAATTGAGTCAGAGATTCGACAGCTGTCAACTTTGCAGTTCAATCAGCTGTTCAGCAATGCAATCCATTTCACAATGAAACTGTAGCTCTGACACCTCAAACGGCCTTCGCATCCAGTTAAATATTTTGAGGTAATTGTGAGAAGGGATATATCTATCCCGCTCGGAAAGATGTAATAAGGCGCTCAAGAAAGATTTGACGAATGCAGGGCATGTCAGTTTCTACTGTACCTCTTCTGCAAACGAGTTTAATGCCTGAAAAGCAGCTATTTTTCCACTTTCAATTCGATGGATCCGCAATTGCATTTTACCCAACCCTACGTTGTCTTCGACACATCTAAAAATATTTTACCTTTTCCGTGCTTTAGCTGGTTCAAACGTATAAAAAAGCACTTACGAATAGCTATTTGGCAATCCACTTGCTTTCGTTTAATCGTTCAGCAAAGTTATGATTTTCTTCTTTCAATAACGTACCGTTGTTATTGCGTGGGCCACGCTCTCCAGAATCTTTCCTCATGAGTCAATGGACGTTCAAATGAAACAAGCACCCACTATGTTCTGCCAACACCTCGTCACAAAAAGTACCAAATTAACGAATGCGTCAGGGACAGCATTTGATGTGACTGCCAGCAGACAACTCTGATGCAAGATGCCACTGATATTACAGGCGCGGGCTACGAATACGATTTTACATGACTGTTCACCTTAAAAACCGGTCCTTCTATTCTTGTACAGTGAAAGGATACAACACAAGCCTACAACTGTGGCGTGACTGACGGGGTGCAAGGGCGAACTTCCCCCCTGGGAAGCTAAAGCCAAAAACCGGGCTGGTTTTCAGTGGTTTGTTGTTTTTTGCGTTTTTCGGAGTTTTTTTCAACTATTTCCGGTGATTTCGGGTTTTCGTATATAGAAATCCACATTCAGATACACTTTCATTTCTCAACTTTTTTCTGAGTGTTGGCGAGTGGCCCTTTACGGTGTCCAGTGGGCCTCTTTCAGCTACGTTTCCCACCCTTGCTAATCCTCTAGTTACCCCAGTGGTTTACAACTCAATTATGCTGAATAATTTCTTACTACACTCCACTAAATATGCTTACAATCAACGTGGATTCAGCAAACGTTGTCTACGCAACTGTCAGTTTACCAAAGGCAAATGCTAACAGCGAAGCTATTCATAATGCATTTCGCAATGATTGACTTTAAGAAGCTATGGGTCGTGTGAAGATCAATTTGTTTGACCTATTAGATACAGTAAATACGAATATTGAAAGGGGAAATGTGTGAAATCAATTCTTGGTGAGTTCACTTCTGGTGTTCCTATATGCCGTAACAAAGGTACTCAGTCAGATTTTGGGGCCCCTTTTTGCCTGCCCCTCCTGCGGGGGGGTACGGGTGCCCTTCCTCCGGCTCTGGACACAGTGACACCCTTTTTTTGAATTGATCAGTTATTTTGCCATTGTGTATTCATTTACTCAAATGTTCACTGACAATTGGTTTCCTTATTGCACGGTAACTCTGTATTATTTCTGCTTATTTTCGGAGTCATATGCAACAATCAATCAATCAATCAACAAAAAAGTTCGCCAGACTTATTCTTTTTTTATTCACAATCCCCAAACTGTTGATACGCTCTGGAACAAGGTTTCCCAAGCTTTTTCTTACCATGTACCCCTTCAACATTTTGACAAATGAGCATGTACCCCTACAGCATTTCAACAGATAAGGATGTACCCCTTCAGAATTTTGACAGATGAACATGTACCCCTAAAACTCCATACGACAAAATATTTTCTCATGATTTTTCACAGACATATTTAACAATATACATNNAATGACTTTTGAAAATAATATTAAGTGATATCTGTATNAANATTTGAAAATAAGCAACATGTAAATATACTTTTACCTTCTATTGCTAACCTTAAATGTACCCCTTCGGATAGGCAAATGTACCCCCAGGGGTACATG
>JGI24159J19872_10004824_pt1 | contig 17290 bp, 14 predicted proteins | sample Ectturendosymbi4_FD_19872 | JGI IMG/M metagenome (IMG submission 19872) | reverse complement strand
TCAGTGCATTTCTGTTCACGGTACCATACCTTCTTATAGTGTGACTTTAAAGAATAGAGGCTTTCAATGGTAAAAGAAAATGTACGATTGCACATTTTGCAAAGAATGGTTCCTTTCACCACACCCGATCGCCACGTTTTGCTATTCTCCTTTGCTTCTTTTTTTACAACAGGCCCAAAAAAAGTTTTCAGATGGGGCCATGGATGGTGATCTTCGTTATCACTGGGCCTACTTTCAGATGCTATATCCATAATTATTAAACCGCAGTAGTGAAATTAAACAAATTACTATAGACCTACAAGCTACAACAGAGGTCAATTATTGCAGTCGCCTCAGGTACAGTCGATCTTAGATACAATAAGCAGCAGATGCTTTAATAATAGCAAAATGGTAAATTTTTACTTTACCGCATTTTTTACGGTAATACTTCTAACCCAGAACCTTCAGCTTCACCCCCAACACATCTGCGGTTATCTTTATATTAACTCTCATCCTCATTCTACCTCCACTCTAGCTAAATAAGACTAACCTCAACCCAAAACCCTGTAAACATATGTGGGACCTCTAAAAAGAAACCATGCCGGTACATCATTAATTTAATCTAATTATATATTTTACTTAATAGTAAAATAGTACCGGTATTGACCCTAACCAGCAATTAAACGTAGCCTGGCTTTACAGAAGTCATACAATATTCACACTCAATAGTACGTCGAGTGGGAACATGGTAAGACAAGACAACACACATGACTCTTCTGTAGGTAAACTCCATCCGCTCAGTAAGCGTACAGACTGCAGAAGCAAATACTCAAAATGGCAGATTACTTGCACGTGCATGGAAAACACAGCAGAGAGCTACTGCGCTGAGACCAATTTAAAGGGATACTTTCTAAAATGGTTCCCTGCCCATTTTTGTCGTTTGCGGTTGCGGACTATACGCAAAAATGAAAATTGCGCACGCAAAGCGCAAGTCGCAAACACTAAATTTGCGTGTCGAAAATCCGCAATGAAAAAGTTTGCTCCGCAGTTGCGGTTTTGCGCACTACCTGTCGCAAACTCCCAGCACTGCATTTCAATTTATGAAATAAATTCGCAACAACGCAAAAACTAAGGGCGAAACTCTTTTTGTGTCACTGCTTTAACGAAGGCCTAGTTTCAGTTACTGGCATCGGCAGTTTTCGCAAGTCCAGGATTTGACCGGCAGGTGTGGAGTTTCAGCTAAAGACTGTTGACTTGGTTGTTCAAGTTGCTTAGGCAACGGGTGCTACCATGTTAGCGGCATTGAGGATTTGTGAAAAATTCCAAATGTTGGATACAACAGCTCGTATTCCACTTTGACGTAATTAAAATTAGAATCACATAAATATTTTCAAACTTCTGAAAAGAGTTCACCAACTGACTGGACTAGTACGAAAAGCAAACTGCGTTAAGCATAATATTGCGAATTTCCATTGTTGTAGATATTTTGGAAAACATCAGTGCATCCCTCTTGAAGGAACCATTGGTTGTCTGTGGTTGTTCTGTGTCAAGCTGGCTGATCAGCCTGAAAAGTTGTGTTGTTGTTTGTTGATTTGAATTTATCTCATTGGATCTGTCTTTGTGCCCGCCATGAATGCCGCTCCTACTACAAATAAAACAAATGATTCAATGGCAATTTTTTGCAGATGAAAACAGTTTGCTGGAATTATTCGGACAGATGCGCAAACTTCTGCAAAGCTGCTTACGATCACAGGGCTGTTGTTGGAAGGTTCATGAGGGAGTTCACTATTCCCGAACTAAGTGTGGACGAGCTGGAAGATAACAGCAAGCGGCAACTGATCAAGGTACTTTTGCTCATTTATAAAAAATTGAGCTATAGAAAAAACATACATTTATTTTTTGGCAAGGGAATGTGCGTGCCAGCATGGACAAATAATTTTTTTGCTTTGTCATTGAAAAAAGCTAATAATTTTAATCAGAATCCTTGTTTTATTCCATAACAATGCAAGATTGTATTCGTGATGTTCTTGGGCTGCGGCGGTTGGCGAGCCCTTCACCATGAATACTACTCATGCCATTAAAGAACAAGATTAATACGATAGATGGTGCTTTGCCGCCTCAGAAGAATTTCCCACGCGATTCCGACCCGTCTGATCCTTACATTGCTGAACGAGTTTTATCGGCAAATGCAGAGAATTACCATAGAAGCGAATTTCACGGGACTTTGAGCTGCAGTGATGCTCAGTTTTATAGTTTAACATTGCTTAAAAGGTCAAAATTACTTTGATGTCACAAAATCGATAGGCGAATCCAAAGGTAGGAAATTGCGCTTTGAACCAGCAAGGCATAAGTTGTGAAACAAAGCTTATACGCAACCGACCAAGGTTTGCGTTGAAAACGTCTGGTTGCAGGCCCTGTTGTCAGATTTGCAAAATCAATCGAATGTTTTATCCGAGAGCGTTGTTGATCCGACTTTTCAAGTAAATGAAAATAGGATTTTGCTGGGAAAATAAAAAGCGAAGGACTTTGAAGTCTCTCGCCTTTATGCAACTCTTATTCGTGAAGCTTTCGGATAAAGTTAGTAGAAGTTACAGTACAATAGTTGCAAGAAATCCTTACCATCTGATGTCAGAATCAAAAATGAAAATGAATTTTGTTGGAGTGGAACTGGGAGAAATTATTTCATTTGTGTTTAAAAAATGTTTTTGTTTCAAAAAAATAGTAGACGAATCTGCTCTATGCTGCATGTTACTGAGTATTTGCCTATGTGATTATGTTTCAAAAGTAAATTTTGTATTTAGTTGTTTGTCGAATTTATGTTACATAACTGTACGGATAGCGACACCATTTAAACTCAGAATGCTGAATTTGCAACATTTGTCCAATACAAATAACTGCAATTGAAAAGGTTAAGATACACACTCAATGTTGCCCGAAATGAAACTGCTTGTTCTTTTTGGTCCAAGGTCAGTCGCTATATTTGCAATCTGTGTTTTTGTAGAATTAAGCGTTCTCTTTGCATGGCATGTGATAGCTATTCTGAGATGTGGAATAATTGTGGAATCTGTGAATTCGTTGCAAATATCTTATTAGAGATATACCGATGTCGTAACTTCTGAAATGCGGTATAAGGACGCTAGTAAGATGTGCTGGTGTAGTATTGCCTTTTTCATTTGAATTGTGTGACGCTGCTCTCAACCTTATGTTTCCTTGCGTGAATAAAAGTAAAGAGTTAACATTTTTGTTTAACAGGCAACGCTGGGTTTTCTGCACAATATTCTTCGACTATACAATCAAAACCGCAAGCTTATTCGCGAGAATTCTGGAATTCAAAAGTTGTTGGAGTACTACAGATCGAAATATCTTATCGTGAAAGCCAAAGTAATGTTGGTTTTGGCGTACTGCATCAACGAAGAAGAAAACGACAAAATTGTTACAGGTAGAAAGATCAGTTGAGCGAAATGAAGATTTTGTGCTGTTAGTTTTCTGCCTCCTTGAAGAATTTGGGAAATGATTTGATTTAGGTCAAATTCGTATTCGTCGCAATTTTCATGTTTCGCTGGAGATCTTCCGCGAGTTTTGTTGGCAAAAGCAAAATTATTCTCCTCCGTGACAACATTATAACCCCTGTCGTTGAGGATACTACTCGTCCTGCAGCCTACGAGTCCATTAACCTGGGTATTCTTTTTGTTTTCATGCAGTGCTTTCATTTCGAATTCGACTATTGTGTTTTTAGGCCTCAATACGAAGATTAAAGCTAGTTACTTGGATTGTAAGCGATATTTGCCTTCAAAATTTCTGAGCTGCAGGATCTCGATTAACATTGCAACGCAATTTGTGACACACTGATTTGATTCATTGACAACATGTGAGTTAAAACTACGCTCTCACGTGACTTCCACAATTCCATGAGTATGTCCTCTCGTTTGTCTGCAGGTAGCGGGGTGATTGTTTTTATCATGAAACTGTTGACCAGTGCTTTGGAACAACCGAACCATATCGGAAAGCCTTACTTGTTCTCTGCCGAAGAAACAGTGGCTGGTCTCAGCAAGCTGGCCGTGAACGACAGTAATAAGGTAGACTTGGTTTGGATGATACCGTATTTTTAGCAAGTGCCCAAGAAAGAATATCTATTCTTTCATTTCACACATATCAGTGCTGTATAGTTAAATTTAACTAACATTTATTTTTTTCATTAAATTTTTTATCATTGCTAAATTCTGATGCTATCCACCTGCTGGAATCTAAACCTTCGTTGTCGTCAAGAGGTCCATCGTTATTACAATACACATCGTTTTCATTGCGATAATGCAATAAGGCCTTTGTAAAATAGAAATTTATAAGAAATCAATAGTCATTGGTTTCTTACAATTTTCGTAGAGTTCATGTTCGTTGTCCTCGACATCTGCAACTCGTTTTCAATGCAGATGTCCATTGTGAAAGCAGGAATTTTACCCCACCTGGTGGATATGATGACGGGCGACAAGTTTCCTGAAGAACATGCTGTTGCTACTGACTGCCTGTGGTCTTTGTGCTTTCATCCTGACAATAAGGAAAATATTAAGATGGTTTGTTTATATTTTTGTTGGTTTTCTATATCTTCATCAATCTTTATTTCCACGGTTTTTCTGTGTCCCTTGGTCCGCTATTAATTTGGAGGAGGCTGTGGAAGCAGTTTATTTTTTTTTTAATTTGTGTTAGACGTTACTAACTAAGATAGAGTCGACAAAAGTTGTTATGTGTATTATAGCTTAAATGCTCATGGATTAAAAGCTTTACATGTACCAAAGAAAAACTTGTAGCTTTTTGCACCCAGCTTATCACGCGTAGCCATTAATATGACAAAAATAAGCTAACAGCAACGTCAACAAAGCATATCATTGGTCGGTGAGTTTGACAGGTTTTGAAACAGCTTTGATGCTTGAAATAGGAGCCTGGTTTGATCGATGCCGTGAATCGACTGCTGAAGGATCAGAAGAGCGATAGAACCACACGGAGATCATGTGAAGGGATCCTCTTCACTTTGGAGCAAACGAGCACTGACCCGTCGTCTATTCCTGCTCCGCCACTGATCAACACCAGTGAGCGACACATCATGATCAGCTACCAGTGGGACGTGCAGCCATTCATTCTGCAGGTTCTGTGCATGGTGGAAGTTTCATTTGTTTAAACGACTTATGAAAAGGATCTTGCCAGAAATCTTTGATAAATTTTTTTGACGTTGATGAAATCAGATGTAACCACATCATGTCTCTGCGTCTGGGTATGAACGTTTTCTAGATCTGTTCGTTCATATATTACGATCCTAGCAACCGATTATTTTATCGTTGTAAGCAGTTTTTTTTAACGTTTGACTTTGGTGACGGTTAAGATAATTGGATAGACCTCAACTATTCCATCTGAATAGCGAGATGATCACAAAGCGAGGTTTCAGTGTATTTTGGTGTTGGTTATGCAGCGAGGTTCTGCTGTATTTTGAGAGACCGTTTCAGTCTTTCAGAACGCCTAGAAAACACTGGTTGTTACTCTTTTTGTCAACGAATTTCGATTTTTTGTGATGGCTCTGTAAGTTTTAGATCTGCAGATGATCAGAACAACGAAGTAGTTCATTAATGAACTTACAGTACCTTGATAACTGTGATCACAGGTGACCGATGAAGGAAGAATTAGTTCAGATGATCATTCGGCGAGATAGCTACATCGCATCTTCTGTAAACAACGCAACGTTTAAATGTTCCATCGACAAATTGTCGTGTTGTCGTGACGTGTTGGCATGCTAAAGATTTGTGACGTTGCCTATTATTGTTTTACGTCATTGGATTGTAAGTGAATCGCATCCAAGACCTCTAAAATGTGGTTGAGTTTTAACTTGAACGCGGGACAGATCTGTTAAGCAGGATATAACCATGTGTGCAGCCTTTTTATTTGGCTTACTTGTTGTTTGTGGTTAGTGACAAATGACAAATTATTTCGTTGTTGCTAAAACTGCTTTTATCATCACTTTTTTTATCGAACTTTCGGTAATTGTTCCGGTTTTTGCGCTTAAACTTCACTTTAGCAAAGGAAAATTTTCAGAAAGAAACAAACAAAGTTTTCATGTGTGGTCGCGGTTTTCCTTTTTATGAAATGTCTAAAAGGTCGACACCTACCTCCTTTTGCTGCTTTGGTTGTCCGTCCCACTTCCGTTGTTTTGTCAAGTCCTGTCAGGCCAGTGTTGTATTTTACAACTTTACTTTTTGTATTTTGTATCGCTTCAGTTGAGGAACGAGCTGCAAAATAATGGATTCAAGGTTTGGTTGGACGTCGATAGAATGGAAGGTTCAATATTGTCCGGAATGGCTGAAGCTGTGGAAAACGCCACCGTTGTTATCATAGTTATGACGGAAAAATACAAAAATAGCAATCCGTGTCGAACAGGTAAGTGGCTTGCACTAAAGTTGATCTTGTAAAATGAGCTGCAAGCTCTGAGGCGTTCAATTCATCAACTGTATTTTTGCGCTCGTTTTCATTTTCCCGTCTGCATGCTGTCAAGTTCCTTTCAGTTTAGTTTGCTTCCCCGTTGTTTTGTCTTTGTTTTAAACTGGAGAAAGTTTGCGGCTTAATCAGATCTTCGAAAGAGAAGCATTTGATCCACAGTGTGAAGTTGAAGCTACGCAAACAGAGGAGAATGATTTGTTTGCCGTGTTTTATTCAAACTGTGAGGACTCTCAATTTGGTGGTTGCTGCTTCTGTTCCCAACCGTCAACGCTGCTACTTGTGTGATAAGCACGGGCGAGCTGAGAGAAGAATAATTCGTGCAACGTTGATACAATTTTAAAACCATATTATTGGAAAGAAACTAAAAACTTCTTACTAGGTGTTAAGTACGTTTTAACAGTATATGAGGTGCTTGTTGGCATGTTTTAAAATCCAGCATTTATAAAAGCATGGTTTTAGTTTGGTTTGTAGTCAGCTTATGTTCCCGTATGACGTACCACTCTGGTATTAGGGTAACTCCCTCAACTATTAGCATAAAGATGAGCATTTCGCAACGATAGGGTAATGTCGAAACACATACAGTTGATAAAACCTTCTTGTTTACCCATGCTAGAAGCTACTAGAGGAGCGAATATTTTCCGCAAAGATTGATGAAAACGTTGGTACATTTAAATGGAAGAAAGCAAACAAGATGGCTAAAACTTTACCAGTAACTTCGTATGTGCAAGTTTCGCACATTTTTTTATGATAAAAGAGTGTGGTTTATTGCTAAGGTCGGTCAGTATGTTTTGAAAGTCAATGTTTCAGCGGTAAAAGTATGGTGAACCGATAGTTCAGGATATCTCAGACTTACGTCAAGGCTCGTTTGTCAGAGTCTTTTGTTTTGAACGTCAAAGCAGAAAGCACAATTACAAAAAACGAATCAAGCAGAACATTTTGGTTTGGGTTTTCAGAATCCGAGTATGCTTACAAGCTGGCGAANCCAATCGTGCCTTTGCTCATGGAACGTGGCTACAAGCCAGACGGCTGGTTAGGTGCTTTGCTTGGAATGCAACTCTACGCTGATTTAAGTTCTGAANATGCTTTCGAGACAAAGATGAACGATGTGCTTCGCATGATCAAAGTGAAGATGGCGGATCAAAATGCGGAAACCGGTGNATCCGTTTGCTTTTCGTAATTTGAAGGCATTTTTACTTCACTAAACAAAGCATTAAAGGCCTCTTCTGTTTGTACATTTTTTAAGTTGTGGCGCAATGGCGATGTTGAGGAAGGAGGTTTTGAGAAATCAGTGTAAATGGGTGTTTGTCTCTGCCATCTCCAGTACCACCATAGTTTACGAAAATCTATCCTCGCCACTATATTTACGGTCGTCCAAACACCTCTGGTTTTTCAAAAGAAACCACTGTTAGGGTTCCATTCTCAGGTTCCTTTGTACAACCGTTCTGCATCTTTAAAAACTTGGGCAACCATTGAAAAGAATTTATCACGCATAAAGTCGGCGTGTGAATAAGTAGGTTGTCGTACGCTTATTGCGAAAGTCTGATGCTATTTCCAGCATGATGGCTCATCTCACACGGATAAATACTATGTGCGATGAAGACTCAAGAGTAAACGCTCTGCATTCGTACTTTTCATCCGCAAAAATTGAGTGCATCGATGCTACTCGTGTGTTGTTGTGTTTCAAAAAATTCTATGATGATGCGGCTTCGTTAGATTTTTTAATTGCTAGTGCAGTGCGAAAACAAATGGTCAGTACGGTAGTTCTATTACATTTATATTATGTTTTCTCATTGGAGGGGACGATGTCGCTCCCTGATTCTTGCAAACTCTTCAACAAGGAAGATAGTGCTTCCCAAAATTTACGTTTTTCAATGTGTGGGACGACATTATCCCCATTTTTTTGCAAACCCACTGCTTCACTCGTCCGCTGGAAAGTGTCTGTCGAAAGGAGACCTTCCCCGACAAACAATCAGTCACTTTGACGTTAACAATAAGCTATATTTCGTTTNCTAAGTAGGCCTTCTCAGCTCTTTCTCGGTTATCAACGAGAACGTGNTTTTACAGTCGTGAAACCTGACCCACACAGAGCAGCAACTCCTCACACTGTTGTCGATGGTCCTTCCACCGGCAAGTTGTTCGTTAAGTGGTCTGCAAAGGACGTATCGGAATGGGCCAGAGAGACAGGAATCGGTGAGAAAAGGAACTTGGCACATGTGTTAAATATCGAATAAAGAACACTGAGTGCTTGTTGAGCTGGAAAAACTTCAGCCTGCCTGATCAGCATTCGATAACTTGAATTGAAACAGTAGCTCACCGCATAGATCTTTCGACAATGTCGCCACCGTTTGCGTTGATTATAGAAGCTTGCATTCTTCTCGTGCTGACCTCTTCCGTACTTTAGACGCAGAGAATAGAAAAACCGTTTTCACGTCGCCCGTAAAACACGGATTTGTCGCGCGCAGCTTTCAGCCCTTTGCAAAACAAGCTTTACATATTCGTCGAATCATAGCCGTTCTTTGTTCATAAAATAAAAAATTGAAGAACTAAGTCGATCAACTATAAGTTCGTCACGTCTGTAATGCTGTATCACTAACAATGGTGCATAAAGTTTTTGCTAAAAGTAGTTCTGTTTGCTCAAATCGTGTGCAGTAAAAGTTAATCTTGTATTTAAGAAAAGTCAAGTCGTTTGCATAAATGTTCGCATTTGTTTTGGACGACTTTGGTTTTGACTGTATCAGAGTCGAGCAAAAATCTAACTATCGTTTGAACAACCAGTGCAAATCAATTGATTAGGGCCTATGAGGCTATAAAACGTATTCTTTATCATAAACCATCAGTGGAGGTAGGCGTTTTGAGAAATTTGCAAACATACAGAAAAAATTTGTTCTTAGTAGAGTTGGTGTTGATATCTGTGAAACGTTTTTTCGTTGAGGACTTGAACTTGCCGCATATAAATAACGTAGCCTTCCTAGTTGCTCTTAAAAAGAGCTACAGTATTTTGATTTGATCTCTTATTTGTTTTTTGAAATATTCTAAAAAATGTCATGCTAGTCATTAGTCTCCACAAAGGCGACGCACCCGAGTCAATCATCAAAAGTTTTTAAAAATTTGATTCGACTCGTCACCTTTGTGAAGGCTAGTTACTTGCGCGCAGATATGTGCATTCCGAGTCATCGTAATGTCGTGAAAGCAGAGCCCAGTCGGCTGATTACGCGAAAGTCTAACGCAAACTTAGAGCTTTCAACTGCATTTCTCACCCAGATGGCCTTTCAAAACATTTGGATTCATTTGACGGAACGGACATCGACCAGTTGATCCGGATGATGCGACGGAGCGCCGACGTTTATTACAGTTTCCTTCGCTCAGATCTGAAGCTCAATCTCCTCCAAACTCTCCGCTTCACCCGCGCTCTGGAAAAGCTCTGAANGACGTCACATACCTATTGTTGCGTCACGTGGTCTTGTGCGCAAGATCAAGATACGCCCTGNTTATGTGAAGTAATTTAGACCGGAATGGCTTTGAAAACATGAGCTTCGCCAAATAGGGGTCGTGTAGAGATTGTTGATTCACAAGCACGGGCGTCGGAAGGGTGGGCAGGAAGGGAGGGGCCAAGGACCCCCTGGATTTTGAAATTTGACATTGTGCTGTTAGCTCGCAGTAGAAAAATGTTTTTCTCGTAGTTTCGGAGTGGGTAAAATGAAATTTCACCATTGTTTCCACCCTGGAAAAATCCACTTGCCTCCCCCCGTGGTACCGTGGTAAAAATCATCCCGGCGCCCATGTTCACACTTCGTATTTTCTTGAAGGGTCTCTTGAACTCAGTCAAACCCTGTTGTTTCCTGATAGCTGCAAACAAAGCGAGCTGCGAAAACGCTGATCACAAGATACAAAAGCTTTCTACTCGATCGTAAAACCTTTATTAAATAGCACTTTGAGGTACAAGTGAAATTCTCTAAAACTATGTTAGCGATGTTGTCACATCATTCTTTTGTGCGGTTTCTTCGCTGACCAGACCAGTATGCAACGACGAAGTTATAATCGATTTGTTAATTTACTAGTATTCTTAAACACATCGTTATTGAAATGCTGTGGCTTATTATAAAACAAGTTTTGGAGTGCGAAAAAAGTAACGAGAACTTGTTTTACCAACATCTCTGTCAAGGCTATTGCATTATTTTATTTTTTCATCTGTAGGTCCAAAAGTGTGGTTTTCAATGCCAGACTCCATAAAGTCGTCTGCTATTTTTACCTTATAAGGGCAATTTAAGAAACACCTATTGCACGAAAAAGACAAACAATTGTGTTTACCTAACATTTCACGCCAAGACGAACATAATTTTGCCTCTACTGGTTTTATTATTTTGAAGATAATCTAAGTTGTTTGTTGTTCTGCCTTGTACACATCCAATTTTACGCAAGAAGCTATATTCCATAGTTCTTTTTTACTTCATCAATTTTTTTAAATCTCGCTGTATTTCATATTTTTTAACTACACCGAATTTCCTCAATGAGACTACCTTCACTCCCTTGTGCACATAGGCATGCTCTTTTCATCTGTAGTTTTATCTCTCCGTGTTCTGTGTTTGTTTGTCTTTCTAAATGTGCTTGTTATTTTTTTTTCAACTGTTACTTTCTAACACTTGTCACAACGTTTCACACAGGATTGGTTGATTAGATGGTGTCCATGATCTTCCACCAACGGAGGCGTAGCCGGCCCAAAAATTGGGGGGGCCAAAATGTTTGATTTTAGGCGTATAACACTATTCTCTTTGAAAAAACGCCTCTCAAAGCACACAATGACTATATGTTCTAAAAATGTGGGGGTTCATGGCCCCTTTGGCCCCCCTGGCTACGCCTACGTCCACCAATCCTGTGTGACACAATCTTTGTTTACATTGATCAGTTCTTTCACCACGGTATTTTCATTTATCGTAATTTCCGCAGAAAATTTGTTACTTACTTTCATGATGGATTTTGCATTGTACCTGCTTATTAGTTGAATAATATAAACCAAAAATCTCTCTTCCTGCAGCAAAACTACCTGCACGGAGCGGGAATATCATTTAAAGTGCGGTGTGTCAGTGATGATGTCATCTGCCAGCGTCATAAACAAATTGACGAGTGTTTTGTTTCCGTCAAATGCCTTTGTCCGTAAGTTACACGAGGCGTCTTGTCCATTTTTGTTTTGTCGCACTCAATCTCGCGACGAGCTCCGTTTTGCCCTAGTTGCCTCGTCAGTGGAATATAAAATGTAACGTTGCTTTCAGTGACATATACTGCTGCAGTTTTGTTGTTCGTTTCTTACATCACTTCCACCGATAAATATTTGCATCGCTTTTGATAAAATTTTTCTCAGCGTCAAAGCTTTATTTTTGAAACGCCTATAGGACATTAAAACTTTATTGCTTTTGTTTTATGCACTTGAAATGATGTTTTGATGTTGTTTTCGGTATTTCAGAACGTGATACTTATTTGCACTTACCTCTGCTGCACACCATCCCGTACTTTTAATCGCTCTCATGCCTTTTAGATCTATTCAATGATTCTAAGCTTTGCACGTCAACTGCGTCACAATACGTTTTGCACGTCAACCTTGTGACTGCGTCACAATAAACCGTTGTTTTCGTGGAGTTCGGGGTTCTGCAAACATTTGTCGTATATTTCGTGTTTCTGGCGATGAAAGAAAATCTCCGTTGCAAAACTGTTGTTGAGGTGCGTGCTTGTCGTATACCAGGGCGGCAACCAGCTGATATTTTCCGAGGGGAAGGGAAAAATGATTATTTTGATTTATTTTTGCACCTGAAAAGTAACAACCAAACACGTTTTTGAAAGTTTCCGGGGGACAATTGCCCGGTTGCCACCACCCCTGGTTGCGTGCTTGTGTAGAATAAAATAAGTCGACAACCCCCTCAACTCAACCTTACACCGGTAGCAAACAAGGTCGGCGAAACACCACTTGCTACACGTACCCCCTGACCGGAAGTCAATTGCCGGAAGGGAAGATATTCTTGGCGTCTGTTTGAGGTCAATGTTCGTAATGTGCTTTTTTAGCCGCTTTTCGAGGTAGGTTGCATGGATTTTTTGCAATCATTACAAAGAAAATCTACTCCAAGCATCGCGGTGCATTTTTATTCGAACTGTTTTCGTTTTTCCCACGACCAGCTTCTCCAGACGCTGAGCTCTGTTTATTGAATACAGAAGTTTTCAGGGAGAAGCTTAGATCGGTTAATTTCAACTTGAACAACGTACAAATTACAGCTGCTTTGCATTGTGTCGAAGAAAAGCAAAGTGAGGTGGAAACCATCCAGTGCGGAAAATCTTGACTTTGCTTCACATCAGTTGTTGCAGTGTAGGCCAAATTACTTAACGGCCCGTATTTTTTAAATATACTGTTTTCTGGTATGTGGGACAACTAAAAATGCGTTTCAACGTAGTGAACTCAATGCAATTCTCATTCAACTTCAAATGTCTTTATCCAAAATACTTGGTTAGGCTTAGAGCTTTCATTCACGTTTCTAAGGTTGTTTCCACGACACTTGTCGTAAAAGAAAACCCGTCACCAGCAGCTCATCATTGGTCTGATCATCTCAGATCTCTGTTACTACAGGATCTTTCCATATTGCACGTTCGCTTGGCCAATGCAACGGGATTCATTTGCGTATTGCTTGGTATGTTCCTGCACAAACACCGCACAACTTAATGTGCGACATCTATCGTTGCCCGGCATTGTTGGACCAAGCGATCACGAACTGATTTATCAATACAACCAGTGGCGTACGCAGGAAATTTTCGTGGGGTGGGTTTCATTCAGTGGCATGTGGTGGTCATTTGTTCGTGGTGTGCAGTCTTGTGACGTCACAATTTGACGTCATATTTATGTTTCCAAACCAACGTTTTGGCGAAGTTTATTGACATAATATGCGTATTCTTCTACATGCACTCCCCTTATTTTATGTGTCATTGCACTTAATATAAACTATCAGCGCTCCAAGTTATGATATCGGAGGAAAATAAACTCAATGCTACGACACAGGAGCTCATAAATGCTAAAGTTTTGGCTGCGTGTTGAAAAAGGGGAGTAGAACGCACACATCACTGCGTCAGAGCAATTTACAACTGCAAAATGAGGCTGCGCGAATGTCTCGTCGAATACGAGCAGTCGAGCGTAGGTGGACGGCTGGACTGGCTGGCGCATACTCCGGTTTGCAAGATCGAATCTTGCTAAACTACACAACAGGGCTGCCAACCTGTCTTCATCAAAAAAGCCAGATAGCAGTTTTGAGGCATATACACAAAAACATGCACAACCACACACAAAATAGACATAAAAACTCGTCAAAAATATCGATATAACACAAGTCCAATATTTAGAAGCATATTCTTTCCCCGTAATTACACTGTCGTGCATTTACTTTTTATCAATAACATCGATCATTTTTAGAGCAACAGTAAAATTTTTGCAATATTCTGGACACCCTGCATGGTAATAGACCCTCGTCGCAAGAGATCTGTAATGAATATGCAGCGCAGACAATGTTTTGCCAGAGCCAAGCCTATCCGACTAAAAATAAGCCAGATTTTTCCGGCTTTTTTATTTCCAAAAAAAGTCAAATTGGCAACCCTGCTACACAAGAATTGAGAATGAGCATAAAGTACGCAAGAAAACTTTCAATTTTTTGTTATGTATAGAAGTCCAGCAAACGTTTAGTTTTCCTTTTCCCCTGCTGAGACATTATGAAATGCCTGAATGCTTCTATGTTAATAACTGCTGTTTTTGAGCACGTGCAACAGTTCTATCATGCTACAGAATTTGGCAATGTAGCCAATACGGTCAGTACTTGCGCTGATCAGCCATAGCAGACAAAATAAAGACAATTATTTCGGATAAAGTGAACTATCGCGGAACACAGTCTTAAACATGCGCAGTGGACGAAAGGCCTGCAAAAAGTGGGGAGATGGTTCTGGACGCAGACGATAACCCTGATTCTAACCAAAACCTAATTATTACTTTTTGGCCCATTTACAATGTTCCTGGAAATTTGCATGCAAATTTATTCCGTGGTATTTGCATTAAGTCGACAAATTGACAAGCAAAAAGTATGTGGAAACATTTAACTTCCTTTGCGCAGGTAATAAAGATTTTGTAAAATATCAATCCCAAGGGCGGGAGGTTAACCCCAACCCCCCCCTTGCTTACACCCTTGAATACAACCAGGTGTTCCAAACAGTGGTGTAACTGTCGGGGGGAAGATGGGTGATTCGCCCCCCTGGCAAGCTAAATTGAAAAACCGAGATACCACTTAGTTTACAGGGTTGCGGAGTCGGAGGTTTTGGGGTGGAGTCAGATCCCTAAGATCACTACGAGTCGGATTTTTTTCCGACTCCCGAAGTCCAATTAAATCATTTCATACATTGCACTCCTACGTTAGGAATCCTAACTCGTGCCTGTTGAAATAGTAGGCTACCATTTCTTTTGGAATTTTACAGAAACTGAGAATTCTTGCTGTGTTCCACGATTTCCATTGATGGCCATAGTTGCTACAAAACTGTTGACAGCCAAGCTTCATTCACGTTATGCTAAGGAGCAGGACCGCAACCAGGGGAGTGAAACCCCCTAGAAAAAATTTTTCCCCCCCATGGAAAAATATGTTGGACATAGTCACGGCCGGCGCAAACCATTCCAGGGCCCTAGGCAAGATCCATTTTCAGCGCCCCCTCATAGCTTATGACGTCATCCTGCTCAATCAACCGTGGCACGATCTGTTTAAAGTTTAAACGTAAATATACACATTCTCTTTGCTCTTTGTAGATCTTAAATTTGCCGNTGCGTCCTAAGCGCTATAGGTCCATTCCAGCACCCCTCNACCCAAAAGACCCTTTTAAGGTCGACTTTTTTACATCAAACTAATTTATTCGATGCATGCAGAGTGTACCTGAACACCAAATTCATCAAGATATTATCTACACAAGTAACAGGCGTCACAGCATTCACACAAGCAAAAATTCAAGCATAGGCCTCAAAAATGTTTTTGCAGTCTCATATCGTAACAATCGACGACGTTCTGCATGCACAGCAAAGCTCTGACATTCGCGGAGGTCACCAATGTTGGTTATGTTGCGCACCAGGTGATATCTCTTTATTACATCAATTAAGGCGGTACGTCCTATAATCTAAATCTTACTGGCTAANTAGGCACGGGATTCTCAANCTATGGGTTGCAACCTCATTTGGAGTTGCGAAATGTAATTTTCGCGACGCGAAACACATTGGCTTCACAAATCAGATATAAAAGTTTTTGTAAGCTTTACAAGAAAATTAAAAGTGCCCTTCAGTGAATTTGTTTCTACTGGATTTTTAGGGGCAGTGCCGTGCTTCATGCTATCAGTTGTTCACTAGGATGTTTGACTGAGCTATCAAATGATACGAATCAACTAAACACAGCAAGTTACGCGTTGTCACGTCATGATTGTTGACCAACGTTGATCTTTTTGGATTCATCCCGACAAGAGCGCATGCTTGTGTTTAGAACTCTAGGTGTAGTTTAGGGTTAGAAGTGCATTTTAACTATATGTCCAATACTTTCAAACTACATCCAACGTATTTTTCCAGGGGGGGAATAAAATTTTGTAGTGGGGGGGGGGCTCGCCCCCCTTGGTTACGGGCCTGTACACATTTGCTGTGTCCAGGATAAGTTTTTGGAGTTATTAAACGACAAACGACAAACATCTGGAATTTTCAAAATAGAGTTAATGTCATTTTTGGATAAGAACAAGAAATGAATGCCCAGTTATTTCTGATTTAGCCATGCATTCATAAACTCTTTGCCTTTTGCACAACATATTTGTGTGAAGCTGCATTCTCAAAATTGATAATTTTCAAGTTAAAAAAACGATCCTTTTTAAAAAACGTTGAGAATGTCCTTCGTTCTGCATTATCATGTATCAATCTACGAATGGATGATCTGTGTAAAAATCAAGTGCTTCATCCCTTTAGTTGAGCTTGATAACTTCTATTAACTTAATTGTATTATGTTAATTTTTTCGCCCTAAAATTTCTAGTGCGTGGCAGTTTTATTTGTGTGCAGTTACTTTCGAGTCGAGGATTGTGTTCATTTGTATGATTTCACCACAGACAAAAATGCCTCTTGAGCTTTGTAATGGGACGTTTAGACGCATCATTAATAACTAGACTATCCATCAAGGGTATCCAGGCCCCTAACCAGCTTGGGACACTAAGGGGTGAAGACTTTTCTGACAAGGGCCCAAATTTTTAAAACTATATTCAATAGTTATAAACTACGTTTTTTTCCAGGGAGGGAGAAAAGAATTAGGGGGGATTTGGTACCCTGCGCCTCCACTATAGTTACGGACCTTAGGGCCGCATAAAACAAAACTTTTTTAAAATGGGTCGTAGAACGAAAGGTTTGAGAAGCCATGAGCTGGGCTACCAACGCCAATAATGCTGGCGTTTCGGTAGCGTTTCCTAATCTGACAACACTTGATGACTGAAACATGGTTTAGTGAAGGCTTCGACATTACCTATTCGGGTAATAGCGGCGCAGCTCGGAAAAACCAAGAACCAAGAAATGAAAAGAACAGAGGTGGTACCCTTAAATTTTTGCAGTGAGCGTGATAAGGTATGGCCTGGAGGGCATGCCTTGCTGCAGTGCCGTGGCAAGGGTAAGTGAGGCCCCCCCCGAAATTTCACGTGGGGCCCCCCATACGCTATTGGCCTAGTATTATGAATTGCAGTAAAAAGTCGTAACCACTCTGGCAGTCATTTTCTCCTCAACAATATGATTCTTTCGTATCTTTGAAAACAAGAAAAAAACTT
>JGI24159J19872_10004822_pt1 | contig 17290 bp, 8 predicted proteins | sample Ectturendosymbi4_FD_19872 | JGI IMG/M metagenome (IMG submission 19872) | reverse complement strand
GCTATCGTGGACCACTTTGTCAGTTACTGCTGAGTAAGCGGGCCGCACAACTTTTTAGTCATACTATGAAACCTGTTAAAAACGAAAAAAATTGTTCATCAGCAGAAACAAACAACAAACGAAAGCAACAAAAACCAATGACCTGAATGCTCCGTGGGCCGCACGAAATTCTTTTACGGGCCGCATGTTCGTCACCTCTGGTCTAGACATATGCGCATGTAGTGGTCTGTTATCTTAAACTAAAGGTTATAAAACATGATGGCAAGAGTGAGTCCAAATTTCTTTCGTAATTCGGAGGTATGAACATTGTGTTTGCACTTTGCCCCCATTCTTCATCATAGCTGTATATGAAAGATCTAGTAGAAGAGAAAACAATTTTGTTGAGTTTTTGCTTGAAAAACCGCATACTCACTAGTGGAAAAAATGTGATTTTGCCCTTTACCGCAAATTTAACCAATCAAAACTAGTTTTTTTTCAAACCAGGCACCCAATTACCGATTTATTGTAGAAGAACTTGGGACTAACACAACAAAAACTTTATCTTATTCAGCATGTTTTCCATTTTCTCTGGTGGGGCATTATTCCATGCATCATTCTGCTTGTGAAAGGCAATAGCATGATATGCATCAACACTCCTGCCTTTACGAGGGCATGGTGGTACAATTCTATGGACGGAAACTTTTAGTTTAAAGTTAGATTTTTAAATGTCCCCTCGCAACGAATTGCTCGTAATCACTGGTGGCAAATTACAGCGAAGTCGTCTGCTTTCGAAATGTCAGTTTCTTATGTGCGATTGTCAACTGGCAGATGTGATCGCATGTTTAAAGTCTGAGTCACCGTTTCAAGCAGCTGTTAGCAAACGTTGTGTTCATCGGTACCATTTGGGCCTTTTATAGGTTCGCTTAGGCCCTTTATATTTTTATCATGTTTTTGTGTTTGCTGCACAACTCACTTTCCACATATATGGCTTAACAAACCACGACAACTTCCCTAAAAGTCTTACTTCAAAATAATAATTTTGTTTTAATGTGAAACAAATGTTACGAAATAATGTTCCTTCAGACCTAATATACTATTTTAAAAGACCAAATGAACCACTGGGGTTCATGTACACCTGATGGGGAACCCCTGTACCAAATGATCCGGATTTATTGAAAAGTGCATAGATGATTTTGATGAGCAACAAGTAATTAAAACGAAAACTACAGGTTCATGACATGCAAATAAAAAAGCACACGCAGTAATATGCGAACTGTTCTGAAGCAGACTAGATTCCCTTGCTTGATTGTTGCAGAAGAACACAGAGCGTAATGTGTTTCTGAAAGATATTATGAAAATCTTTCGGGTCATTACCAAACACGCTCTCTTAGCCATAGAGTTTGGTCAGATTGTATACGCCAACTTTAAAGCCGAGCCGGGCTCATGCTTGCTAACAACAAAACCCACTACAAGTTTCACGAATAATAAGAAAAATTAAAGATTGCCTTGTTACGATCGCGACATCTTCATCCTGAGCTCGTTTAGCTGCTCTGCTTACAACCAAAACAGTAAACTACATTCGCTCATTGCGTCAAAATCTCAGCTACGTAGCGATTAATGACAGAACAACATTGCAGCAAAACGCTTGACTTGTGGCAAGCCATTTGCTCGTACAGTGGTTCTGACAGGCGCGGACTGTGACTGTTACGATCGATGTTGACGTGAGACTCAGATACGATGCTATGACCAGACGCTGCATTTACACGTAAGGTCTTTAATTGGCAGGAAACAAGGGCAGCCACAATCATCACGCCGTCAAATTTCACGAAAGCAACTGGATAATCAACAAAGTGTGTCTCTTCAGAAAACTGTAGTTGAGCAAAGATATTTTTAACCGTGGTCCATATCAAAACAGTCACATCAGACCAAGCTTTTTTACGAAAAATTCATGACACAATTTGCTTTAATCGCCAATTTACTAAATCGGTATATTCAGCCACTTTCTGGTACACTATGCGGTCAAGCATTGATCTTCAACATGATCGCATTTTCCACTGAACATCTCTGTAAAAGAGCAAGTTGATTCAAAGCAAATGATTGCGAATTTCGCCTGATGTTTCGGCAGTTCAGCGACTCGAAATCTGAACTAGCCTCGATGTCACGCTGGGCGAATGCTCAAATCCATCAAAGCCCTGACCTCAGTACTTTCGCTGTCCGCTATTAATCCATTCAGCGAGAAGATCCTCGTTACAAGGTCATTATATCCAGTGCAGGATTGCAGTAAAGCGGAAAACAAAGAGATTGTATTTCAAAGAACTAAAAGTGTTACATAGTATGGTTTTAAAGCAGTTTGTTGTGGGCACTAAATAGTTTGTAGAACTCCAAAATCATTATTTTTACATTAGTTGCGTAATAAAACTCAAAGCTAGAAATACAAAGAAACATCTCATGCACGAAGATAGATGTTTTGTGATGAACCAACCGATACACGTGTTTTCCAGCGCTTTTTGTTGCTACACGAGTAGAGTGAGGCTACGACAACTAGATGCACTGACTTCCGTTAAGCAGAGATTTCAGGTCTATTTTGTTCATCAAAAATTTTTCCATGGTTTGTTCATCAACAAAATTTCCATCCGACTTGGTGATCAAAAAATTAGTAAAATCTGACTGCTTAAGCATATTTGTGATACGTTTTATGTAATCGCATGTATAACATGAAAAGATTTCATGTTAACAATTAACTAACCCGAGTGTTCTCAACTGAATCAACTGATACACTTCTTAAAAAACTGTACAGCTATATCAGAATAGCCGTGAAAACACCACCTTTCTGAAGCAAAGCACAGCGTGACGTAAAACGTGTGTACAACAAAACCTGAATCTTTCATACCATTTAACCATGTAAACTTTAATTTTGCCAAGCTACGAGCCAACCAACTTATCTTGCTGTGGTGCAGGATTTCAAAGTGATGGGTCACCAGTTTAACTCATCGCACGGGCTTTCTTCCGACTTTATCTTAAGCTGTCAGCAGGTCTGCCCAAGCTCAAGCATGGAATGTGTGGAAACGGTGTAAACAGCTGCCAGGGACGTCGAGCTTTCAACTACTTGTAAATTTAGAAAACTTGCTCAATTGGTGTCACTTGACACTAACACTCGCGGAATGTAGGAAGATATAAGCTGGCGGAAGAACTTGGCAGTCTGTTGAGCATACACGTGACTGCAACAGATCTTTTGTGAGCATTCAGCGTAAGCAGTGGTTTGCATCATCATCGTCCGGGTTACATAAGTTAACGTTGATCATCACACTTCTCGAAGTTGTTTTCTGACTGTGGAGCACAATAGCGCAGCGAAAATTTGCAGCAGACGAACGCGTCACAATTCTGGTGCTCTTGCTTTTTATTGCCGGGCCTTGCTTGTCTGATCTAATAGCAGTTTGACTCAAATGGTCGCTATTGGGAGCGACACTGGGTAGAGTATCACTGATTGCCCTTCTCAAAATGCTGATCTGTTGGGTTTGGCTCGCTGAGAAAATTGCGAATGCTGAATTGCATTGTACTTTCGCGTCAAATTACTTCTAGCACACGTATTTCGTCTCTTTCATAAGCTTTTTTGGGGTTTTAACTACCTAAATTCTGAGTTTGTAGACACCTACGTTTATAAAGCTAATGAACCGTAACACGTAGCCCATTTCGCCAATACAATCAACAGAAGAATAGCCAACCGGCATAATTGAGACACATGTAGATGTGACTGGCGTGGTAAAATCTGGTAAATTATGTTTATAGTGCTACAAAGTGGAATAACATGAGTACTTAAAATTGCACCTGATTGTTTAAATATTCAAAACTTTTTGACTAGCTAAATGAATACTCCCAGTTCAAACTCTTTGAAGGAGTCACGATTGATTGATGCCAAGTTTTTTCAAAACTCTCACGCGACTTTCGACAAGTTTTAAAAAACGTTAATAGCTTTTAGAAGTTACTACCTCGACAAAGCTTCTGATCACCCGACGAAAATGCACAATGTAAAGCTACAAGCTTTCAAAAAAGTTTTATTCGTTACAAAAAAAGTTTTATTCGTTACAAAATTTGTCCATACGCTGTGAGTTTATTTAAAAGCGTGTAGATTTTGAAACTGCAAGATTTTTTTAAAAAACTCACAAAATATGAACAAATTTTGTAACAATTAAAACTTATTTCAAAACTTCTTAAATACTTTTGAGTGCGGCGCAACTGAAAAAAATGGTTTAAATTTTTATTTTCAACAACAATGAAAATTTTTTATGAAGAGTATTTAGAAAACATTTTTGTAAGTAAGGCCAACTCGTGTGCGCTGGAACAAACTCTAATACTCGCAATGTTTTTTCGTAATAGAGATGACAAGCCAAAATGTGGATGTTTTAAATAGCCTTGACGTGGCAAAGGTAACAAAAATCAGATGAAGATTAGCAGCAAACGAGCTGTTTTTGAATGAATGTGACCGGGTGCGCAGAAACGGAATTTTCAAACAGCGAAACAAACGAAGGATAAATTTGAAAAAACGTTAATAGCAGTTTCAATAAAGCTACAAGTGTGTAAGTGTCTTATTTCAAACCAGAGCCTATAATCACTGCAAGATTGTCATAGCTGGATAGCAGTAATAATGTTTCAATCGTTGTGGGAAAGGTGGTGAAAAACAGTGCATCGGTATGCCATGCTAACGTTTCCGGAACAACTTTAACTATCAGAAAACAACTGTTACAAACAAATGCAATCAATTACAGCGAACGTGATGCCGTCTACTTCAACAGTTACAGCAATCTACCTAGCTGCCAAAGTGCAAGCATTTGAACAGAAAAAGTTGATGAAGTAATTGCTGAGTTCTTGAAAAAATGCGCCTGTGCTCCTAAAACGTTAATGGCAATTTTGACAAGTCTCACCCATATAATCAGGTTTTATAAAGAGTTACCTGTGCAGGTTGCCTCCTTATATATGATTAGACTGTAGCGAAAGTGGCCATATGGTTGAACCTTTAACAAATGGAAAGACCGTTATGAGTTAAGAAATACTTTTCCTCTGATATTTACGTGACCTGGGAAACCAAAATGGTTTTATTTGTGACACAGCTCTATTTTTCCTGTAACTGTCACAAGCTTTCTGGCCTTTCACGAAGACAGATGTCACTGCAAGATACGCTGTATGACAATCGGAGAATGGGACCACTGCTTGGCCAACTGCAACAACGCTGATATTTCTGTCGAACACTGGCAGCAACGACACCTACAACCACTAATGTCATCCAGTGCGAGGTCCACGTGACGTAACTTTTAATCTCATGTGCAGAAGCCCAACAGTTTTACTTGCAGTGCTTGACGTGGATGCCGCTTGAGCTGTTAATGGAGGCGACGAAATAATGAGCACAACCGCGACATAAATAATGCAAGCAGAACGGAACCCGTCCCCAGGTCACCTGGTACACTGCAGAAAAATTTGGAAAAACGCATCTATTTAACAGCAGCCACGAGTAGGAGGAACATTAACACCCCAACAGTCGCCACCTTCACTGACGGGAGGTTAGGACGTCTGAAGTTTCCGTATAACCTATAAAAACTGGTGGGTTTTCGAACGAAAGAAGCATCCGTTGACCTCTACGAATAAAGTCCATAATGTACTCGTTCAACAACGGTGTTGGCAATCGACAACTGAGTCAAAAAGCTAACAACGACTGGTACCGTTCTCTACGGGTCTATAAACGGACTGCATTAATTAGCCTAACAAGTGTAATGCCCCTTCACTGGCTACAGTCACCTCACAGCGGCATTAAGCGATTATACAATGTCCTGTCATCTAAGCAAAGCACTGCTAATTATAATAATCCCTAAGCACAACCTGTCATAACTCATTTGCAGAGTCATAGACACATCTATGACAGTAGACCTATTTATTTCAGCGTCAGAGCAGATAAAACGTGGATTCACAGAAAGCAGCAAACCACAAGTCACCATCAAATAATTATTTATGGGTTTGAATCTGTTGAAGAGGTTTCGACAACAAAAGCAGACTTTACGACAAAAATATTAAATAAAAGCTTTTCAGTGTTGCAACTCATTTCTTAGTATAAATATCAACTAAGTTGGGCTTGCTCTCATGATATGACTAGAAAATTTCCAAAACAAAATAAAACTTGAGAAACAAACCCCATATTTTAATGTTCTGGTACAAGTGTTTAACTGTTTAACAAAAACAATCTTCATTTCATATATTTTTAAAAAATGGCAAACGCCTTGTCACACTCATTGAACAATGGTCAGTTAGAAATTAACAGATTTGTTCAGCAGCAACTTTAATCTACGTAAAGGTAGCCAGTTTCTGCAACCATTCTATCTTTTCAGCATATCTAGAGTCATGAAAGTGCATAGCAAATGTCGTTGTAATGCATTATTCATGAAATCCTGGAGTGAGAATGTAACAACTCTTGAAACTAAAATTACTTAGGAGCTTTTGGGCACCTGTAAGTTTTTCGAAGGGATAAGCCACAAATGACCCTGCTGCTCTGCAGTAATTTGTAACCACAGTACGGCTTACACTTTCCTGTAACACGGGAGTTTTCTTTTGAATTTTTTGTTTCTAAGGTACAGATGCAGTAGTTTTGACACTATTCGTCAGTTTTTTAAAAATGACACTATTTAACAAGCACCGTATGGATATTTCCATTATGATCATGAAACGATTCGCAAACTATGCGTGAGCAGCTTTTTCTTAGACGCAACACCGCTTGATCATAGAAAAGCGAAAAATGAGTAAAATGGCTACTCCATGTATGCATATACTTCTCGCAATGTCTCTGTTGCCCTAATAAAAAACGCACTCCAGACCAATCGATCTTTGGCTGAGGAGCCGTGCATTAATCCGCTATACCTTTTTATTTTGCCACTGACACGTTCACTCCGGCGCCGGTTTCACGCAAGAATAGTTTTTGCGGGACACAAACCAGCAAAGCCGACTATCGCGACACCACACCAATGAACAGTAGCTTGGTGCACATCACTGTATAACAATTAAAAACTTGGGAAAGCAGTGAAATTAAGCGTAAGCGCTAATGCATATATCGTGATTCGAAAAAAAGAAGGCAGTGAGAGGCCGAATATTTCACAAAGAGTGAAAAGAAAAAGGCATTTTTCTTTCATATAAATCAACACCGGTGTGTCCGTGGTGCCACAAAAGAATTTCAGTTTTTAAGGAATGCAATATCACCCATCACTTCGATACAAAGCATGCTATGGCCTCTTCAGCATGCAGTCAATGCAAGAACGGGAAGTTCATCACAGAATCTAATGAGATGTTCACAGAAGAACACCCTCAAGACCCAAAGGACATGGGCCTATACCTCGCTTCACCGTGCCTTCAGCTCACCACTACGCTTCAACTCCAGCCAAGTCCGTGACGCACTCTCTTCTTTCCAGCATGGTTCTACAATCTGAAACACTGCATTTTAGTTACAGCTAGTGATGCAGGTACATCTCCCAATGCTCACTTAATTGAGCAAGTGAATTTCCTTGCAGAAGCACATGTATCAACAATCCTCTTGCCATTCTTGTTTGGTGCACAACTGCACGGCTTAAGAAAAAATATTGACGACCTGAGACCAATTGCTGTGGGTTGCACCTACTGACGCCAAAGTTTGTTTAAGACCCTATATCCCACAGGTTTGTCGGGTCTTTTTGCCCTTTCAAGTCGTGGTTGGCACTTCCTTGAGGTATGCAACCGCGGTTCATTCCACACGCTATTTCATGCACCAACCGGACAAATTAATACTTTTATTGAAACACGATGTTAAAAATGATATTAACAGCGTTCTTCAGAGTACCCCTTCATAAGCGGCTTGCTTACACCTTTCCAGAAATCTCCCCCTTTTGATGGAATTACTATTTCTCGAAAACATCTCATTTTCATGAAACGTTTAGCCTGGATTCAGCCAGTGATGTTCAACAAGGATACTCTCTTGCTCCTTCCTTTTCGCTCTTATCCACGGTGTCACCTCGCAAAAAAATTTGTCTAAATCTTTGGTACCTCTATGACGGTTGCATTGGTGGCGACCCACAGACTGTGCTTGAGAATGCTGTCAAAGTAAGAAAAGATCTGTTTTCAACTGACCTAGAGGCAAACATTCTAAATGTGAGTGGCTCATTAACCCCAAAGAGCAAAGACCATCAAACAAGCGAACTGCTCCATCATGCAATTGTTGGGATCCTGAGTGCATAAAAAGCCTTACCCTTGCCATTGAAGGTCAAAAACAACGTTCTTGGCTGCATCAAAAAACTCGAGCTAATCAAGCCATTCTAATGTATTTTTCATTTGGAAAAATTGTCTGCTAAGCCCCAAGCTCACATTTTTTGCGAAGTACCGAATCTTTCAGGTTCACCGACCAACTGGAAGCGTTTGATAATGTTGTAAAAATAAACACAGAAAAAATTATATAACCTGAGCTTTGGAAAAGAAGACTAGACACAAGCATCCTTGACCGTCCGACACGAAGGCCTTGACTTCTGTTCTGCTACAGCCCGATCTCTGCCATGTTTTCTGATCTCGTAAATGCCTGTCAGGGCCTTGACTAACATTATCGTCATGTGTCCAACACAAGCAGAGACATGCACACACATTTGCGAAACAGTTCATCTAAAGCAGCCCACCCAAGTTAGTTGCATCCGGCCTAAAAATATTAAAGGTACATGCCAACGTACAAAAATCGCAAAAGGACACCCGTGAACTAAATGTTTGGGAATCCCTGGTCCTGCAACCGCTACAGATTCAATGCGTGGTCTACTGATGACTGGGCAAGTCAGTGACCCTAACTCTTGCCGAGGTCCCCGAAGAATTTCTTAAAGCGATCATCTTCTCTAGTGGAGGTTCTGCCACACCACTACTGCCTCAGTTATAGCATCAAACAAAATCATGCCTGACATGTGCCAATGGCTTATAATCCATTTTATCTGTGGGACTGACAAACAAACATCGCATCGAGCCCGATCATGCATCGAGTAAGAGTAAACTCACCGTTCTTTTTTCGCAACTGCATCTGTGGAATTTCTGTTTCCATGTCTTTTTTTATGGCTTCTTGCAGTGCAGCGACATCACGCGGGTTGGTGCGCTCACCATACAGGAACGGGCACGAGCACGATAACTGTGAAAGCATCAAAGCACTGCTCTGCATCAATTCTGCAAATGTATAAACAATTAGCAAAAGTCTTCAAAGCATTTTAAAAATGCTTTACAGCGCGAGCTAATTGTCACTCATCTTGCATCACTTTGCTCAAATCGTTCTTTGACCGCCTGTTTGCTGACGTACTGCCCATAAAAAAGTTACAGGCAATAGGAATGTCCTAACGGTTGCAAAATTTTTTCGGTTGAGCTACTATTATTGCAGTTTCGCGTAGTGAAAAAAAAACAACAAAACCATAAAACATTTGCAAGGTGTATAACGTAGTTCTCATTTGAAGAGTGTGCGGGAGCGATCAACGTTTTGAAAATTATTTTTTCAAACAACTCTTTCCTGCTTTATGTACACTGTTACATGGTTCGACCTTTGGTAAATCTTGCTGTGCCTGAACTAACAAACAGCGTATTCCTTGTCCAACAAGAAAACAACGCAATCACGGCGTATAGAAAAACTTCATAGCACCTTATGCGCAAAAGTAAGAGTATTATTGGTACCAGTACATGACTTTTGGCACATTTCGGCAGTGAAGTACTAAAATACTTGACCGGGAGAAGTCCTAATCATGGTTGCTCGCTCCTTAAACGAGATAACACTTCAGGAAACACAATTTAATCGGGTATTTCAGGAAAAACTTATCGCATAGGACTAAAATGAAAAGGAGGATCATGCTACATATTCTCCAAAAAATGCAAAGGCTCCTAGCGAGCTATCGACCTTCATTTTGATGTTTAGCAGGGTTTTTTTTAAGAAAAATGTTAGGTACCCGATATGTACCTGTAGGAACCCGATTTCTCTGATTCTAGGGACCCGATTTTCTTTGATTCTAGGGATCCGATGATGATTTTCGCTGATTCTAGGGACCCTATTTTCAGTTCTAGGGACCCGATCCGGGTCCCTAAAACACCTTTAAAAAAACCTGTGTCCAGTAAAACACATTCTGCCCGCAGTTAAATTTGCAAAAGTGCGTTACGAGGGCACATTAAATCTTTTAATGATGCTGTAAATCCGAAAAACTATGAACCATTGGTTTTGCTTTCTGCTTCACAAGAGTTATCGCTTGTTGTTTCGTGGTATCTTAACGATTTCTGCATTGGCACTTACGGTTGCGGTATTTTTAGCGATGGCTATTACTTTCATAGAAGTTGATCAAGCTATCCGACCCGTAAATTTTTTAGTGCCTATAATCTAGAACTGCCGGATGCTTTCTTTTTGGCTGCATGACATCCAATGAGGAAAAGGTCTATTGTAAGCCAAATTTCATAGAAGATTTTTCCGCCGTTCTTTGTTTTTCCCTGCTTTTTTTTAGTTTTTTATTTTATACATGCGTTGGGCGTTGTGTAGTTTTTACGTAAATAATACAGACCACATAGTTTACATCACAAGTTTTTCAAATTCGTAGGACAAAATTTTCAACGTATAAATTTTTCCAGTTTTGATGATCTTTTACAAGCCTCGCTCCATTCCGAATATAATCTTGATCTTACGCGCTTAAAGCGTTCAATTTAAATGGTATTTGTAGGAACTTTCTCAAAAAATCTATGCTAATTTTAGTCAAAAAACACCCAAACCAGAGGTAGTTGACTTGATGACAGCATAAAATGTACGAACGCCATTCTCTTGCCATATGTTCTTTATATGTACGCGATTTGCAAATTAGATAGAAACTAACGGCTTTCACGTAAAAAAATAAAATCACATCTGACCAAAGCCGACCTGCATGACTTCTGGTCGCGAAAAGCCGCAAGTGCTGCAGAAAGCGTCGTTGCAATAGATGATATCGCAGTTGGCGAACTGCGCATTGCCGATAATGAATGTCTGTTCTGCAAACAAAACGCGTAGCAAACATGATGGTGCACGCACATTGAATATCAGCAAAAGATCGACCCAACGCTGTTTGTCGCATATCCCTAAAACTTTTTATCAATATAATGTTTAATACATGAATAGCACGCCCATCAGCGCAATATTTACGTCACATGAACCGTAACGTATTCTAGGCACGTGAGCCTACCTGACACGGAGAATTTCTTGAGAGTCAGCAATGATCGAAAATTACGCCTAACAATGCTTCAAATGACATGGCCAGAAAAGCATTGCTGAATCAACGCTTTGCTTTTTGCGGTCAAGCTCTTAATGCATTAATTTGCTTATAACTTGGAGATTCAATTGCGTATCTGGTGTTTGAAGCTACAAAATTTGTAGTCGTATTATTGCTACCTTCTAAGTTGTTCCGTACCCATTGTATGGTGCTCCTCATAAACGATAATTAATCGATCGGAGGAGCTACTGGAATTACTCAATTTGTTACAGTCACGCATTTTAGATCTGTAGATGTTGGCCGAACATTTTCTACGTATTTCAGCAACCGTCTTCAGATAATGACGGACCAATGCATGTTCGGAGTTGCAGTTTATTGCGTGTACGCAGCGACATGGTGTCACGTCTTTCAGCTGCCTCCTCGCAATGATTTGGTGCAGCTGATGTCATCATTGTTACCGAGGTCGCATCCAGGTTATCTTGGGCCACCGAGATCCTGCAGAGAAAGTGCCTGCGTTGCACAGATTGAAGCAAGCTCATATTTCCAGCAGGCGTTCGCTGTTGTCATTCATTGCCGCTAGGAAGGGTAGCCCCATTACACTGGACAGGAGATGCTGTCAGAGTCGATGAGATCATTTAAATTGCCAGCCAGTCCATTCTTAGATTCTGTGGAGAGCACTAAAGTTGGAGCAAGGCGAGAAATAAAATCTCGAGATCAGTGACATTTCATAGCTATTAAGCGGGAAGATAACGCTATTGGTCGTTGGATACATCCAACCAACGAATTACGGGCTGAAAAGTTAACCCTAAGCATGGGTTTCTCGCTACCGGGAGGGCTATAGACCAGAAAAAGTACAGAGTTCTTCGGGGATTGATCCACAACCCGTAAGCCAGGTTTCACTGAGAGCAGCGATGTTGACAGCAAGACGATGAACTGCCACATCAATCACAGCTTATTTACGCGGATTCGTTCGGTGGGAATCGGAAAGAATACTAAGGTTACAGACAATCGAACAAGCAACAATAGCTGAGGCATTTGCAAGATAGCGGCCTTGACGCGCCTGCCTCGGACACGGGCCAAGCAGCAGAAGCCTCTGGTTCAGATACACCGACCTGCCAGTTGTGAACAAATCTTTCTGTGAGTTTTAACGATTGGTAGTGGAAGCAAGCACGAAGGTAAAACAAAGAAGAAATGCTTGCCCAGGACAGATCTTCGCCTCTGGGCCTGTGACATGTTGGATCCAGCGGAGCAATAGATGTGACCGCCGGACTTAGCCAGGCTGCCCGACAGTAGTGTTTTTTTTGCATTTAGACCAACAAGCATGATGTTAGGCTATAGCGCTCATTTCCATCGCGATACTCATAATATTGCGGCTCATTTCAATCATGATGCTCATAATATTACAAGTCAATCACGATGCTTATGATATTGCAAAACATAGCTTCGAAAAAAAGTAAGTGTGCAGGAGTAGATCCTACATCCTAAACAACTCAATGTACCAAAACATGAAAAATGATAAAATCTGCAATACTGCATTTCCATTCAGCGTCATGTCTTTCAAATACTTGTCTTAGGACTAGGTAGTATCAGTATTAGGCGTCTCGGTTTGATCCCTAAATCAACTTGTTGAATAATTAATTTTATTCGATGTTCAGCCACTGCATCTATATTTTGCAACAAATACATTCACGCTACGTTCGCACTGAACAACTGACTCTTCTTATACTATAGCGTATTACGATTTTTCGACTATTAACTAAATTTACTTACTTTTTGCTTCGCATTTTCGAATTATTTTGTCCAGGTAGAGGTTGCGCGGAGCCACGTGACCGCGCCGAATAGGCATATTTTTGACAAAGAACGTCAATCACCAAACAAGAAATTTCGTAACGCAAGTTTAATTATTTGTACAGGAAACTAGCCAACAATCAACCTATTATATCTAATGATTACAATAGATATTTTACTAATTGGAGACACACAATAGCAAGAAAAACAAAATTACTTCCTGAAATTTCAAGTTGCAACAACAAAACATTTTCCACATTTTTCTACATTTTTGAGATCAACGCACAGTTGAGAGTAAAATTGCTTTTATCGACGGAAGCGAACAGAATCTACGAACGTGCTGTAGCAGTACAGCTCTCAAATATATCCAAATCTATCTCTGGTGGATGATGTGTGATTCCTTAATCAACCACTAAAGACACACATCATGCTTCCTTCAACGCTTCTACAACAAAAATTTGCTTTCTTTACTGAATTCTAACATACACCCTTATGACGCTTACAACAGAAATTTGAGGTCGCAAATTTCGCTGGGAATAAACAACGTGTCGACAAAGATTGTTAAAAAATCGAAACTTTTATCAGCTTGTACACCAGGTTGCCTAAGCATCTTGTGTCACAGGTCTCCTGAGCATCATCTGGCGTTCTCCAAAACTGCTTCAGTATTCAGCAATCACGATTCATAAATACAGAATTGCAGTTAAATAGAACGACGTATAGTGAAAACTATGATCTCATATGAATGGATCCTTTCTCTGTAGTTTTCCTGACTATTGCGGTCAGCGAAATCGAAGATTTGATAAACGCAAAATCGATCGTTGCCACGACTCGCTCACACCAATGAAGCGGGCGACTAAACATCGGCCGGGATGTTTTTGCGGACAATGGCTGCTGATATTTCGATGACCCACGCGAGTTGAATAAAAGGTTGCGCTGGAAATCTCGTGTTTTTCGTTTTTTAGACGCTTGCGATGAAAAGAGACAAAGAAATCTTTTGCATTATTGTTCATTTCATGATTTCACCAATTACGGCATCCTTTCGGATGTTGTATCGTGACAGGTGCAAGACTAACTTTGAATGAAAATTCAAAAATGTTTTAGCCAACATCTGCTGCAGTGTTGGGTTGATAACTGCTACAAGCAGCTTCCAGTCATGTTGTAGCCATATACGCCGACGCAACAGCCTTTGTAATCTCAATTAAAGCAACAGACAACGCACTTTTCCCAGTAGATAAAGCTCTGTCAATTTACATTTCAATAAATATCACATTTATATGAGCGAAATAACGTACATAAGCGTAAAATACGACCTCGAAGAAAACACAATTTTTGGCTCCGTGAAGCAGGCCTGTAAGTAGAAGTCATGATATTCCCCAAAGAATCTACAAAATGATTACAAAAAGTTTTCGCCCTTTTGCGCACTTGCAATGCTTAGCACATTGCAAAAACCGTCGCACATAGGTATAGGTAGGACACAGCCTTCTAAAGAGTATCGTTTTTTTGCTAAGAGATCAAAGCTTAGTGAACCACCTGCAACTTGTTCGATTATCAATACAAAATGAATTAACAACCGACGGTGAAGACGAGGTCTAAAGGGATAATTGAGTCGAGGCTGAGAATTCCAAGTTAATTTACTTCTTTTTCAGGATGCAGTTTGGTGAAAAAGCACATAACAACTTCATGTTTTTCACTTAACGTTAACATATATGTAGGTTTCAAGCCAGAGGATCGCACAGGTCACTGTGGACTGAATCCAGTTTTTTTTGTCTGAAAGTTTTCAGTGTTGTGAAAAGGTTTGAGGATACTCGTTTCAGATAAAAATGCCTGATTTCACGCAATCCCGCTGTTTTGACCTCGCTAAATCCTGGTTCGTGAACGAACTACTTCGTCAACTTCAGTCAAGACGTATTCACCTCCCTGAAGCTTTCTTGCCTAAATGTTTCGTTCTTCATCTAACAACATCTGTTGTCGTTATCTGTTTTCACTTCTTTTTGCAAAAAAAAGAAAAGACTTGACTTGGGGTTCAATCATGCTTTGCACTGCTGGTGAGTGCAAAAATTTCATTCAAACATGTCATGTGTTTTCGACTGATGCGTGAGTCCAACTATCTGAGTCGAAGAACTGTTCACGTGGACACGGTGTTTGAACAACAATTAGATTTTGTAAAGGTTGCTATTGTTATTTGATACGTTTATGGATTCTTAAAAAAGAAGGGACAATGTTGTCACTGAAATCTTTCGATGTGATTTTCCAGACGCTTTGGTATCTCGCAATAAAATTTTTTACAACAGCTTCCCAAAACCATATGCAAATATATCCCCTTATTCAAATATTTGGAAAGTCAAACCATGAGCTTCCGCTAGTCGATCAGTTCGTTTTTTTGAAAACCGCACATATTTATTAATTGACCCAACAAGCCGCTTTTCCCTAAATTACTCTGTTTGGATTGCCAATTTTGAAACAGTTTTTGTTTTTTAAGATATCTGTGGAGGGTTCACGCTTTTCCTAATGATAAATATCGTCCTTTTCCTTCCAGAGCATAAACATTACAAGTTACAACAGACAGTGAAGACATCATATTGCATGCAGTGACTGACACTGCGACTTTTGTTCGAATTCTCACGCATTTTCGGATCTATCCATGAAAATCGTTAAACAAAGTTCTCTTGCAAGGATTCAGCGGGAAGTGAAAAAGCTTAACAACTAGGCTTGTTTCTGCATCGACAAATTTCAGTTTGGAAGAGCAACTAGAATTTTTCTCAGCCCAAAATAGAAATAAAATTTATTTGTGGTTCACTGAAAACGAAAGTAAAACGGTATTACTAGAACCTCCTCATGGAGAATTAAATAAGAATAATGGGCTAGAACTTTCTTTTCGACAAATTTGCATCAAGGGTCACACTGGGTCTGTTGAGAATTTTACGTTAACCCGCAGCATTACATCTGGTAGCATTTTTACTTTTGCCACTGAAAACTTCGTAAAAGCCAAGTTCGCATCAATCCCCGTCAACTTTTAAATTTATTTCATTTATTTCAGTGAAGCAATCAGTCTCCGACATCTAAATCAAAGAACTGAAGCTATCATGAAAGCTTTGTTCGATTGTAGAAAAAGCAGAAAGATGTAAACCTCCTTTCAACATGGCAAATGACATGGTTACACTAGTTTCTACGTGCTGGGAGAATAGACTTAATCCTCAAGCCCTCCCAACAGAAAGAACTGAAATACTGAGCCAACCTCTTTTTCAGTCTCGTACAGAAGGAAAAAGCTTTTGACAATGAAGTCATGCTCGGATACAAAAGATCAACCACAGTTGGTCAACATCTTACAAACTGCAGAAAACTAGCACACAACGAATTTTCGATTTAGCAAGAATGAGACGCAGGGCCATGCAGACATTACGCTTTGCTCGATAATTTTGGCAAGCAAAAGACGAATGGTCCCTGAAGTCACTGCTTTACAGTCAAAAGGGAAGAGGTTTACTTTAGGGTAAGTGCTAACTTGCGCCAAGCAACGCATTTGTGAAGCTTGTTGCGTGTAATGCAGTTAACAATATTCGGGGCAAAGTTTTTAAGCGTTGGAGTTCATACCGTGCTAAGTGGAACACTTTCGAGTTGGGTGACCAGGAACAGGTGATTTTATTACAGCAAATCGGGCTTAAACACGGTTTTGAAAACAAACCAATTTTTTTTGGATGTTTCATACACTGTGGCAGCAAGCAACAACAGAGATCACGTGACGAGATCACTCTATTACTGCTTATTCGCGCCACATATATCAAGGTGTACATTCCGTTCGTGGTGAATCGCACATTCAACGCCAGGCTAACCGAGAGGTTGCAACATTACATGTGCACGACAACACAATTACAATTACCTTGACACTTTTGAAGTAGTGCTTAAACAAAATGAAAGCTAGGATTAACAACCACAATGTGACTTTGCCTCATATTAAATGAAGTTGATTTCTTTTCTTTAGTGTTCTTCTTCCTTTCTTTTACAACTTTTGGCAATTTTTTCTGTATTTCTAGGTGTTTTTGACTGTTTGCAAGCGCCTCGTTTTTCGTTTTGATGATAAGGTGTATTTTTTCACTTAGCTAGTGAAAAAATCGCCTTTGTTCGTAGGTGGCAGTTGGCGTGATTCAACTCATTTTTCCTCAAATTCACTGGAACGGATGATACCGGGATAGTGGCGAAATCAAGTTTCCCTTCTAGGCACCAGTGTGTGCTGATTCTGAAGCTACTGACACTATAGAAGCGCGACTTAAGTAGAATGAAATATTCCTTTACTA
>JGI24159J19872_10004821_pt1 | contig 17293 bp, 9 predicted proteins | sample Ectturendosymbi4_FD_19872 | JGI IMG/M metagenome (IMG submission 19872) | reverse complement strand
AAATGTTGCTTCACACACATACGTGGACCCAAACTGAACAAGAGCTTTTGTAGCTTCATTTTTCAAACATGCATACTTCTTTGGTGCATTTAACCAAGAACTAGCTAAATCGGAATCCTCAAACTGAATTGTTTGGTTTTCGTCTGCCTGCAACTCTGCCACCTCTAAAGCCAAGTCACCACAAGCCTCAGCATCAACTCGAAATGGAAACTGAACAATGTCGATACAACACCTCTTCTAGTTCAAGGAAGCGTTCTTTGAAATTTGCTGGGAAATTCATCAAGTATTGAACGAGGTCTTACTTTACGCTTGGAAATGACATATCACTATCTGTTGTTGCAAGAAATTCCTTGTAATGCAAAAACAAACCAAAATCACCAGTTTTTGCTCAAGTGATGAAAATAGCCAGCTTGTTAACAAAAGCACAAATGGAAGTTTGCAGTTCAAACACCCATTTGCCTCGACCTTGCAGTGAAATGTTCAGCTCATTCAGTTTCTCAAAAACGTCAGTCAAGAATGCAAGGCGAGCAATGAACAGATCATCTGAAAAAAAGGTTACATTTTCATTTTTCCAGTTATGCAGGAAATCTTTTACTTCATTCCTGAGGATAAAAACTCTCTTCAGTGTACTACCATGTAAAAGCCACCTCACAGCCGTGTAAAATATTAAAGTGCTGTGCTCTGGATTTTCAGTGGAGCAAAGATCCTTGGAGTCGGCAGTTCAAATCTCTGGACTTCACAAAATTAATCGCTTTGATTACTACCTGCACCACTTCATTGAACACAGACGAAAGCTCTTTGGAAGCCAAAGCTTCTCAGTGAATGATGCAGTGTTTGATGTGGCTGTGAAGAAATTTTCTTTGAAGGATACCTTAAAATCCAATATTTCTTCCCATCATTGATGGAGCGCCGTCAATGCAACACTCTATGACACGACCCCAATCAAACTGATTCTCCGTGAAAAAAGTATCCACAGCGCTAAAAATATCGTGCCCACATGTTGTCAAATGCAATGTCAAACAACAAAGAAGCTCCTCTACTATGGGACATCCACATGCTAATTTGCCATACACTAACAACTGTGCTTCTGACGTAATATCAGTGGACTCGTTGATGGCCAATGCTGTGGAAGGTGAAGAACAAAAATCTTTGTAAATCTGTTCTCTCAAATCCTTCACCCACACTTTCAATTCTGCGAGTTATCGTATTGTTACAAAGAACAACTCCAGTAATGGCATCTCTGACTGTCTTCTGAAAGACCTCACCTTAAAATATCTCAACGAAACTCTCAAGCACAGGCTTTACTACGACCTCACCATCCACATATGTTCATTTTTCTCTAGCAACAATATAAGCTGCCTTGTATGAAAATAACTCAAGTTGTTGCTTCTTTGTGAGAGATTGTCTCAAGAACGCTTGGCACTTAGTTGTTCAAAGGGCTGCTTAAAAACATGCTTCCTTCCCTCATCTGTTAGTGAAGCCACATCTTTGTGAGTATTCATGTGTCTCAACAATTTATTTGGTTTCAGTGATTCTTCAGCGATTTCTTTTGAGCACAGTACACAAATTGCCTTTCCAAATATGTCCGCGACTCCAAATCTTCCTAAAAAGGACCCATCCACTGATCATTTCTGCTTCTTATATGACTGTTTCTTCGGCCTACAACTTCGGCCCGCTTGAATCGAACTATTCATAGTGCAAAACAACAAAGTAAATTTTCTATAATTTTGAGGGCTGTGCACCTGGTACAAAAAAGCTTAAGGCTGAATGCCTTTCAAAAATAAGTAAGACCACAGGCAAACTTTACAGCACTCACTCATCTCAGAAAAGTTTATAACTGCCTTCTTTCATGTCAAAACACACAGAATTACCTGTTTTTGAAAATCGTCCACAGCTGATATATGCAATGTTTTCAAACAACGATTCGATGAAAAAAACTTCAAGTAGGCTACTGGTAAAGATGCTGTATAGACTGCTTGTTTGAGTAACGAAGAAACTGTGAATAAAAATCAAATCTGAATTTGTTGCACTCTGCTGCTGCACTGAACTATGCTGTCAGGTGAGCCTCGTAAGGCGACAGAGGATTCCTATGCTCAACCATTGCAACCAGGCTCTACAGCAGAAGCAATGTACTTTCGTGAAACAGATTATGACAACATAACCAGTCTAGATTACAGGAAGAAGAGTGCAGTTCGAACGGCTTTAGAAAATTTGATTCAAGAAGAAAGTCACGCTGATGGCAAAGACGAACGTTTCACAACCCTGTAGGGTTGCCAGATCACTTGAAATTTTTTCAAGGACATTTTTTGAATGAGGTACGTTCAGTGGCACGAAGAGGTCTGGTGATGCCCGGGAAGGCTGCTTGATTGTATCCCCCCCTAATATATTCTAGTATTGATCAGTAGGGTGGCAGATGGTGGTCAATTTAACTGGATATACGCTGTTTGTGACTTCACAATATGACATCATTTTGACGTTTGGCGATGGCTTGGCAAAGTTTGTTGGCACAGCGTGCATGGCCAATTACTCCACATGCACTCTCCTTACTCGTTATTGCAGACTACGATGTGTCACTAACAAACGTAAGTTAATCAGCGCTCCAATTTAGGAGACCAGAGCAAATCATAGCACTCAACGCTAAGACAGAGCAGTTCAAAATTGCACAAATATCCGGCAACGCGTCAAAATAGGACAGTAGAACACACTCAGTCCTATGTCAGAACAGTTCACAATTGCAAAAACATAAGGTGGCGCATTCAAAGAGTGCAGTAAAACACACCCAACGCTATGATGGAGCAGTTCACTAATTTAGGAAATGACTGCGTGAATGTTTTGTTGAATAGCAGTCCACCAGAGACGGTATGCGACTGGAATGGCAGACACCCAGAGTTGACAGTTTGAAACTTGCTGAATTACTGTAACATAACACAAGAATTGAAAATGCGCATAAAGTACGCAAGAAAACTGTTGTCTTTATTTATATGGCTGTTATATGTACATTTACAGGGCAGTGGCATAAGTGACAGGGAGCCGGGGGACAAGCTTCCCCCTGGCCAGCTAAATGTAAAAACTAGGTCTCTTTTATCTGACTGTTTGTTATTGATTACTCTTTTGGTTTTCAATAAGTTGTTTTTTTGCATTTTTCAGGGTATTTTTGTTTTTTTAGCTAGTGTATACATCCACTACATCCAGATTCACTATCATTTTTAACTTTTTTGGTGAGTGTTGGCTAGTGGACCCCTTCAGCTAATTTTGCCCCTTCCCTGGCTCAAACCTCTAGTAACGCCACTGCTACTGGGGGCAGAACAGATGCGCGTTTGTGTGAAACGTTATGATAAATCTGCTAAGAACCGTCGCCAGACAGTGTTCACTAGTGGGGCTTTACATTGTACAGGAAGGCTTGATATTGAAAATTAGGTAAAATCTCCACGGATTTGTAGTGTTTCATGTTTTAATTTTGGGGCCTTGGGGCTTTGTTTGGAAGGGTGAAGCCCACCAAAGCGCCCCGTGGCTGCAGGACTGAATCCACTTGAACTGCCAAATAGTGGCGAAGCTTGAAATGATGCACATATTGCTAGCACAGGTGTGAAGTTAGCGCACACCCAGGGTTGCCACATCAAAAAACAAAACAGGAACCTAACAATGCATCAAAAAGTCAGCTAAACCAAGCAACTTGAAATAGGACAGTTTTGACACTTGGCTCAGAAAATCAATTACACAGCTGTGATTTTTTTTCAACCTTTTTTGGGATTTTGCCCTGATAGCTTGATCTGGACAAAGTCACATCTTTATCAGTTTAATTGGGTGTGCGCCCTAGTGTATAGGCCTGTGGTATTGAGGAATGTGAGAATTCCTGGCGTTTGGATATGCAAAAACTAGTGTTGACAAAGAACACAAGTTTCGAAAAATTAAATCCATGCAACATGTGTTAGTAGCCTTACAACAGGAAAAATTATCTTGCTAAGCATTTTAATTTTTGCAGTTTCACTCTGGATGTCCGGGGCAGTCGCCCCGTTTGCCCCACCCCTCTGAATGCCACTAGGTACGGAGGGCTACTTTCAGAAAGCTTGAATGACGTATGGGCCAGTCAGGCTAAATTGAAAAATAAACAAAACATATCATGATGACACCACCTTTTTTCAATAATTTTCTTTTCACTACATAGCTGTTTAAGATGGAACAAATCTATACATTGCTCTGTTCATTCACATTGTTTATTCTTGATTATTGAATGTTCAATGTAATAATAGTTCTTACATGAACAGTTAAAATATATTCAAGAATTTTCAAAGACGCTGGAAAATCTTCAAGGACAACAAGATGTTTTTCAAGAATCAAGGACATAATGCGTTCTGATAGCAAATTCAAGGACAGCCCTTTGCGCTCAAGAACGTCTAACAACCTTACAACCCTGGCGACCCTTAACTTCTCGCGACCCTGAGCGCAAGCTGCTGCGACCCTACTTGGGTCTCCAACCCTGGTTTGGGAATCTATGTGTTAGGAAAACCCAACTAGTCTTAATTATCAAAATAGCGACAGAACTCTTCAAACTCAATGCCCAACCGCAATGCTGTCTAAACCTGAACTGCTGTGCTGTCCACACCTCATGGAACAATGATGATTTAATCAAACAAACACAGAGAACACAGGTTAAGGGTATTGCCAATCTTCAGTGGGTGGCCAGCGATTTGTCTAACCCGCAGAGCGTGACACATGCAGCTGCGGACCGTGGACTAATGTGGTTATGTGCATTAGGCCCGGCAGTGCTGCTCAGATGCACACCCCTGAGCTACAGCATCATTGCATGTTATCCTGGCTATTTTCACGGCTGCTGGTTTGACCAAGCTCTCTCCTGCTGTATAAGGCATGTTTGGTCTTGGATTTTTCCAAGCAACAGAAAAAGAAACACGCACTGCTTTACTATGGGATTAAGTTTCTACTCCTGAAGTAGATGGACGATAAGTACGACTTCACGTTATCATGTGTTTTTTCTCTTTAAAAAGCTCAAGGATTTTGCCAACTTATTTTACATATTTTACTGGACAGTTAAGCTTCTTTGAGAGATCCGTGAGCAGGGTCTTCTTAGCATAACACGAACTGTGGCAGGATTTTACCATTACTGAAGTAAATTGAAGTTTGAAGTAGTTGTCATTATACGAAAATGCCTGCTTTCATTTAACAATTATAAACTAAGATGGCAAAAGCACACTGCAGTTTAAATAATAGCTTCAAGGTAAAGCTGCTGACCACACTCCTCAAAAGCATAAATGCCATGTGGAACAGTAAATTTTTGACTTTTTCATGCTGGTTAGGTGCATTTTAATCCCTGTACGAACAAAAATGTCAATGGTAGAAAGCTGATACAGTTATTATTGTGTGAGGGTATTACAGCAAACTTGTTTGCCCCTAGTGCTTGCAGACTCATCCAGAGCCTTCTGCAGGCTTGGGGTTGAGAAACACTGGTCTAACCTTTTTGAGTGTTGGNCCCACAAATATTTAGCAGGTTACTTTACAGGACAAAGTTTGATATCATCATATGACAGTGTGTTATTTGCATTGCAGACCTAACTTCTTGTTAACCTTTAGGCACAAACAAAATGAAAAATATTGAAGTTTAGAACAATCAACAAAATTATCGATATCATTGTTCTTGTAGCCAGAGTGACATGATGAGCAATGTGATTACTGCATAACTATTTATTTCAAATAGGCAACAAAATGCTTGGAAATTCTCCCATGTTACTTGACTCAAATTTTTATCTGTATGGGTTAATTGTACTTTTGAAGAAAATAATCATTGTGGGCTTTTCAGAGGAACTCAGTGTGCCACATGCGGGTTATGGTCTATACACTGCAGTGTAGACACCTTGTTATAGATGGAAATTGCATTTTACTGACACTTGCAAAGAAGAAAATGGTGTTATTTTAAGGCTGGGGTGTTTGGTAAACAGCAGTTTTTATCATCTGTAAGTATACATTATTTCGCAGCTTATTAAGGCTATCAACCAACTGGGTGGCGCAGTCAGTTGAGCATGCTCACCTAAAGCTGGACTGGCTTCAATTCCTGGTCAAGTCAAACTGTAAGGAGTGATGAGAGCTAAGGGGAAGGAGAATATGAACAAAGGGGAATGAATCAGTTTAGATTCCAGCATGAAAAATATGTGGGTTCCATATATAGGAGAAGGACGCCATGTTTCAGCACCATATTTTCTGACATCATATGCGAAGATATATCTTTGTACCAGTGGCAGCTTGTGAAAATCGCCGGGAGGGCTGCGAATTTTCATCTCTGGTTGAACATCTAGGATGGTCGCCCTGGCTGTTTTTAATCATTAGTGGCATTTCCAGTCACTCCAGCAGTCTTAATCTTATCAAATCCAAAATATTAAGTTGTTCTTTTCGATACGTAGAAAACATTCACTTCAGTTTAATTAACCCCAAACCCTAAAGCATAAACAGAAACACAAAAGAATTGGCAACTCAAACAAAAGTAAATTAAAACCGGTCCCATCAAAAGTACAACCACTACCACCAATGCAAAAGCAGCAAAGGTAAGAGTCGAACCCAATACCACTCGCACACTAAACTTGAATGCTTCTGCTCGACTACTACGACCCTGCCATTTGTAAGACAAATTCAGTGTTTTATTCAAGACAGCAGACCTATAGCCACTTCCTTTGAGCTGGTACTTTCATCATGTCCTCTCAAAGGAAGATTTTCCACAAAATTTTTAACGGTTTATGATTTTAGACAAAATTTGTTTTTTTAACTTGATTGTGAAGCCTTTCCAGTAAACGTTTGTATCCTGGATCAATTTCAGCTGCAATGCTATGCTCACCTTACCAAGATATGAAAGGTCTACTTGAATGCTTATATGCTTGCCAGATTTTTCATGCTTTAAATTTTTCATATTTAAATGTTTTAAATCAGTCACACCTTTTGTTGTCCAAGAATGATCTTCAACAACTACTGCCCTCCATCTTAAAACGCCAACCGTAGACAGCTCATCAGCTTACAGTTGCAAGCAGTAGATAAACGAAGGGCTGTGATTTCGCAGCCTGAGATTGGTAACCAGATTTAAGTCCACTGCTGCCAATATCGCCAGAGTACTAGTAACAGCATTGCTAAATCTAATCATAATAAAATTTACTATTCAAGAAATTCAGGTGGTTACAAACAGTCAAGATCACATTTCCTCTGGGTTTTTTTTAATTCATCGTCAAAAATAACAAAAAAAGCCCTTGCGATAGGCGCATACATCACCATGTTTCTTGTAGCCAAATGCTTGATTTCTATAGGGCTTTGCCAAAGACAGCCCTGAAACCACCACACCAAATTTATTGGCAAGTGTGTTGAAAACGTCATCGCATTAGCAGCGTCATTGGAAAAAGGCGAAACATTGGTTTTGTTAAAGTCCTAGGAAACATTGAGCAAAAATGTTACCAGAGGTACTGAAAATGATTTTTGTGAAATTTTGTAACTAAATCCTTAGGCAAATTTTCCAGAATCTTTTACCTTGCATGTTGCAGGGAGGGCTGCAGCCTGTCTAAACAAGCTGCCCTTGCTTTGTACTGTTTTTTAAATATGAATGGGGTGCATTTGTGTAGAGAAAGATCTATATTGTCCCAAATCTTAGGTCCTAGATACTTCAAAGACCTTATACCATATCTGGTATATGGGCCATTTACCAAAAATATGCACCCCTAGTTGAAGTTCATGTTGCATGACACTGTACTTGGTTCACAGGGGTGAAAAAGTGAGAGAAAAAAGTGTTAGTGTTGCTGTGGTAAGCATGCATCTACATAAATTTTCTGCAATACACAAAACAGTTAATCTTCTTACATTGAACACCACTAGATACAAAATTGCCAACCACAAGAGCCACAAAAACCCATTCAGCACAAAATGGTTATTTGCATCAACAAACACTGTGTACACATGTATGTACTGAAATTGCTAGTCTAGCAGTTGTCCAGTTTTCAAATATCAGTTATTTTTTCTTTTAAATATACACAAATTGCACCTGGTAGTGTTTTGTATAGTTTAGTTCAATATATTGTAAGGATTTTTGACCAATGCACTTGTGCCTTAGGATTAATAGATGGCACTGTGAAGCCTATGTAATAGGCAGTGCGCATAGTGTTGAACAATTTATTAAGGTACTTTAAAGAATTATGACACTGTTGACGAAGTGAGACTGTTGTAGCTAAATTTACAATTCCTCAATTACTAAATCTCATTTCATTGTGGCAGGTTGTTAGTTTTGAAAAGCAGATTGGAAAGACACAAAAATTGAGTATTTAAGATAATCGACTTTGGTACATAAAAAGCGGAAGTGCCAGATAGCCTTAATGAAAATCACGGCCAATGAAAACGTTATCAATGACATATTGCAGACCTTTCAATAACTTTTGTTATCATCATCAGTGCATTGCAAATTGAACTGCAGTGATCTTGCTGCAAGTTCTTAGGGTCAGTAAAGAGAAGAGCACTGTGAAAAATGAAAAACGGCAAAGGGCTGTTTCGTTTCTGTAACATGGCAAACATTGGGAAATGACCCCCACGGGGGTTGCAACCCCTAGGTTGAAAACCACTGTTGTACATGTAGAGATGTTTTGTAGTTTTTTCAAGTTCTTTTTGTCAATGGATATAATTACTAAAATTAGTTCTNAACATACAGTTTTTTTTCAAAACAATCACGTAGAAAACTGTTTAATGAAGTTTCAATGATGTGCACAAAAACATTTAGTATCGTCTTACAAGAACAACTATTTACTTCATTGTATGATTTTATGCATGTTTTTTTCAGCCAGTTCTTTAGTATATTAATGTGTTTTATGATATTTTCATCCAACCTCTGCTGTGTGATTGATGCTAAACAGTGATGCAGGCTATAAAAAGGCAAGTCTACTTTTGTTCCTCACATCATGCACAGTTCAGGTTCCATACTGTTTTTTGATTTTGTCTGCTGCATGTCCACATCTGAGCTATAAACTGTAGATGAAATTGGACTTTCAGTGAAATCTGCATAGTTCTGTTAACAAAAAGCATTGTGCTTTCCTGTATTGAAAAATGTATTATTTTTGATAGGTATTATGCTTCCTCATTCTGGCCATAATTCATCCCCTTTAAAAAGCACTCAAAATTATGTTTGGTCTACCAGTGATGTTCTTGGTCAGGGAGCTACAGGATATGTGTTCAAAGGAAGAAAAAAGGTAGGATTTGAATTCATGCTTTATGCAGAGAGTATAGTGTTCGTGTGATGCATGTTTTTTGCGTAATGATTTGGTTTGTAGTCATTGATTCTCTGTATTGCATGTAGAAAATAAAGCTTGTTTGATAGTGAAGTTAGTTGTAGGTAGTGATCATCTGGCTTATGACTCAAATTTATGAAGTAATTGTGTCAGTTTTTCTGGGAGCACATTCACGTCCACCAATTGCTTTTTATAGTCAAAAAAGATGAAAGTTGACATGAGTTTCACCACGATGCAGGCAATGCTACATCGTAGTTACATACCAAGTAGTGTTGTGTTCTGATTTGTTCGTTTTAGTCTTGCGTTTGTTTGCTTTCTCTGCTCTTGCATTAGCCATTCATTGTTTCACCCATAAGCATTGCTTGGTGATTTTAAGACTGATGATACATAGTGCTATGTGAAATTGATTTCCTTTTTTAAAAATTTACTCATGGGTTCACACCTGTAGCCTTTGTGGAGAGTGGAGACTAGTTACTTGTAGTTAGTTTAAATTAGGTGAAATTTATGTTGTGCTTTAACCACCTGGTGCATACTCTGTTTTTTTATATTGGCAGTGCACAGCTAGACTGCAACTGCTTAAAATGGTTTATAGTTACCATACATGAGAGTACCATATAAAACAGTGATGTTACAAATGACTTGATTGTATCTGGCTCATGGCTAAGCATTTAGAATCTTTTTGCTAAATTTATTTTTTCGTGGATCTCCCTTGCTCTGTGGCTGTTGTTGCAACCTCTCTGGTGGCGTTGCGCTGAATGGTGACGATGAGAGTGATCTCTTCTTGCTTGCTGCCACAGTGTGAAGCTTTGCGCACTTGCTGCTCGGGCTTTCTGATCTCAGTACTACTGTGCACATTCTGGTTGAGAATTATTGAGTTTCAAAACTTTCATCTAAAGTTTTGAAAACTATAAATCAGGTTTTATGCGAAGTATCATTATCTTGGCACTGTGACTATGCAAATGTCATTAGTTGTGAAAGTTTATGAAAATAAAAAATATAGATTTAACTATGGTTAGGAAGCTTGCACATGAAGCATTAATTCAAGTACTTCAAGCTTCACTTGTTCGAAAAATTGTTGTTGGACGTAACAGCAACAGTGTTTGATTTCAATGTGCTTGTACATACTTATACCACTGTAGTTATTAGTTGTAATATACTTGAATATTCTTTTCCAAGAAAACTGGTGAGGAATTCGCCATTAAAGTTTTCAACTCACTCAATTTGGCCAGACCAGCAGAAGTGCGGAAACGTGAATTTGAAGTTTTGCAAAAAGTAAATCATGAAAACATAGTCCGGCTCTATGATGTTGAAGAAGAGGTATACATTCTTTAAAGAATTTTGTGTCTAAATCTGATGAGATTGTTTGATTTTCTCATGATGCTTGTCAAGTAAATGTGCATCGGTGTGGTTTGGACTAGGGACTAAGACCGCAAGCGGTGCCAAACATTGTTTTTTTACAGTGTGTAACACATCGGTTAGGTTAGAGAAGGGGTCTACAAACTACGGCCCGTGGGCCAAATGCAGCCCTCGAAGCCATTTTGTCAATGATGAAAAAATAATAAATTAACAAAAAATGTGTTGATTTGGTAGAATTCAACCTTTCCCGAAACAATTACGTTACGTAAGAAGTCCGACCCTAGAGCTTCTGTGTAATAGCTTATGTGGCCCGCTGACAAAAAAGTTTGGAGATCCCTGGCTTAGAGCAAGGGTTCCGAACGTGAGGTACATGTACCATTAGGGGTACATTTTCCCATCTGAAGGGGTACATTTATTGTGCGCAGCCCTAACAAAGTAACTTTGAGACATAAAAATGGAGTCTACCTTCGTAGTTCTAAAAATCTAAAAGCTAGATTTAAAATTCAGTGGATTTTTGTTATTTTACTCAGCCTTTTTGTCATAAGAAACTTTGGGGGTACATCCTCATCTGTCAAAATGCTGAAGGGGCACATGGTCAGAGGAAGGTTCGGAACCCCTGGCTTAGAGTGATATGCGGGAAAACAATTGATAAATGAAAACTTACGTAGTTTATGGTACAATTAGCGTAGTATCATTTTATTATACATGGGAATGTGTTCGTTGAAACCAATAGTCATGCGCAACTTTGCTCGAACCACGTGAAGCGAAGTGTGTTACCTAATGTGATTTTTACAACCTTTGTGTGATAAGTGCAGTTGTCCCATCCGTTTGTTGCATGAAACGTCAGTGGTAGTTTCAAGGAAAGGTGCAAGCTTCGCCTGCCGTTTTTGCGACAGTTCATTCGGGGAATATTTTTGTTGCGTGATTGTACCTTTAACCTTTGCGCTATGTTTCACCTGTTTTATTGACAAAGCTTGAAAACTTGTACTTAATGTAGATGTACATCTAGCATCAATCGTTCACAAATTTTTTTCCTTAACCGCGCCATGTGATATGAATGAAGCGAAACACCGTCGCCAAACTGCACCGTGTGAAATGGACTGCGGAAAGTTTTTACTTTTTGTTTTCAGGCAGTCACGTTCCTGTCACAGTTTAGACCAGGGGTGGGCGAAACTTTTTGACTCCGGGCTGCACTGGATTCCAAAATTTGACAGTGGGTTTCATTGGGTTCAAATGGATGTGTATTGTGTGTGGGTGTGTAAACCAATATAAATGAGATGTGAAAAATACGGGTTGATTTTATTGACATAAATTGCAAAGGTTTGTCGGGTTTTATTTAAGAACTCATAGGGCGGTTGCTTGTTCGTGCCTGTTTCAGGCAAAGAATATTCGAATCTCTGGGGATAACCCGTAAGCACAGTTTGTCGCTGCCAAACATCCACTAGTTGGATTCGGAAGTGCAGTTCTTGCCTGTCTGTAAAGATCTGAAAAACGAAGCAAATTTCACGGTTAATGATTTTTTTCTGAAACGCTTTCAAGCATTTCACTTGTGCTGTTCTAAATGAATCTCATTCTGCTTGTATTTTTTGTAGTGCTAGAAGTTAAAGACGGCAGAGCTTGTTGTGCACATGAAACATTTTGTGACTACCTTGCTTCAGTGGGCAAGAGCCAAGCATTCTGAGTTTTTTCCACTAGAGAACTGGATCACGAACGTGTTGATTTGTTTGCCGTTTAACACTGATGTCCAGTTCGTAATCCGCTTCTGAATCACATAATATTTTTCTAGTTAGTCATATGCGAAATTCATGGAAAATTTTCGAACTTTGTGTTTTTTTTGCTTCTTCGCGATATGCTTCCAACTAATCGTATAGTTGAGCAATGTGTTTTGGCGCTTGTGGTCATTTCAATGATCACCGGATCTATAACATTGGGGTTCATGGTACGTACGTTTTTTCATAAAAAATGCTGATACAGGATGAATGTGCGACTGGAACGTATTTTTATTGGACCATTTGCATTGTGTGGACAATTCGGACTTGCCCAACCTTCTACGCGTTGCGGACCGCATTTTGTCGCTGACTTTCACCGGGGTCCGCAGATGCTAACAAGAGTAACAGCATGGTTTCTGAAACTTTGTTTCGCCGTTCTGGTATGAGGCCAACTATCTAGCACACTTGGACAATGCTAAATTAGCATTGTGACTGATATCATTACGCTTTAAATTGTAAAACAAGTGTTCTATTTTAGCTGAGAAAGAGAAACCTGAAACACGAATTATTTTTGATGTCGTCTCAATGGCCCAATCTCATACGAACTTTGCAATCAAACCTACACTGTTATGTTATGTTAATGTTCACATTACTTAACTGATATTAAGTAATATCCTTACATAACAACCACACAGTGAAGAGGAGATTATTTTCCTACATTGATTTTTCCACATTGAACACAATCGATGCTACTGAAAAACAGAGAATGGCAACATATCCGCGAGTAGTACTCTTTCAGACTGCTGTCAGCGGCCGTCTGGAAACCATCAGCGATTTTTCCCAATAGCCACGCCAGCAGGTGCACTAGACTCCAACAAATCCATTTATCAGGGATAGAAAATGAATAAACAATGAGTCACGACCGCTGCTTCTCGCTTTCTTCCATTTTAATGTGCAGCTTGGCGTGAAAACAAAGCATCGCACGTCTGAAGTTCGTCACTCGTGTCGACACAACTCAAAAACACAGCTATTGATATTGATGGCTGGCCAGTCAAATAATAATAATTCTCATATCGTTTTGCTGGTCACACAAAATAGCTTGGCAGGTCGCATGCGGGCCGCTGGTTGGGCAGTCTTGGTGTACACCGTCAAATTTTCAGCACGATTGCGTTCTGGCATCCTGGTTACTTTTATTTTGCAATCAGATTTTGAATAAAGTTCGGAAGTTAATAGTTTTTTTTTCTTTTATTAAAATCGAACGCAAGTTATCAACAGCTTAATCTAATCCTGCATATTTTTTTAAGACAACAACAAAACACGATGTCATAATAATGGAACTTTGCACTGCTGGAAGTTTGTTTAGCATGTTGGACGATCCTGAATATCTTTACGGATTACCGGAAAACGAATTCAAGCGCGTTCTACTGCACATAAGTAAAACATTTTGGTTGTTTTTTGTAGTACATACAAGTAGACATCAGGCATATAATGATGGGCAGGGTTGATTGATATAAATCACTGATTTAAATCAAGTAAAAATTCATAAGCCGTTTTGAAGCTTTCTGTGATTTCTATGATACGCTTAAATTAGCATTCTAATAGGTTTTCACTTATATACTGTATTAATATAGAAGGCAGGAGTTCTTACGACGACACAAGTTGAAAGCACTGAAAGTTTTATCAATTGTAGCTTCTGTGAGGTCGCAGATTCAATGTCAACTAACTGTAAAAATGACATCTGGACTGAAATCATTAACACTTGAAGACTCAGAAGTCATACTTGTTAAAACTCCACAAATTGGAACGTGTAGAATGGCATAAGTGAAAGTTGCATCAAAATTCCACCAATCATGTAAGTTGTTGACTGTAGACATAATAGTTATCGGAACAAAACTTTTCGATTCTGCCATTTCGGTCACGGGACTTTTCAGTGTTGGTTGTTTCGGTCTCCAGACATTTAGGTCAGACTATGAAATCTTGCAGAAATCTTACATGTTCACTTTTTAATGCAAACTTACTTAATCAACGAAAGGTATTGTTTAAAAACTATAAACATGATCCAACAGTTAATCAGCATCAACTTATGATTTTCATTTTCATCAGCAAGCAAATTTAATCATTATCGACATTTTGTAATTAAATACAAATACTTATACTCATTACAATTCAGATTTAATCGCAATCATAACTCCTTAAAAGGGAGTTTGTATAACACCAGCTCGTGTGACATTTCGCCTGCCGATATAATCATTTCAGTAAACTAAGGTAATCAGTTGTTTATGAGCAGAAATGTCCCCACACCGAAACGGCCAGATAAAAATGTCCCGTGCCCGAATCGGCCCAGACAAAAACGGCTCAGACCGAAACGACCAGACCAAATCTGCCAGACCGCAAAGTCGCGTACCCAATAGTTATAGAACATATTTTGTATACATAATAACATATGTATTATTATTGGTTTTATCGCTTTATTCATGTATAACCATATGCCATGAATGTCAATGAATTTGCTAAACTGGTGATGTGGTGGTTTGAGTATTGTCATTTCAACAAATAGTTCATTTTTGTACCGATATTAGTGTTATGAACTGATGTGCAGTAAGCTATATTGCATAAGCGTCATGAAAGTTCGAATGTGAGTTCAGCTGTTTCTAGTGGGTACGCGACTTTTCGGTCTGGCAGTTTCGGTCACGGGACATTTTGATCTGGCCGTTTGGGTGTGGGAACATTTCGGTCACGACATTTTCCTGTGCATAAACAACTGACATTACCTTTGTTTATTGAAATGATTACATAGGCAGGCGAAGTATTACGCTAGCTGGTGTTATACAAACTCCCTTTTGAGGAGTCATGATTGTGATTAAATCTGAATTGTAATAATGAGTTATGAGTATTTGTATTTAATTGTAAAATGTCGATAATGATTAAATTTGCTTGCTGATGAAAAAAATGAACTGTTGCATCTTGGATCATGTTTGTAGATTTTTGAATAAAACCTTTCGTTGATTTAAGTAAGTTTGCATTAAAAAGTGAACATGTAAGATTTTGACCAAGACTGAAAAGTCCCGTGACCGAAACGGCCAGACCGAAAAGTCCTGTTCCGGTTTCTAGTTGCTGTACTTGAAGTTGACAAAGCACAAAAAAGTTACATTAAAATAAATTATTTAAAATTAAAACTTTTAGGGTTAGGTGGCCACCTCCTGCTCATTCACTTTAAAGAGTCTGATTAAAAAATCAAAAAACTTCGAATTTAAAAATCATTAATTTATTTAAAATCGTTAATTTTATCCGAATTTCAAATAAAAAATAAATCATGATTTTTGTAGTATTATCGTAATCGATGTTCATTTTGCTCACGTCGAAGCTTCCATTTACCACTAAGTTTTCAAAATTGGAACGTCTTCCTTACTATGATACGACTAGGTGCGCAAATGGTTCCAAAACTGTATATTTATTGAATAAATTGATATGCAACAGCTGCTGGAATGAAGCATCTGCATGACAAAGCCATCGTTCACCGGGATTTAAAGCCGGGAAATATCATGCGGACTTTTGGTGCTGACGGAATGGCTGTGTACAAACTGACTGATTTTGGTGCTGCGAGAGAACTCAGCGACAATGAGCAGTTTATGTCTTTGTATGGCACAGAAGAATATCTGGTGTGTTCAAACTTGATTTTAATTTCCGAAATGTGGAATGTTGCAAGCTCTTATTTGCTCTTAGATGTGCTACATGTAGCAACAGGAGAATAAAAGCGCAGCATTTTTCCTTCGTGAAGAAGTAAAGTTGCTTGTGTGTACAACATTAGGCGACCGGTGGCCGACGCCGCTAATGCTTCATCTTTTGCGCCCAAACCAAGAGTTTGTTTTTCCTTGGCAACGCCACCATTCGGGAGTTCCAGTGAAAGGTTCTCCTTGGTAGGCTATTTTAGATGACGTTTTTTGCTTATTTCAAAAAAACGTGGTGGTTTGCATTTTTTGACAAACTCTGAAAGTTATAGAAAACATGGTAGATTGCATTTTTTAGGGAGCGGGTTCTGACGTTTTCAGAAGTTTTACTGAATTTGTTATTGTTGACGTAACAAAAATTCATGCTAATGTCAACTGTAGATAAATTCGTAGGAAATTGATTGCAGAAGAGAAATGTTCGGCACTGTAGTTTGTACAGACGAAATCGGTTGATCGCATATTGGTTAAAGGCATAAATCGCTTTATAGCATTGCATAATCCCAAACCATTCCCATTCACCTGTGAAGAAATTTCAACGGTTAATCGCATAAATCGGTTAGTCGAATAGGAATTCTTGATTGATTTGTAGACTTGTATCACTTAACCGCATATTTCCTTTGACGAAGTGTTCAGTTGCTCAAGATTATCCTTACCACTACACAAAAATCGTCACAAGATCTCCCACAACCCGCAGCGATTAAATACACGACGCCACACTGAAGACAACAGCTGTGATTAAATTCACCGCAAGGCTGAAGGCTATAGGACGTAAACAATGTAACAATAACAACGTAAAAAATAAAGTAACTATCCTAGGACGTAAACAATAAATTAGCTATAGGAAGGAAGTAAACAATATATAAAGATGATTTGAACAATAAAGTAAAACTGCACGATAAAAGGCCTTCTCTACTGTGATTATGAACCACAAGACTAAGTTTTATTAAAGGATTGTTACGTCGTAAACAAGGATTGTCATGGATCGTTACGTCGCAATAGAACCACAAGACTTAGTTTTATTTAAGGATTGTTACGTCGCAAACTACTGCAGGAATATAGAATAATGCATCCTACGTATACAGTACGATATAAAATGGCAGGAAATAGCAAGCCAGCAAAGCGAAAAGATTTATGTCTGTCCAACAGAACCCTTGTTATCGAAAAATTGGAAAAGAAAGCAACTCAGTGCGAAGTTGCCAAGGAGTTTGGAATTTCACAGTCCCAAGTGTCGCGCATTTGGAAGACG
>JGI24159J19872_10004819_pt1 | contig 17300 bp, 8 predicted proteins | sample Ectturendosymbi4_FD_19872 | JGI IMG/M metagenome (IMG submission 19872) | reverse complement strand
AGGAATGAAGAAAGCTGCTTCAATATTTCTCAAATCTCGAAAATTCATAACCGCTTGGTTTGATAAAGAATGTGTTGCTACGCTTGTGGTACTGCCAGAGAACATTCTGCAATGCACCCGATCTCGACTTACAGTACAATGTTAGTGAAAAACTAAGAAAATAACCATCAATATTCTGATCGCTAAGGGAGGGCTTGAGCCCCTTCAGCCTCCCCCCCGGCTACGCCTTTGTTCCCGTATGTATTCTTTAAAGTCGGCATGTTCTAAGCATTTCAGTTACGGTTTGAAACACTCTTTTGCGGCGGTTTTGTGTTCAATTCCCAGCACATCAAAACACACGGAACGACCTAAGTAGCGAGAAATCGCCGTTGCTCCGACATAGAACCGTAATCCAGTCTTTGGCGGGCCGTGTGCTGCACCATTTGAAAGTAAAACCGCAGGCCATGTGAAATGTGTTCGCTGGACCCACTTTGGACACCCCTGATCCATATCGTCGATAAGCACTGGCTTTGAAAGTTACTTGTACCACGATTGTTTTCCTAATTTCAGGTAAACGCAAGTACACTTTGTTCCTCCTTTACGCCACGGCACAGCTTGGCGGTTTACGCAGTTTTGCTTTTACTTCCATTTCGTGTTACGCCTGAAGCGGCTTGCCTGCGCACTAGGCTAAAGGAAGCTCCCAGTAGATTTCGTGCTACTAGGGATGTTACGCTTAGCGCGTCGCATGTAGCAGCCACCGCGCTGCTACATCACTCCCCCTTCTCTCTTTAAGCGGGAGCCGCGCTCCGAGTGCTCTCACAGGCGAAGCCTCCTACGAGGACCGTTAGCTTTTGCGCACGACGCAGTTTCGAACTCCCTGCCACGCCGTGCCCCGCATCTCCACCATTGCCTGCGCACTTACGCACTAGGCTAAAGGAAGTTCCCAGTAGCTTTCGTGCTACTAGGGATGTTATGCTTAGCGCGCCGCATGTAGCAGCCACCGCGCTGCTACACGCCGGCTGTGACAACTTTTTACCACAATTGTCTGCGACACTGAAACGGTTCCTCAAAATTTTACGAGATTAATTCATGCTCCACTTGGCGAGTCCACGCAAAGAAATTCCAGGGTCATGAAAAGTCACCAAACTGACCGTAACGGGAACTTTTGCGGCAAAAATCGTTACCACCTGAAAACTGGGTCAAAGATTCATGAAGTGTGGGTTCTCGCGTACTTCACATTTCGACTGGTACCGACCTGTCCAACACATGTTCATTCTGTCAAACCCGATCACGAGTATCACATTTTATGTAGAAAGAAAAACAGTATTTCAAGAAATACAGTCGCCGTAATAAAATAACGCACATCAGACAGTACAATAAAAGCTTCGGAAAGTGTTACATTTACAAGGTAGCTAGGCAATATGAACTACGCGGAAAACGCAAGGTCGTACAAACAATCACGGGAGACTTAATCCTTTAACACGATGGTGAGACCGGTCGCACTACTGCGTAGGCTTGAGCCGCAAGCCGGAGCCAACTGCTGGGTTCAGGGTGATGTTGCCTCCTGTCGGCGGAGATTAAAGGTGTCGCACTGTGGGGCTGTAACTACTTTTGGTTCCGAACGATCCCGCCGCGCGCAGGGTCATCTTGCAAAGGCATCGAACTGCCTTCTCGTCGCCAGCTTGTGGTACCGATCTGCAAAATCTTGTCAATTAGCTTAAGCTGCACTAAATACACTTTGTAACTAGATTTTGTATAGAGCAATAGGACCGGCAAAATGTTGATCCTCGTTCTACATGATCAATATTTACGCAATCCTTCAACATTTCTTGTGTGACATCACAATCGTGTCACAATGGCGTAAGGTAGCGCCGTTTGNGTGAAAGGATTNTCCGTTATGTCAAAAAGGAGGCAACCCGAGAAGTAGGTTACCACTTTTACGAAAACCATTAAAAATTACAATTTGCCACAAGGTGTGCTTTTTCTGCTTGCGTTCATTCATAAAATTTGAACTTTGCAAAAAACTTTTTAAAGTATGTGTCCAACTACCAATTTTAGTACTTCGTACCTGCTGTTGCGGCCTGGTCGAGAAATCTTGAGGAACAGCACCAGAGCCTCGATGCAACCTCGCACTGACCTTTCTTTCTCGTTCTCGTTCATTTCTGGAGATGTGTCGGCTTGACACTCCCCCATCTGGCAAANAATGCATAGGAACACTGAAACCTATCACAAATTTTTCAGTTTTGGCNGACCACTNGTGACACTCCGAAACAAGAAATGGACTTTGAACTGAACCGTATTTCGTGCAAGCATTGTTACCGAGCTCAAACGACGACGACGCAAAGGAAATTCTACAAGTTTCAATGAAAAAGACTCCGCATATTTTGTGATGACATGACAACAATTACTACCAGGGTTGTTGTAAAGAAAACGACCCCACTCACCACCCCCACAAGTGGGCTTAAAAAAGCCAACTCACAAAAACCTAATAAAACCCACTCTTCACTTTTTCTTCGAAAAATCTACTCAAGTAAAAAATATATAAGCAGGACACTTGTACAGTTAACAGTAATTTTTTTTTAATAAGAAAAAACGTACAGCAAAGAAATTTGAAGGATTTGAAAAAAAAGAATCAATCAATCAATTTGAGTAAATCAAGGTTGCCCAACCCGCGGCCCGGAGGTTGTTTTAAGTGGCCCGCGATATAAAGTTCGTAAGTAGACTTTTTAAATTTTTAGTATTTTTTCATACGCTCATAGGTTCAAGTATATTTGTCATCAAAACACACAAAAATTATACCTGTTGCTTCTGTTATGAGCCTACCACGAAAAACTTGTATAACAAACGCTTCGAAAATATGTCAATTTTTTTAGATTTGGTTTACATCCATACAAGCTGACAACACTGCGTGCAACTATAGGACTCATTATCACCTCGTGTTATCGCATATAACTTATCAAAATCGAGGGATTTGTTACGTCACAAAAATGTGTGTGGCCCGCAATAAATTTCCTCATGCGAAAGTGGCCCGCAACACTAACAGGTTGAGCAGGCCTGGAGTAAATTTGAAAGGTTTTCTTCTTCAGCTCTGCACAATCGGTATGTTTTAACCAATTTTTCTGCCCTATCTGCATCTAAACTTTTTCTGATTTTGGACCATACCAAACCATATATTGAAGAATACACTCTTTAGTTTGGATGCTGAACTAGCAAGGCATGCACATAAACTTGATGTGAAACTACAGAGTTTGGGGGAGTGGTTTTTCTTTGTTGGCTATGCGCATGCTTGCCAAGCCTTACCACTTAGGAATGAACTGACCGACAACACTTTGCGACAACAAAGACGGTGTACATTTCTTTACCCTCAATTTTGAACGGCATAACAGTTATAACAAGTTATTATTGTGTAGTTCTAAAAATAGTGATATTGCATGATGAAACAAAAAAAATTCAGAATGGGGTTTTGTGTGTTCTTTGAAAAAAGAACAACATATTGTTTCTTTTTAAAAAACCCAAAAACACGTTTTTTAAAAAAAACAGGTGGGTTGTTTTTTTTTGAAAAAAAAACGTTTTTTTTTTCAACCCTGATTAGTACACATTTAATCGACAAGTTGAAAGCCAACCAAGGAGACAATAAATTTTCCATCCCTGTACGCTTGACAACTTGCATAATACGACATACGGCTTACAAACAAAAAATGTCCTACTCCGTTTTTTTTTAAAGGAAAATGTTAGGTACCCGATGTGAACCTGTAGGGACGCGATTTCTCTGATTACAGAAACCCGATTTTCTTTGATTCTAGGGACCCGATAATGATTTTCTCTTATTGTAAGGACCCGATTTTCAATTCTAGGGACCTGAACCGGGTCCCTAAAACACCTTTAAAAAAAACCTGATCCTACTTATTGCTTTTCGTATGCAACCACGATTTAAAAAACACCGGAAATCGCAAGACCAATGCAAAGTGCAGAATTTCATCGATTTAAGTTTTGTAGTACAAAACATCACTTGTGACTGCGATGACTTTGTCACGCTTGCTTATCTAAAGTAAAACTTGAATTACCCCGGTGTAAGAGCTAAACTGTCTAAAAGCGTTTTACAGTGTTGCAGTTTTAATTTTCTGCATTCAAACAAGAGGCAACTTTCATGCCTTGCTTGAGTCACTTTTTCTGTTAACGTATAGTGGATACATTAGTGCTTTAATGTTTTGTGCATTCTTACTACGTAATTCCCAGTAATATTCCATTCGTGATTCAACGCAATGTACTTGTATGCGAACAGACCAACAGTTGACACGATAGCCTGCAAAATGACATAACCGCAGCTGGTCGCTTTTTCCTGTGGCGCATGCGAACACCCAACTCTTTTGTCCGTCGTCATTCTACTTTTTCATCAAAGCGCTTAACGTTACGTGTTTTGACTTCACGCTCGGGTGTAATGGTGGTTTTGTTGTATATCTGAATACAATCGAAAGAAGCAGTCAACTTAGAGTGCTACTGGAGAGTTACTTGCGGACAAAGTGGTGAGAGCCTTCTATTTCGCCTGGCTTTGGCAACTTCAAGACGTCAGGTTACTTAGTTGGGGGACTGACCTGTGCTCTGTAACAACTAGGTTGACACCTCAACTAGTGGGGATCTCTGTGGAAACGTAATCGACCGACTAATCGGCACCGCAAGCGACCACGACCTCCACATAGGTTCTCTACACAGGTCCCTACGAACGAACACCTAACATCACATTAAGGTTCAATCGTAAGGTTAACATCGTATAACGATGTTGCGGTGGAACTGACAAACATGTTCGCGCACTTGAAAAGCTTTTCATGCAATTTCTCATTCGACTTCTCCTACACCCATAATTTACATTTTTCTCATGCTCCCAACTGACTCGACTCTCGGGATCCGAATGAGTAAGGTTGGAGATTTGAACTTGTTTCTTATTCCGTTGCGTTGCTTTTATCTTTTCCTTCAAGGTACAAATTATATCAAGCATTGCCTTGAACCTTTCGTTTAATTGAGTGCAGAGTATATCTTATGCAGCGCACTCATTAGTTGGTCGTGCAATTTCAAACTTTGCTATAGGTTGGCGACGAATTGCATAACACTGCTCAACCTTAAACTTTAAACACGACCAGACAATAGCACTGCCGCACAATTAATATTAATGTCACAGGCATTGCTCGTGCGTGGATTGTCTACTTGCTGAAATGACCAGAGTTCCACTGCAGGCAGTTATCAGACACAAGTTCATATGATTTAATCAAGAACATCTGCTTTACTGGCATAAAAATATCCGCAACTTTTCCTCGCTGTTCAAATGCCAAAAGTAGAGCGATAAATGCATTGTTGGTAAAAACTGTTTTTTTTTACAAATACCAGAAGAAGTCACAACACAATCCAGTGATGAGTCGGAGTCCATTGTTCAGGCCGTAAACGATGCATTACAGTGGCTGCATATATTTAAACAGTTGAACGCCTTCGCTCTAAATTGCTTAGAATGGCAACAAAGGTTGAGACAGAAATTTAATTTGAATAATGCAACATCATTCAATTACCGTGCAGAATTTACCTTTTATGTTTTGAAATAAAGGTTGAGCTTCCGATTAAATCATCACCTTTTTGCAACCGCGAAAAAGCGCGTACCACGATAAGTTCAAATGTACAAACAGTTCAATGTTCTACCACTATGTAAAGTGGGAAGTGTTAATTTTAGTTTTGACAGCAACTAGTTCACGACAGCAAAAACAAACCGTAATCATCTTAGCGCTATATGATCAGATTGTTCAACAAATGCAGCTGATGGTACACAATCGTAGAAAACCACGCGTTCCATAGCAAAAATACCATCGTAACCACACAGATAACCGAACTGAAGTTTTTTTTCGCTGAGACATTTCGTTCATTTGTCCCGTAATAGTATTAACATTCGCCGCAACTGTATTCACTAGTCTGCATTTTCTGACGTTATGACCAAATTGACTTAAAAATTCGGTCTATGACCGGAAAAAGACAGACTGAAGTACATCTACTGCCTACACATAACATTACATTTGAATCAAAGCAGAAGTGTACGGTTTAAATACCTTTGGGGGCTGACCCAGAGATCAAGCCGCGAGACGATGATCGGTTGTCCTTGGCTTCGTGTTCCTCGGGGGAAGTTCGACTACCCTGAAAAACGCCCAACGGGTAGTGAAGACAACATACGATCTTTTAGGTACTCATTAATTCATTTTCAGACCCGTTTTTCCTCTGGGTGAGTCGCGGGGACATCAGCGCTGGGAGGACTCGAAATATCTCACGGTTTTCAGCCATCTCTGATAATTCTGCTGACTTCGCATCAAAGCGGCACCAAGCAAGGTCGGATATGTGATTACGCCACCTGTTCCTTGACTACCTCTGGGCCGCTTTTCCGTAGGTGCAGCCAACAGGACTTCGCTCGCCAATCTTTCCTGGGATATTCTGGTCATATGGCCGAAACACTGCAGCTGAGATCTCTTATGTTCGGATAAGTAGCTCGTCATTCAGAGCTTTACGAACTTCACGAGTTTTATTCAGAGCTTTACGAGTTTCATTTAAAGGCTTTTTCAGGACTGNACGAATTTCACGAGTTTTATTCAGGGCTTTACGAGTTTCATTTAAGAACTTTTTCANTGCTTTANGAATTTCACGAGACGATGGGCAGAAGAGTTTCCACCCATCGTCCAGCTCAACAGTGTTCGAGCCACGACGCTTATTCGATGAAATGCCAACCACATCCAGGGAATATTGTTTGGCTTCCTCGACCAGTTCGCACTCTTTCCTTTGAGTAATGTTCCAGTTTCCAATCATTGCTTACAACAGTAAGATTACCGTTTACGCGTGGCTTTCAAGTGCCCCAGAGTAGAAACACTCTGCGCTGTCCCAATTTGATTAATTTCGAGCATTTCGCGGTAGTAACTGCCCAAATTATACCGTTGGACAAACCAGTCGCGCCAACTGCACAACAACTTTCTGCGATATCAGGGGCACCACGTGAAAGCATTTGCAGCGGGCATATTTGTATAAAAGGCCTTGCACTGAGTCTACTGCAAGCGCAGGCATGCAGTAATCACTTCACCGGAAAAGGAGAGGCAATGTATCGCGCTATCACTTTTCTTATCGGGACAGGGTGGACGGTGTCGCAAGTATGTTTGCCGCATACTTATGACTTCAACCGCGATTGGCATCACCGAGCAGTTCTGTGCGTTTGTTCCGACAAAGAAGTCAATAAACCGAAACTTCACTTCAGAAATACTGAACAATTTAGGACCATAATCTTTGACGAAGAGATTTATAAAACACAAAACAATTCTTACGCAAGCTACGGGTTGGTTTCAAAGATTTCTGAATACTAACGCACTGACTGATGGGAGTAATGCAGACTGCAATCCTCTATTTTCTGAAGGTTGCAAAGTAACATAAAGATTTCTTGCACTTACTTTTAAACCAGCAAAAAACAAAAAATAACGAAATTTCTGTCACTGCAACTTTTACGAGTCATGACTGGGAGACTTCCCGATTTCCCCTTGGTTGCAACACTGTCACAAGGTTATAGCGGACTCCGGACATTACGGAGACTGTATGAAACTGGTCGTTTCACTTTCACAATATGTTCATCAGGTCTGAGTCTTGAACAAAATCAATACGTGCGGTTTGATGCTCAAAAAGAAAATCGAAAAGAAACCGATTATTGTCCAGTTTGTTAGACAACTTCCAACTAGCGCAATCGTGATAATTCGTAAAATCACATACCGTATGTTATGGATACCAAACAATGATCAAGTTAACGAGTTGCTTACAAATTTCAACATGTTCCAGTCAAACACATAGTCGTATGTGAATCCTTGGCGATGGAATAAGTTACGGAACAGTTGGCGGAGGTAGGAGTAGTCAGGCTTGTCGTCGAACCGTAAAGAACGACAGTAGTTCAGGTACGTTGCGAATTCAGCTGTAAACACAACATGTTCGTTTGATGCAATCCGAATTGGTAGTTCGAACTGAACACTAAACAGGATGGTATTATGTACTTGAATGTCCTTTGCACAGAACTTCAATAGGTGTTGACATTTTCTTCTCGCTAATTCGTTCGTATTTTTGTCTCTTAGTAGCAGCTTTAAGACCTTGCCATGGAAGAGAACCAAGATTGAAATACATGAGGATGTAGCCGAGTGATTCTAAATCATCTCTACGGCTTTGTTCTGCAATGAATAAACAATCCACCTTAACAAAGTACACGTGTTCTCCACTGTTTGATAAAAGGCCACCATCAATTGTCACTACTCCAATGCACTTCAGAACGTGCAATTCGAATATTAAGATTTTTTGTAATACTGCAGGGCAAAGCGACGTCAAATTGTGTTTTTATTTGAACACCACAAGTTTGCACCGTGTTCACATTAATTTAAGCTAGTCTTCGCTACCAAACAGCTAAGTTTACCTTTTCTTCGAGTTCAGATCAGTCTAAAATCTTCAGCATTTTTCAGTAAGTTACATATGACCGAAACATTAGCAGAATCATAAGATCCTATGTATTTAGTAATATCTTATATGTAAAGTATCCTATTTACAGTTCACGCACTTCGCAGAGATGGTGATGCCCACTCAGTAGGCGAATGTACACTTCGACAAGATCATAGTGTCTGATTCTTGGCTGTGAAACAATATCTTTCGATGCATAGTGACAAAATAATAAGATAAGGTATAAACACACCAGGTTAAGATTGCTTGAGTTTGTACCAGTATACCTGGTGTTTGAACTCAGAGTAAACGCAGATTGCTGATCACAGTTAAAGAACCAGTGCCCCAAATAAAACAAATCTTGTCAATGATTGAAGAGTGTCACTGACTCCTTTGAGGGCATCAAAACAACATTAAAAGTGATAAAGCTACTGTTTCTACTCCATCACTGATGATTAGCATAAGCGCTTTGAACGTTCTCGATTACACACGGTGGCCATAAAAGCCAACAGATTGGGTGATGAAGTGGCAACTACTCAAACCATTGAAAGTAGAGGCTGACGACTGATTGAAACGGGCAGCACACCACGGCAAAATGAGATGTTTAATCTGCACAAACTGCCATCGTACAGACAAGCAGGCATTTAGCCAAGACATACGCACTAGGCCCAGTTTCCTTACTGGCCATTTCCTAAAAACTTGCACAAGGCAAACATTTTTACAAAATTAGACGGACCAGCGTTTTCAATCAAGAAAAGGTGTACATCTAACTGCCCAGAGTGAGAACTACCAATGTCCCAATCTGTTCAATCAAAAAACTTTCGTGCGGTTCATGCAGCTCTAAATAATTGAGGGTTTGGTCTGTTCAACACAAAAAAAATTCATTCAAACGCCCAAACAAAGTTTTAAACATGTTTGAAAATCGAATCAACGAACGAAGTATTTGACAAACCACCCCATTCACAGCAAACCACAGACAAAATTGGTTCAGAATATAACTTCAATACGAAAATAGTTATACATGTCATTACGTACGAACGAAGGCATTATAAGAAGTCACCCTGTTGGAAGTCACTTCCAACCAAACAATAAGTTTAGGATCCACAATTAGAATCCCTTCACAACTCACTCCAACTTACCCACGGAAGGAGCAAAAAAACATTTCTAAACTAACTTACGTTTTCAGGATCAACGCACTTGTTTACAAGATTTATTAAAGGTTCCCGCACGTTTTTAAAAATCATTTTCAATACAATTTTTTAAAAAGTTCAATATCAGCACTTATTTTATTTTTCAAAATTTATATTCATGAAACACAATTTTACACATTGCATACCAATGCAAAAAACATCAATTGATTTAACTTCAGTAAAACTGTGAAAACCTGCAAAGAACAAAATTTGACCAAACAATGGCTGAATGCTTACTGTATCAATCTCAATGGAGGTATACAAGTTGGTAGGCTTTGTCTACTCACAAATAACAAGAGCTACCAAAAAAACTGAAGGAAAGTCAGCACAAAGACAACAGAACACTGTTACATACATCTATACATTTTGTACCACTGACCAACAGTTTGTATCATCAAACACTGCATCTGTACATATTTTATCAGCACTTAATAACTTCTCTTTAAGCTGTTGAATGAGATCAGCATGAGCTTTTTCTTTGGTGCCTGCTGTTTTTTAAAGACTGTTTGGCTGGGTAAGTAGTGTCAACTGTCTTAGATCTTCTGCTTTTCCTTCCATTTCATTTGCTGCTTTGTGAAGTGCTTTCATATTCTCTTGCATTCTGTTCTTTTACTTTCATTTCAGAAATTTCCTCTTCATACCTCTTCCTCCTCTTCTGATTTTTTCCTCGGCCTCCTTATTTGCAGCAAGTTGTGCAAAGTATCGACTTCTTGCTCCATGTGCAGCCAGAGTTCCTTCTGAATCATGAAAATTTGTAATCATTCCAAATTAGTAATGTAGTTCTTCACCAGCCACCTTGCAATCAGATGTGGATCACACAAATTTGAATCATACATATGTGTTCAGGGAAAAACCCCATTCAACCTTTGTCTGACCACATGATAGTACTAACAAGAGCTTCACAACAGGTCAGATTTCACAAAAGTTTTAATGTAATCTAAACACTGGATTTCTCTTGAAAAAACTGAAAATCTGGTAATATTGAAGTCAAGGTAAAAAAATGATCAAACTGGTTTAAAATGGCATCCAGAGTTATCTTGAAAAAATCCAGCTTGAGATAGATGGTGATGTACAACTTTCATATTTCTCAATTTGCTCTTCTTTGAAGAATTGCACATATTTTTGGGATATAAGCATGCTATATTCTGCATAATGGTGTACAGCAAAGGATTTTTTGACAATTGATGTTCAACTAAACCTAACTTGACTTTTTTCATGCGCAAAGTGCAAATGATCTTGTCAGCAGAAAAACCAATGCCAATGCTTGATGATCTTTGTGATTATCAGTTTTTGTGAATTTGGTTGCTGTTTCAGCTCCTTTAATGATTACCTTTCCTTTGATGAATCTTAAAATTTTCTCTAGAAGTGTTTCAAGATCCATGCTGATGAACGTTAAGTACAGGTGCATCAGTTTAATAAAAAGTTAAGAAATTTGAAATTGGTTTTGCAATTGAAACAAAACAATTTAGCTTTGTTTTCAGAATTGTATCTGAGTAATCTTCTTGAATGCATGCATATGACTTGGTGGAATGATGTGGAACTGTTTTACTTCTCACAGCAGACATATATATGTGGATACTTGATCGATTCATTGCTCTTTCAGTAAAAAATGCATTTTCAATCCATCTGTGTGAGCATTACTTAAGTGGAAACACCTTGAATTTGGTGACTATATAAAGTTTTCTTGTCTTGCAGATGTGTTTTGTGAAACACTTGAAATAAAGCTGTCAAAAAATTAAACATCTGCCACCCATACTGCAGTTTTCTTAAAAGCATTATACAGTTTATGCAAGCTAAATGATACATCATTACCAAACTTGTCCTTTAAAGTTTGTTTCTTTCATTTATTTCAAACTTGTAGAAGTTTGCAAGGATATTGGCATCCATTGACAGTTGCACAAACTTTTTTGATCCTAGTGTGTCATCTTCCATACTTTCAATCTGATTTTTTCTTGCTGACACACTTCAGTCATTTGTCCCATAATATTATTAAAACTTGCTGAAGCAATATTCACTAGCTTACCTTTTCGAACACTGAACAAAATTAGGTCAATAACCAAAAAACCCTCTGGAGAATGAGCACAATCATGTATGTCATTTGCTATGGCATGTCCATTTTAATGTGTGTAACTACTTTGTGGCCTTCCCAAAACCAAACAAGAAAATCCATTTGCTTTTCTTGAAAATGCTGGCAATATATTTCGTCAGACAGTAACACATAATTGTCACCACAGGCCTTTCTAACTAGTGATTTTAAATGAATGGGGTTACACCATGACATAAAAGATACATGGTTTTTGTTTCACTACCAGAAAATTGTCACAATGCTGCTTTCTTGCAATTTTGTTGAAAGCATTCTCATTTTTCCTACAAAAGCACACACTTTTTTCAATACTTTCAATACCACATGGGAACCCTGAATTTATTAAAAAAATGACAGACCTGCAACTCTGTTTGGAAACAAGCAATATCTTCTTTGCAATTGCTTAAGCTTGTTTTCAAAACCAGAGCTATTGTCTATGCTCTTGTTCTTAATGCCCAGCAAGAGCTAGAAGCATTACCCAATACTACCAATCTTGGTTTGCCCCACTATGGAACACAAAGTGCAGTTGATCTAAACACCAAGCTGTAAGCTGGTGCTACAAGGTGGTGCAACACAAGAAAAAAAAGTTTTTGTATTAGGCAGTAACAGTACAGTTTGAGTAGTGAAGAAGAAACTAGTAGAAATTCTGACAAGTGGAAAGCCAGTAGTTTTCAACCTTTTTCACACTGCAACCCATTACAACAACTCACTCTCCCAATGACCCCCATCTATAACTTGAATATAGCAAATGTAATACAGCTGTTGCGGCCAGTGGCCCAACTATATGGACAAGTACGTATGCTCTGGAATCAACGCAGTGTAATAGACTGCTCTGCTCATTGAGCCATCCTGCTGAGCACAAACCGTTCACATGTTCAAACTGCATTTCTATGTATCAAGTGACTTAACAGTCACGCCTTGTGCTGGATGCATTTTCTGTTCGCATTTTTGCATGTGTATTTACGACCTCTTGGAGTCTTGCATGGACCTTCTTTCCGAGTAGCATCGCGAGCGGGTTGTCTGACTGACCGATTGACCGTTTTCTGCGATATGATTGTCTCTTCATCGTGGTAAAGACAAGTCGCCGTTTGTGCTAATTGCCAGTAAATGTTGCCGTTATGTGTTATTGCATACGACACAAGAGTTGAAGCAATAAATTGTACAGTGTCACCTCTCAAATCCTCTGCCTGCTTCATGTCTCAAGCAGCCATGAGCCTGAGTAACGCCTTTGCCCTTTCATAGGGCAGAGTGAATCAGATTCACTGATTGAGCTTGCCTGTTTGCAGAGAGAGACACGTCAACAAAGTGGTGCTGTGACCAGGGTGTGAAGGTCGTGCTAGGTGCAGGCTTCACAAAAAGAACATGCCATGGGCACAGTTCGCTGTAAAAAGGAGCGAATGTTGTTGCAACCTCTCCGTTGGCGCTGCGTTGGTGTGTGATTCACCACAAACAGAATGTGTGTGAAGAACAACACCATATATATATATGTGGCACGAATAATGATCCTGGCATATGATTTTTATTGTTGCTTGCTGCCACAGTGTGACGCTTTGCGCACATGGCACTCGGGCTTTCCGATCGCAACAGAGCTATATACATAAAATATCTACTTGCTGCAATAATGGTTCACGACCCCTCTAGGGAGTCCTCTGGGGTCAAGAACCCCAGGTTGAAAACCACAGGTATAAACAATCTGACAACTTGATTTGTGCAGTCACATTTTTCTGCAGCCTGCATTAATTTCCACAGAACAATCACATCAAGTTATAAAAAGGACTGTCGTGCCCAAATCATAAACTAAGTTTTCTACTGGCTGCAATCCTCTAGTGAGTGAGTTAAAAACAGTTAAAAACACAGCTGGTGAAAAGGTTGCGTCAACATATATCACACACATATATCACACACAACATATATCTCACTGGTCAGAGCATAGCTTTCCCCCATCCATGCACGGGTGAAAGACCATGACATGCTTGCTATTATCTCAGCAGAGTGCAACAGTGAAACTCCACTGTCAGAGCAAAATGTGTGCTGATTTGATAAACGTCCAAATCATATCTTAAAAACAGGGATGTAGAAGCGGCTATTTCGTCAACCGCTTCCGCACCTATCGCTCCCGCTTCTGCTTCCACCACTTCCAATAGAGCCTGGACTCTATCTCATCTATGAACCTGCTGACAAGCATGACTACCAAAACCAGCAGCTTACAATTCACAAGGGCACATTACTAGTTAAAATGATTGCATAAGTCAGAATCTGTCAGCCCGGTACTGCTACTCTGCTCTTACAAAAAACACGAGATATCGACCGATACGGCTTTTTTTTTTTTGGGATACCGATATATCGGCCATTCATGGACCGATAGCCGATATTTCCAAAATTTTTAAATCTTGCTTTCTGCTTCATCAAAAATAGACATTTTATGCCTTACCTTTTTTTCATAAACTTCAAAAATCAGGATTTACGAACTAAAATATTTCAAATTGTAGCAATTTTTTGCTGTGGTTTTCAATTAACCTGATTAATGATGATACTTTTGTTTTGGCTGCGACGGCCAATGCGTCCACCACGGTTCATTTTGTCTGCTTGTTTATGAAGCCACACCCGCTAGTGTTGCTGCAAGATAACTGTCTTGACTTGGTTCATTGTGCTTTCTTGCGCAAGGTGTCTGGATGCGTGAGGAATATAACAGCGTTTTGTCAACACCTGCTGAAGCCGATAAAATCGGTCATTTTGGCCGATACCGATATATTGGCAAAACCCAAATATCGGCCCGATATATTGGCAAAACCCAAATATCGGCCAGACCAATATATCAGTATCTCTCAACACAACCTAGAAAACTGTCTTCAAGACATAAATACAAACAGCACATACAACAACCTGACCTTAGCCTAACAAATATCAAGCTAAATTGCATAGCGTACCGTTTAAGGTTTCTTCAAAGNGTTTTGATTATCATACATTATTACGTCATAATAATGCTTTGAGCAAAATTCTAGAACACAAGGTTTTGGACAAACTTTTTACATCTTTAATAAAATGCTATAAGCTTTTTAGACTGAGTTGGCAAACACATATGTACAGAACAGTATTGAAAGGGTTATGTTCGCATCCCAGTTAAGGTCGCACAAAGCTATGAAAAAATCTGGATTCAAAATTTTCAGAAATTTATTGGTATTTACAGCAAATCAAATGTGACAACTGGTCATAAAAAGTGGTAAACACGAAACAATATGTTGCTAAGTTCACAATTTGATATAATTGTTCAGCAAGTGCGCTTGCTTTCAAGATGGTTAGTGAACGTAGAGGGGGCAGTTTGCTCGATGCATGTTATCAATCCAAAGAAATACCTTACTATTCAGCATTGTTAATCTGCGGACAGACGCGCTAGCTTTTTGTGTGTGTGTCTGTCTTGCGACATTAGGGCAAATAACGTTTGCACATAACTTCCCGCTTCGCACAGACTTTCCTACAGCAGCCTCACTTGGTACTGTCGTGCGATGTTTCGTTAACTCGGATCAGTTGGATGATTTGACTCGAAATGATTCAATTAAACGCTTGGCTTTGCCTAACATTGTTTGTGAAGTGAATAGCATGATGTAAGTTAATACCATATACCTTGCTGAAAAGAATAGTTAACTTCAGTCAAAGCATCAATCAGTCTCCAAACATTAGCCCTAATGATCAGCATCTGTTTGCTAACGCAGTTAAAAGCACAACTGATAAGTTCACACAAACAGCTCAGATTCAAGTTGCGAACATAACTGGGAGATTGCTGTGCTTTCAAACTGTTACCATTTTAGTAGACAGCAGCCAGGTTTGAAAAATCAGCCTCCGATAAAATTGGTAAGCTGCACGATGACTTGGCCTTCTATGAAGAAGGCCATGGATGCTAGNTATGCTTTATCTCATTCTCTCNCGTTACTGATATCGCACGTTCATTCANNCTTATTGTGCAACTTCACCATTTAATCTACATTGNGAAATGGACAAAACTTTTTAGCCAAGTTACTCATCAAGTCAAATAACCTATGTGGAAGCGGAAGAATTTTCGCGCTTCTGCTTCCACAGAAAAAGGACCACTTCCACCGCTTCCGCATTCCTGCATAAAAAGCTGTCTAGTAGGGCTATAGCAACTACAAAAGGCCTCTGCCGCTGTCTCAGTATTAGAGATACACTGACATATCGGCCAGCTGATATTTGGGTTTTGCCAATATATTGGTATCAGCCAAAACGGCTGATTTTATCGGCCTCAGTAGGTGTTGGCAAAACACTGTTATAGTCCTCACGCATCCAGACAACTTGCTCAAGAAAGCAGAACAAAGCAAGTTAAGACAGTTATCTTGCAGCAATGTAGCAGGTGCGTTTTCAAAAAAAAAAAACAGACAAGATGAACCATGGAACATGCATCAGCCATCGCAGCCGAAACCAAAGCATCATCATTAATCAGATCAATCAAAAATCATAGCAAAATATTGAAAGTACTACAATTTGGAATTTTTAACTCATAAATCCTCATATTTGAAGTTTTTTAAAAAAAGGTAAAGCATAGAATACATAATGTTTTTGATAATGAAGCAGAAAACAAGATTTTAAAAATTTGGAAACATCGGTATCGGCTATCGGTCCGTGAATGGCTGATATATCGGTATCGGCATCGGTCCCAAAAAAGCCATATCGGTCAATCTCTACTCAGTATAATATACCATTGAAGTACAAGAGGCAGTTGCCCATATTCAAAGATCCAATTCGGANAGTTTGCTTATCTTTAAAGCAAGTGTTTACAAAAATGCGAGATCACATGAAATATGGTCACATGTACCATACAANCAACTTTGCAGGTAGATGTCATCAGTAGGGCAAGTATTNATTGACATGAAAACTAAAAAATTGACTTAAAAATTCAAAAAAATTGACTTTATTGTCCTAACAAAATTTAGACTGAATAAATGATANTTCTTAAGAATTTCTTGAGATTTTATATTAAAACGAANATTTATTAAACGAAAACACACAAATTCTTAACNAAACTGGCGACACAAGTCTATGTGCTATAGTGAAATAAGTCNAAGTCTTACAACATAACACTGCAAGCCAATCACCAGGTGGACGAATTAAAGTATAAAATCATATGATGTTGTACATTTTGGCCTTAAAGTTCTTAATAATGTGTAAGCTTTATCAGGCACATCAAAATTATCACTTTTTCCCACCAGTACTAAAAATAAATTTCGACTAAAAACTGATAATTATAAAAAATCGACTTTGTTGGCCTATAAAAAGAATACTGACCTGATGCTAAAAAATTGACTTTTAATTGACCTATCAAATTAAGAATATGAGACTTACTCTTTCTATCCAGAGTTCTTGCAAACAATCACGTCATTCAAGCTTACTACCAAAAATTGACTTTATTGAAAAAACTTGCCCTAGTCATCAGTTCAAAATAAACCTATATTTAGACTCTCCTCACACTAGGGTCAAATCATTATAATCCAACAAGAAATTGCAATTGTGTAACCCAATGTCACAAAAATGCCTCATTTTTTTATATAAGGTGCACTTACATG
>JGI24159J19872_10004816_pt1 | contig 17305 bp, 15 predicted proteins | sample Ectturendosymbi4_FD_19872 | JGI IMG/M metagenome (IMG submission 19872) | reverse complement strand
GACGCGTGAGCGATTCGTCGCCCTTGGCTTACCTTCGTGAACGCACTTGCGAACTCGATATTGGAGCGTTTTTACACTGCAAGGAATTCGAAGATTAGCTTCGTGCGATTGCCCTATGGCAGCGTTTCTTAACCTTTTTCTACTTCAAGCACCCTTTTTGGTCACGCCTAAGCACTCAGCAGCCCCTACCATTGGCTAACACCTGGTTGCTATAACGATAAAGTAAAGACAAACGTATTCCTCACCGCCACATACGTGACCTTTCCCAGCACCCCCTGAAATTGATTTCAGCACCCCTGCCCTATGGTATTGAACAAGTTGGGGAATAGGTGAAAATGAAAAGGTGAAAGCTATTCCACTACGGAAAGGTGCTTTTCGTAGGTGTAGTTGGAATAACCGAGACGTGATTTTATTTGGTGTAGTCCAAAAAATAACAGCCGGCAGAGAAAATCGTGGAGAACTGCTGGGCGATGACGTCATGAAAACTGCATCGCGTTGTCATTGCATTCTTCAAATGACTTCAATAGAATTTGAACAACTTCTACAGGGCAGGATATGGGAGTTTGTTTTCACATTGCAAAGCCACTTTGTTGATTCCAGTTAAGATAATTAATTAGTCTATTTTCTGCACTACAGTATGACGGAGTGTCAATGTGAGGGTTAACAGCATTTCGTAAGTCGTAATGTATGAACAGTAGGTAGCCTACTGCAATTCACCAAATTGCAATTGTAAGCTATTTCACAAACTTTTGTGACACATTATATGCTACTCCATTTGTTCCATTATGAATTGAGGAATCATAGCCACATAATTGGGATACAAAGTTCAAAGTGTAGCCTACAGCCTACTGAAGTCATCCACTTCCAATAGTACCTATTTTGCACAGAGGTTGAATCACTCTACTATACCAAGGTGTAATGAAAATCTGTTAATCAGTATTGGGGTAATAGTCCTTCAGCCCAGTGTCCCATGTCTTGTGGCCTACGGAATAATCTTTCAGTTTGCTTAACCGATTCAATTTTGCTGATGTTTTCCCTAATTAGGCGTAGTTAGCCTACAGGCAAAACTATGAAATAAATTAATCCGTCATTTTTGCTACATAATTGCTTGAATAAGCTAATCTGTTCCACGGTAGTGGTTTTAGCATCAAACAAGCACAGAAAAGATTGCCCAAGACTTGATACAAACCTTTTTCGCTCGGATCCTTATTATCAGATTCCCAATCTACCTCTGCTAGTTGGATTCGCTGAATCGGGTATGGTTGAAAAAATGCGCGCTCAAGCAGCTCGGTGAGACACTCACGGTCGTGCTTGAGTGATTTGTGGGATTTCCAATCCAACGCGAATCCGACAACAGTGCAGTGTAAAGTGGGTAAATGATTCATTATTTGAAAACGAAATTCATGTATTGCAATTCCCTTTGCTTTCGTCTAAACCCAGGACGCGGTCTCGAACGATCTGTCGATTCGCACCAAGTGGACAAACCTGCTCGAGCAGCTCGCACACGAGAGGGCGGTGTGGTACAATCCGGAACAGTACCCGAAGTCATGGCAAATCGATCCCACCGAAGGCCCGTGCAGGTCAGGCCGCCCGACGAGTTTCGAACTAAAGCGCAGAAAGCGACCGGCGTTCGCGCTGTAATCGCCGCAGCGCTTTTAAAACTAGCGGCGTTTGTCGTCCTCGCCTTGTAGGAGGCTCATGGTAGAAATAAAGTGGAATGGCAGTCGCGTCATATCGCTGGTTTGCGGTGAATGGTGACATTTGCCGAACGTACCACGTAATTAAATTGCGTTCTGCTCCAATCACGTCAAAAATTTAAGCGGCGTGATTTCCTGCAGGGCCGGCAGCACCACGTCGTTGAGTTATAATTTTGTCTTGAAAATTGCTACAGTCAAGTGCAGGTCATCGTTTTGTTTACACAGCAAGTTTCATCTCAAACTAACTCTTTCTGTTGGGAAGCTTCTTTTTAACTTTTCTGTGTTCTTTCCACTTTAATGACGACAGAAAAACAGCAAAATGGTTATTTAATGTTCTAGAAATGCGCGATTCCAACCTGAAATGAATCCGTACCTTTCTGTGGTGAAAGTTTTAGAAATGCGTGATTTCAACCTGAAATTAATCAATTGCTTTTTGTGGTGAAAGTTTTAGAAATGTGGGATTTGAACCTGAAATTAATCCGTTCCTCTTTGTGGTGAAAGTTCTAGAAATGCGCGATTCCAACCTGAAATGAATCCNTTCGTTTTTGTGCGCAGGGAACGGCGTCGTCTACAGCGCTGCCACATCGGCGTGGANAAGCGCTTCATGCTCAACAAATCCAAGCTGTCCCTAAAGCGGGGAGTGCCCGTGTCCATGNACAGCGCCGCGGGGCACAGNGGTGCCCGAGAAAAGGCCTTTGTTGTAGGTCACACGCGTCCGCTCGGTTTCCTCTTTGAAGACGACACCCACTCGTCTGACGCCTCTACAATAAGGGCCAGGTGCGCATCTGTTTAAAATTTTGCCGTTTTTCGTGTCGAACTCTTTGCCCTCTGACGGTTATCGCGGTGCCACGTTTCAAAAATTATACGGTTCATGCAGAAAGAGCAGGGGATTTGTGGGCTCTTTGCTTATTTTGCAGGTCATGTCCAGCTAGGTGACCGCCTTCCAAGTGCATTTTTTAAATCTTTATATTTGTTTGTTTATGTTTATTTACGACTTACAGCAGCGTTAACGCTCATTCGCTGGTCAAGCAACGCTAAAGTAACGAAAGTGGAAAAGCCTCGTGATACTTTTCGAACTGTGACTGTGGTCGGCGGCTCAGAGGAAATGACGTCAAAACCTTGAATCCGGTCATCCACTGGCCTTGTTCGATATTTAAGTTTCCTTGGAACTGCAGAGCTGACATGATTTTGCGTCAACAACAAAAAATGCGATCACTTTTCGACAAAATCCCAGATGCCCCCTTCGAAAGCGAACATTTTTCGCCACCCTACATGAAAAAACTTTTGAGTGTTCGATTGTACCGATGTTTCCCCCCAGCGCCCGCCCCCCCCCCATCTCATAAATCGCCCAACTTCGGCGTTTCCGCTCTGCAGGTTGCACAAGAACGAAAGGATAAGCGTCACACAGACCTGCGTCAACGTCACGTCCGCGTGCGAAACGATCGGCGAGATTCTCGTCGGCGAGCAGCACTTGTACTTCGTCGGCGACAAGGCCATCAGCGACCCGTCCCTCACGCAGGTGCCAGCATTTAGGGCAGGGGTTCCCTTGTACCCCTTAGGGCAGGAGTGGGGAACCTTACCTAAACCTTACCTACCTAAGTTCGTTACCTAAGCAAGAGCAAAACATCGTTTCAAAACGAAGCTCCATGATAAGCAGGTACTTGAGGTCGTAAGCCAAGAGAAGTCACTCTCTCTCATAGTTGGATAAGGTAGAATTTTAGGATAAAATTAATTGATCTTGCGGCCCTCCAGCGATAATGCACAATTCATGCGGCCCATGATAGTAAATTGGTTCCCGACCCCTGCCTTAGGGGAACATTTGTCTGTTTGACGGGGTGCATTTGAGGTTAGCAGTCGAAGAAGGGAGAAATATATTTGTATGTTATTTATTTCCAAATATTATGCGCATATAACTGAATATTATTTTCAAAAATCATTACACACTAATTGTTAAATATATTTGTTTGTTGCTTTACTCAGCTTTGCTTCATAAGAAATTTTAGGGGTGCATGCTCATCTGTCGAAATACTGAAGGGTACACGGTCAAAGAACGGTTAGGAACTCCTGATTTAGGCCGTACGTTTTCGAAACGAGCTGTATCGCTTCTGGTTGATGCGTGGCCAGGCCCGTAGCCAGGTTTTCAAGTTTGGGGTGGGAGGCAAGATACATTTTCAGGGGGAAAGATTTTTGTTTTTATTAAATGTTAAAATAAATCTTTCTACGCAGAATAAAATTTAGGGAGGAACAAAAAGTTGGTGGGGCGCACTGGCCCAGAATGCCCCCCCCCCCGTGGATGCGGACATGTGCGCAACGCTTCGCCTGCAAACCGTGTTCTTCCCGTCGCCTTTCTGTGCTTTCCGGGACCGCATCGAACGGCGCGTTTGTTTCTGTGCGCAGGCGATCTTCGGCGAGAAAGAAGTGCTTTCGTTGTCGTGGCAACACCGCGACGTGCGCGAGTTCCACAAGCGCTGGTGGCAGTTGCGCGACACCGCGCTCGAGATCTTCCTGCTCAACGGCAAAACCTACCTGCTCGCTTTCGAAAATATAGCCGTGAGTCGCGCGCGCACTCTTTGATGTCGGATGGAACGCTCGACGCCGCCGGCAGAGATCGCGTGACGCCTTGAGTGGTCACGTGACGTCGGAAGTGGTCGCGTTTGATTGCCGCTTGCAGTGGAGTGTGATTTTGTTTGGTGCGATTCGTGACAGGTCCGAGTTTTATTTTTGCACCGATAAACTCGATGTTTTGGGGATTACCGCGCTGAAAAACACGACCGAAGTCACGCGTGTGAAGCGCGCCGATCAGAAAATAAGTGTCCGGGTCTTGTTCAGAACAAGCGCTTGCTTTTCTCGCCCTCGAGGCGTGACCGCGTTNACACTTNATTGGAGAATGTCCGCGCGNGCGAGAGATATTTCCATTGGTTGTCTACTGCTCGGAGCAAAGGTTTCCAGACATCGGTTCCGGAAAAAATATAACGTTGTTGTTTTTCAAAACGCCGTCTTGAAATTATTCGAATTATTTCACTTTCGAAAAAATATATCTGCGGCAACTTGCGCCCGACCGTTACCTAATCAAAATCTTAGCACATGAATATGGAGATCGTGCAACAGTCGTTGAGTACGACAGCGTGATGGTATTCCGGTTGTTGGACACTTACATGCGACAAGCAGCAGTGGAACCATTTCTTTGGAAACTCGTACCGCGCTACGAGTGTGGTTAGATAAACATCCAACCTGTTTGCCGGGCGTCTTCCTCCACGGAAAGACAGCCTAAAAATTACCAAAAAATACCTAAAATTAGACGAACTTGAAGCTGGTTTGTGGCCGATGTCCTGTTTTCAGTCATTGGCATGAATTTTTGATAAAGTAAAAAAAATTGTCGTAGTTAACTGGATTGCGTCACTAATCGTGGAGTCGCTAAACATCGTTTTCGAATCTCAGTATTTACTGAGACAACTGGCGACCAAATCGACAAGACCAGGTAGCAGTGGACAAAAGCGAGTTACGTGACTTCAACCAAGTTTTGGCAAATCTGTGCGAAAAATGTTGCACGCAGTTTCAACTGTGTTTAAATTTAAACAAAATGTTTTTTCAAAAACAAGCGAAGTGCGTTGTAAACGCGCCGTCGCAAGGTCCAAGCTCCCCCCCAAAAAAAAACTGTCTTCATTTGCTTCCGTCGTTCTCATTTCATCAACAGGCATGTCTTGCAAAGTGCATTGCCGCGTGTCGGTCCCCAGTTCTTAACAGTGAGTCAGAATGTTTGGCATCAAGGTTCGCATTGTTGGCGCGCGTATAATAAGAGAAATGCTGAATTCTGTAAAATGAAACTTCACCGCACATTCGCAAACTCGTCTTCGTCGAACAAAGTCCCGATTAATCACTTGCTGCGACATTCGTGCAGGAGTAAGCAAATTTTGATGGTGCGAAGGATTTTCGCCCGAATTTTCCCAAACTTGCCCGAAAAGTTGTGCGACTTTTGCCTACAAATTTTCTCCCACAAATATTATGAAGATCTTCTTTTGATGTGACCTCCACAAAAACGATCTTCATTTGTTTTCCTGTAAACGTTGCGCTCCGTTTCTTTGAAGTGAAGCAACGTTGGGCGCAATGTTTGCCTGGATATTTAGGGATTTTGCCCAGATTTTCTGGAGTTTTGCCCAAATTTTCAGAGATTTTGCTCAGACTATCAACAAATCAAAACTTTTGGGCGCGCGGTTGCACTCCCGCCCCCCCCTATGCCGCTGTGCTGCGGCACGGTCAAGCCCCTCTGGTGTCTTTTGCTGAGCCGCGCCCTAACCCCGGCCTACAAAGGACAAACTTCTGATCCTGCTTTTCAACGTTGTCTTTTAACCAGTTCGCGAATGTGTCTTTTTTGTGACCCGCTCAAATTTCCCTTTGCTTTCAGGATCGCGACTTGATCTTCACCGAACTTTCAAAGCTCAATTTGCCGAACCTCGCATCCAGCGAAGACGTACTCTCCATGACAAAAGCGTGGTGCTCGGGTCGCATTGGCAACTTCGAGTACTTGACCAAGCTGAATAAGGCCGCAGGCCGGTCTTTCAACGACCTCATGCAGTATCCAGTGATGCCCTTCGTACTGGCCGATTACACAAGCCAGATACTTGACCTGGACAACTTGGCGTCATACAGGTATTGGCTCCTCTGTACTCCATCAGCTACCTGGCGTTTCTCGTAGTCGGGTAGTGTCTGATGTTGACAAATCCTTTGAAAGCAATTAAAGGTGTATGCATGCAAATCTTTATTAAAGTTATAGATAGGTATGAGCTGGGTTTAAACTCACTCGTCATGGGCTCCGTAGAAAGGCGGTGTTTAATGTCTTGCATACAGTTTCTAGAAAGATGTGTTGCAGGAGATATTCCGAAAAAACTCGATTTGAATCACTGGTCAAGATGCTGTTTCTTCGCGGCTCGTTTGTGTCGAAATTCACCATTTTTCAGCTTTTTTCGCATGTGGTTCTGACCAACCCGGTCATTAACTCTAGGGTTCAGTCGTTAAGAGGCGCCTGTTTCTGTCACGAATTTCTTGTTTGATCAGGAAATATGAGGCGACTCCAGGAAGCAAGCGATACGCGCTCACCGCAATGTTGCCATAGATACAGAAAGGTAGCAATTAAAGCGGGTCGGACGCACTGTATTTGGCGTTGCAAGAAAATTTTAATTAAACTAGGCGCGGTTTTACTTTAATGAAACTGCAAGGCACGTCGATCAAACCGTATACTAACCCATCAAATTAACCTTCGGCTCGTTTTGTGCATGGCGTAGGCTTTCTGCACGACGGTACCAGAATGACAATGATGTTTTGGAGCAGAGCGAAACTTGGAAATCGTGCAAAGCCGTGTAGAAAATAGCTGATCGGACTTTTCCAAAAATGACTTTTTCCATCGTCAGCACAAATCGACAATTTTCNTATCCTGTTCGCGCAGAATACTGGAGAAGCCCATTTCTGTGCAAGAGCAAAGTCGTGAACAGTATTTCAAAGATCGCTACAAGTTCCTTGAAGATGATTACAAGAACTGCACCGAAGATGAAAGGGGGCTTAAGACACCTCCCTTCCATTACGGCTCGCATTATTCGAACAGGTCGGCTTTCTTTCGAGCAGTTCCTTGAACTATTTGTGAGGTCAAGTATGCGAGCGAACCGTTTATTTTTATGCGGAATATAACCTTTTGCTTTTACTGAAGCAATCTCCTTCGCCCCCGTGTTCGATTTGCGTGTAAAATGATTGAAACCGCGATGTTATTTTAACCCACGTTGCAAAGCGCATTCCTCCAATTGTTACCATGGTGAAGACGCCCATGTAATGGATCTTGGGCAAAGAAAGGAAGAACGAAGCGTACCGTGGTTAAAATGAGCGGGCGATGAAATCGAAAGTTCTCAGTTTGCTTCTTTTTTATGAAATTGAAGTTCTCAGTTCGTTTCTTTCATATGAAATTGAAGTTCTCAGTTTTGTTTTTTATTTAACCCGGGTTGATAAAAGGAAATGCAAGTCGCTTATTTCCGATACTCGAATCCCGTGCATCTTTGCACACGGCCACGTGCGCTCAAGTCCTCATTCGTGCAGCAGCCTGTTGACTTGTTTTAATTATTGTTCTCATGACGGTTGGCACTTCACGTTCTTGCTCAAAATGCCATCAGGAGTTCTGCGAATGCTTTGGACGCCGTAAAAGTGCTGCGCCATTTTTATTGTTAACAAAAGTATTGTCCGAATCTCAAACATCTCCCCCTTTCTTGGCCTATGGGGGACACTTCAAGTTGCTGTTCGACTGTCGGTGACGGACCTAAAGCTGAAGAGCGCTTATATTTTTTCAAAAAAAAACTTTATGACCTCACAACCGCAAAGCAATGCCTCACCGTGAAATGGAGATGGAAGTTAAAAAACGTTGATTTGAACCGTTTACGATCGGAAAAGCAAACGCCGATAATAACTGACATTGTTCAACTGTTTCTTTGCAGCGGGACTGTCCTGCACTTCCTGGTGCGACTCCCCCCCTTCACGCAACTCTTCCTCGATTACCAGGACTCGTCCTTCGACATTCCGGACCGGACTTTTCATTCCATGGAAACGACCTACCGGCTGTCGTCGTACGCTTCGACCACTGACGTCAAAGAGCTCATACCCGAGTTCTTCTTCTTGCCAGAGTTCCTTTGCAATTTAGAAGGTTTGTTTTGGTTTTCCTTTGCTGCCTCCACCGCCAGCAGTTTTAAAAGAGGCCTCGAAATCAGCCGTTGCCAGCGTTTTTAAGTGCACCTGACTGGGACTATCACCCTGCAAGTTGAAAGTGCTGGAAAGTTTTGCGTAACAAAATTTGCTCCCTTGAATTGTGAGAAGCAGCTGAGCAACATGAAGTCGTCTGTTTGCTTAGGAATTTTACGCGGCCACTCAAATGCAAGCGTCGTTGAAAACTCAAGTTTGTTAAAAAAGTCAGTCTGGCGGCATGTAAAAATCCCCTGCCTCTGAAACGTGGCAACGTCTGGCTGGCGAGACAAGATTTCAGAGCCACAGGATACTTTGGTGTGTCAAAGGATGTAATTGATTGATTTTCACACGAGGCATGTTAACTATCTCTTGCGCGGTAGGCAGCAGGTCAGGCGTGAGGAAGTACTTTGGTGTTTAAGTACGCAGTGCTGAATTACGTCGTACGCAGTTTTTTCTTTTTGTATGTCGTAATCTTTTCTTTTTGAAACTCCTTCAGTAGATCTCATCCACATGAGCCATGTTGCTTTGAAGCGCTCAGGAAAGAATATTTCGGAAGCACACCTGGCTTAAAAGTGCTACACTGTGTTGTCTAAACTACTGCACTGTGTTGTTTCAAATGGTGGTGGGTGCTTGGAAAAAGCGCGGGCATCCGATAGCATCGCGCGACCGTTGATGAAATTTTCGCGACCTGCCTTATGATTCATAGGTTCTTGCGTTCCGCTTCACAGGTTTCGATTTCGGTCTGCGCCAATGCGGCCTGCGTGTTCATCACGTGACCTTGCCGCTGTGGTGCAAGGAGGACCCGAGGTTGTTCATCCTGATTCACCGACAGGTAAGTCACGTGTCGTTTCTTCGCCGTCTGCGACGATTCGCTCGAAAGATTCCGGAGCTTGATTTGGAAATTTTGAAAAGTGGCCGAGCTTGATTTGGAAAATTTGAAAGATGCCAGAGTTTAATTTGGAAATTTGAAGCCTCGCAACCAGTTCTGTGCGAATGACATTTTTGTTAACTTTTGAACAGCAATGTGCTCTGATGCCGGCATTCATTTACTAGGAATCTATATCAAGTCTTGGCAGTCTCAAACTTTTCTTTTCAACGTCACGGCGTTTCTCTTCCGCACTGTTCCTTATTTTTTCGCCCCGTTTTCTCACTCCCCACTATCTATCGACCTGACACTCGCGTGGTTACAAGGTTGCCTGTGATGGTTTTCCGCCTCTAGCCTGCTTCCAAAATCCTTCCAATGCTTTTTTGTACGAAGTATTAAAATCCTTGCTTGGAAATGTTACGCTGCTGACATCTCCATTCATTCCAAACGTTTCAGGCTCTCGAAAGCGATTACGTCACCGCTCACTTACATCACTGGATCGATCTCGTGTTCGGCTACAAGCAAACGGGCCAGGCCGCCTTGGACGCTGTCAACGTGTTTCACCCAGCGGTAAGCGTCGAACGTTTCACACGGTATTGCGGCATCACCAGAAAACCCAACACTCCGCCGTACTGCGCGTAATTCATGTCCTTGAAATCTTTCTGCACCAGTATATCACTGAAGCTTCGCGTCATGTATTGCTGTCAGCGAAGTTCGTTTACGAACGAACCTTCAGGTACTGTTTTGCTGTTTGATGAACAAAATGGCGTCGTTCGCAAGAAAACCAAACATGCGCATGCAAAAACGCCTGCGGCAGGGCCGTAGCGAGGGGGCTAAGGGGGAACAATGACGCCCCAAAGTTCCAACAGTTTTTCAACACAGTACATTTACTGCCAAAGACCTTATGTTCTAACATGAGGGCGCCATATTACCTCGGTGCGCACCTAGCCTTGCGCCCTGATTATTAATAATATTATTGTTATANTCATCAGTGATTGCTGCCGTTAAAGTGACCCGTGCTGATTCGGTTCCACAGACGTACTTCGGCATGGACGTATCGTCGTTTGAGGACCCAGTCAAACGCAAAGCGCTCGAGACCATGGTGAAGACCTACGGCCAGACCCCGAAGCAGCTCTTCACCAGACCCCACTCGGCTCGCTTCTCTGATTTCGATCCAGACGCCGGCGGCGCGACAAGTGAGTTTCACGTGGCTCCAGAGCTCGTGGTGACTGGCGAGTGTAAGCTTGTGGTTGGTGCAGGGACATCGGGAGTGCCGCTTGACTTCTCTCCCGATCGGCAAGTCGTTTACTATTCGGGCAGCTGAGGAAAGATGCTGTCATCAGGTGTTTTGGTGTCTCAAGCTTTTCCGTCTTGTGCAAACGGAAAAACTGCAAAAGAAGTCCCGGTGTCAGACGAAATTTCTGACTTCATGCCATGTGCGCATGCACAGAGCAATATTCTACATATCAAATACGCTGAGAAAACTGATGATTAGGGCTTAGGGTTTGGTGTTTATGCAAGTGTAGCGGGTTGAGGTTTGGGTTAGGGTCAGAAATTAGACTAAGTCCAATATTTCTCAGTGGTTATAGTTATTCCCGTACTGCAGGTTGTTGTGGGTATCTGACATGCAACCAAAAATTTTTAATTTGCGCAACACACATCAAAAAAGTAATCTCCAAACTTTATTCCTTTATTCTGAGAAGAAAAATAACTTACAAACAATAAGAGGTCAGAAATTTCGCTTGACACCGGGGGTGAAACGTGACGGCGAGCACTAGCGCACTTTGTGAACGACATGACTTTTCGCTTCGCTATCATATCGAGATAGATAGATGACCGCAGCAAAACGTATCTGCTGGTTTCAGCCTCGAGCAAAAGGTACGATTTTTTTCGCGCAGAATCGCCGAGCGGGAGCTTCCTCTTCGGCGGCGAAGGCCTTCTGGGTTCTTTTCGGCCTCCGGAAACGAGAGGTTTCAAAAGGATAAAAAACGCCAAGGTCGGTAAACTGAACGCGTTGGTTGCGTTTTTTGGGTCAGGCAGAGTCGATCGACCCTTTTTGAAAGTTCTATCGGGCACTCCTCATCTTACAACACGTCACAGGCCTGGAGGGATTGGCTGGGGGGCGAACCGAGCATTTCCCGCGTCCACAAAATTTTCAAAAATGCTTTGAAAGCGCCCCAAACTTTTACTTGGAAGGTAAAACTACAAGTTGCAATAATTCCCCCCACCAAAAATATCAGTTTGTTGGCAACGAAGACACGTTGCCGAAAATGCTGCTAGCATGTTTGAAAATCACCGCTTTGAAAAATGCTTACGTACACGACGTCTTGTTACTTGATTTGCGCACGTGACATTTCAGTCTGTACGCGGAACAATACCTAATCGCGGTTCGGAGGCGATGCAACATCAAAGTCAGACATGTGGTTGTTATTTGCAGATTTATTTCGAAATGCCAGAGTCACACCCAGCAGTTTCCACAGATTCTTGAAACGAACGTTGTAATGGCCTGGGCTGCAGATAATGATTGGCACACTCAACTGCTTCTTGGACTGTGTTTTAAGACCTTATTCTGTTAAAAAAAAATACACAATTTTACAGGTTAAATCAGTGTCTGATGCTGATTTTTTGTTTGGCGATCTTAGAAAAAATTAGTTTTATTTTTCTCTTTTCGGCCAAAGGGGCATCCCGGGAGATCCACTGAACCAATAACTGTCCTGTAGAGGCACTTTTTCAGGCCAAGTGTAAATATCAGTGGCAACTCCCGCTGACAATTAGAGATGTGCATTATGGAACATTCAGAGGTTCTGGAATATTCCGGAATCTATATTTCGAATCCAGAATATCGAATCCTATTCCGGCATAACTTGTTAGGAGTAAAATGAGCTGATCGCGCAGAGGTTTAGAACGCTGATATTATCGATCACATGACCTGCTAATTAGCTCGTTACGTCACCACGCAGTGACGTGAGCTTGTTGATTCGCAGAGTGCCACTGCAAAATTTATTACTATTACGACTGCAAAACTTCTTTGCTTTGCCAGCTTTGCAATATTGCACGTTCATTTCATCCGCATTTATTTCGAATCTAAATATTCGAAAAAACTTTGATTTTTGGATTAGAATATTACAGGATTTGAATCCATAGGATTCGATATTCCATGATATGCATGCCCACTGCCAATACCGCGCAGTGACCTTGACTCTTGTTTCATCGACATTCCAAATCGATTTTACGTTGTTTTGTTTTCGCAGCTGCAACGTCCTGTCTCTTCAGTCAAAGGCTTGCAATGGGGCGGCTATGTGGGCTCCCTGGCCGCGCCCGAGCCGACGGTGTTCTTGCACAAGCTGGTCAACGGTCAGATCGGAACCCTTGTCCCCCTTCAAACAAATGACGTTTGCGCGCTGGCCCCGAAAATGGCCCTGCTTGTCCTGTATTCTAAAACGAAAGCGGGCAATCCGTCCGTCCCGAAGCAGACCGACATTAGCTGGTCGGCACTGGTCACCTATGATCAACCAGACAAGTAAGGATGCATTGCATTTTGAAGGTATTGAAAGGAAAGTCTGTAAATAAACCTAGGCATAACAATTCTTGTTTTACCCCTATCTCTCGGAGGACAACCAAGCGATCTGCTGGGACTCTTTTCGAAGGCTGACGTTTTTCTTTTTCACGAGAGCACACCTGGCTTTTTCTCCAGTCACAGACCGAATCATTTTTAATGACCGAAAAAAATTGAGTCGATTCGGTCGTAATGTCGGAAAAGGGTAAGCTAGTGGATACTGTTACAGGAAGTTTCAATACTATTGTGGGACAAATTACCGAAATGTCTCAGCGAAAAGAAACAGGTGCATGTAGCCGGTTGAGGAGGTAGCTTTCAATCTGTTGATCTTGTGTGTTTGAAAATCGACCGTAGCCTTCACTAATATCCGGGTCTTCTGCTTGGCCAGCATCGTACGACTGAAAGTGAAGCACAACGTTCCCGGCGTGAACGTGATGCGTTTCTCCCACGACGACCAAGTCACGTGCTGTGCTACGGCACCCGACGTCCGCTCGGTGCTTTTCGGAACCAGATCGGGAAAGATCGTCGCGCAGAAGTGTAACGCAATGCCTGAAAAGGTAGGATCGGATTGCCTTCGGATCGGCCTTGATTTTCAAGCTCGGCGAAAAGGAGTGCTCGGGTTGTGTTGTTAAAGTAGCATTAAAACGTTCAACGAGACCTTGCGACAGTCAACACCAGGATTGTATTATCCGGACAGTGGTTAACCGGCTATCCGACCAACCGAGAGTCTTTTGCTATCCGATATCCGGATATTTTTCTGTCGCTTATGCGGATAAAAAAATTAACATTACTAATGCGTTTTACGCTTTCATCACGGCCTGCCCGTTTTCAAACTTTCTATGGAACTCACTATCCAGCCTACTTTTGTGGAAGCTGAAAGGGCATTTAGTGCATTTGGACCGCTTGATACAAAACCCCGGTCTCGTTTACACGACTCCACAATCGATGCGTTGTGCTTCATAAGAAATGCGTTGCGGGCGCAAATGTTACAAGCTCATGATTTTCTTCATATACGCTGTGTTTGCAATAAAACTGTGTCGCGATTTTGCAATCAATCCATCACGCAAAGCTCGGGAAGTCAATTGTATAACATTTATCGGTCCGGTTAGCTAAAGTACAAATGCNCTGATATATCCGTTGTCCGCATAGTAAAAATTATTCATATTCGAACCAACCATAGTCTGCACCGTCTCCGTCTTTGATGTTTTCTTCATCAACTACCAAAAATGCAGAGCGAAAGAAGTGTCTTGATTCCATCGCGAAGCATTAGGTACGAATTGCGGTATCTTTGCAGTCCAGAAGAAAAAACTACTTTCACAAGTTCCACTGTCCGAAGCTGTTTGTATTCGGTAATAGACTGATTTTTTTAATTGACCGAGAAAACTTAAGTCAATTCGGTCGTAATGTTCGAAAATATAGACTAGTGATTACTGTTTACGCGGAGTTTTAACACCATTATCGGACAAATGACCGAAATGTCTCAGCGATTAAAAGCACGTAGTGGAAGCAAAGGTCGTGTTGAGGGTTTCCGAGAAACGCTGACGATATATTTCAACCGGGTGCTGATTTTTCGAGTGTTTTATCCAAGAGTAAGCAAAATGCAACAAGGGTTGTTGTTTTTTTGTCAATGCCTTAGCGGACGCTTCAAACAGATCCTATTTTCTGCTTGNACCTGATCTCACAAACCTCAGNCCCGTAGCCANGGGATGCATTTGGGGACAATGTCCCNCCAAATTTTGTTGTGACCAGAAAAGTTTTTATTAGAACATAATTTAAAATACAAACATTGACCCTTAAAAATGTATTTTTCTCCCCAAACTTTAAAACCTTACCGCGGGCCTGCCAAACCCTAGTCTACCTGAATATCTCTTCATTATATAACAGCGGTGCGAGTTGGAATTCTTCCCTCCCGTCGCCCTCCACTGCCACACGTCCAGCGTCACGTGCCTGTCCGTATGCGCTGAGTTCCGGATCTTCGTTTCGGGATCCGAAGACGGCACCGGGGCCGTTTGGGACCTGGACTCGCTCAGCTACGTGCGGTCACTAACCGGCCACTCGAACGCGGTCGGAGCGCTGGCCATCAGCCAGACGTCGGGCGATATTTGCACAGTGTGCAGGTCAAGTAAGTGCAAACCGAGCTTGGTTCTGTGACGCGTGCACTGCAAAGAAACGTTGTACAGGGTTCCTACGCGGTCTTAAAGTATGGAAATTTTTTTTGTCATTTTCCAGCCTGGAAAAGTCGGAAAAAATATTTTTGGTCTGTTAGTATGGAAAAAAGAAAATAATTTTCCCGACTTGATCCTCTAACTTACATTTTCATAATATTTTATTCAGATTGATATAATTTTACTTACATCGCTTGAAATATTATAGTGCCTGTATTTGACGTGGGTAGGTCAAACGAAAATGTTAGGTCTGGAAATGTCTGGGAAAGGTCTTAAAAAAGTCTGAAAATGTATATTAAACATTGCGTAGGAACCCTGGCTGCATATTTTCCTGCTAAGAATTGCCATGGTGACTTTGATACATTGGGCGTCTGGCTGCGCTGGTCTGCAGGATCGACAATCATTGAATTAGATATGCGTGATGAACTACACAATTGCAATGCTGTGTAGTTGTTGGCTGTAATTGACGATGTATATATGGCTTCCTAAGCGTGAATACATTTCCTTGCCGCCCAGTTTACGAGTGCTTTTGTTATCAGACACACCGTGGTATTTGAATACGACATCTTTAGGAATTTGCCCTTGTTGTAAGCGCGCTCTTCGTCCCTCTCACTGGGAGAGGTAATCTACTGATAGAATCTGGCGAATAACTACACCTAAATGACCGATTTCGAATACGCGAAAGCGAACAAATATGTAAAAGAAAGGCTGTTTTTTTTCAAATGACATCAGGACTAAGTGACGTGCTGTTAGAATTGATTCATAAAGTCATCTTTCGTTAAACTAAGCTCTTATAAACAAGCTCGTTATGTGAATTTCGGCTTCAATATGCATAATATTATATTCTCTTCCGCCATATCAGGTCTTTAATCGCTCTTGCTTAGTCTGGACGCAAGCTCCGGTAATAATTGTCGATGCAATCACCCCCTTCAATCAGTGTACTTCGAGGCAAGGTTGTGGAGCCGGAACTCTGCAGTTTTTGGCTCCGGCTCCAACATCTAAAAGTTTTGGGTTCCAGAACAATTTGGTCGATTGAAAACCAGAAACTATAGTATTATTGGTAAAACTCGCTTTGCCCACAAACCATGTCTGTGGAACCGGAACCCAACTTTCGGCTCCGGCTCCACCATTCAAAATCGCTCAGACTCCGGCTCCACAGCCCTGCTCGGTAGTGACCTGACAACCGCCCACCCTTCCGTTCCTATCAAACACTGAGACACCCGTCTCGTCAATTTGCAAAGGTCGAGTTCGACGCGACTCCAGTCAAGAGCAGCGTCGTTTAAATCCCCACTTTATCGACACAGCCCTGCGGTACCTGACGTTTCCCCCGACGAATCCGCTCAAGCTGTGACGTCATCGATTTGACGTTTTGGTGAGGTCATTCCACTTTGACGTTTCATCATTCCGCTGACGTTGTTCTTCAGACGGCGACGGCGGAAGCCACATACGACTGTGGACGGTCAACGGGAGCCTGGTCGCGGCCCAGGACTGCAAAGTGCCCGTCCTTTGCGTCACCTTCAGTTCGGCGCCCGAAGGCCGCGCCGTGAACGTGCTGGCCGGCGGCCTGCGAAACGGGAGCGTGCGTCTGTGGTCGTCCTGGGACCTCGCGTTCGTCCGTGACGTCACAACGCAAAGCGTCCATCAGCCGATTGTCAGGTAACAATGCTTGCTGCTCGGCACGAGCTAACTTTCCGTGCGCCGACCTGGCGTCAGCCCGTTGATCCGTCTGAGACGCGCGAAAGATGTTCTTTTTTGACAGAAGCTTGTTTTTATTTACCGACACGTTTGATCTGGCTTGAGGCTTAAACGAGAGACGGCCGTCGTTGCAACCCCTTCTCGCGTCTTCTGCTCTAACAAAGTGTCGCCACTTGGTACACGTTAATCACCAGTCGGTCTGAAATATTTCATATGACGCTATGCTTTGTGCAATCCAGGAAGTGAGCTTGCCTTAAGGTTGCCGAGCGCAGATAATTTTTTTCTGTGTTCCAAGTGTACGAAAATCCGCGGTAGACGGACAGGCGTGAACCGTTTCTCAGCCGGTCCACAAAAGTAACGTTAAACTACCCACTGGTGGTTCTTCTTTCAGCAAATTTTACTTAGCTTGGATAAGCCCATATTTTCGTATTGTTGACGAATCGAATGCCGGTCAGGTTTCGATAATGTCTGAATTTTAAGCAATGGAGATTAGGGTGGGTCGAAAAAAAATCTTGAAAAAAGGGGGGTCTTAAATCCTGGGAAACTGCACAAAAACAGGTTTTAAAATGAATTTCGGTGGTTGCCACTAGCAACCACCGTGCAACCACATGAC